>Ga0172377_10001010_pt1 | contig 27865 bp, 18 predicted proteins | sample Pumphouse3metaG_FD_119749 | JGI IMG/M metagenome (GOLD analysis project Ga0172377, IMG submission 119749) | Leachate microbial communities from a municipal landfill in Southern Ontario, Canada - Pumphouse #3 metaG | ecosystem: Engineered > Solid waste > Landfill > Unclassified | place: Canada... | reverse complement strand
TTTTCAGTTAAAAACTGAAAAGACAGAAGTTGATGTATTAATAGTTGGTGGAGGGACAAGTGGTATATCAGCAGGTATATCCTCGGCTAGATTGGGAGTTTCTACTCTTATTTTAGAAGAATATTCTTGGTTGGGTGGAATGTTAACTTCAGCTGGAGTTTCTGCAATTGATGGGAACTATAAATTACCTTCAGGATTTTGGGGTGAATTTAGAGATAGTTTAGCTGTTCATTATGGAGGTTTACAAAACTTGAGCACTGGATGGGTTAGTAAGGTGTTATTTGAACCTTCTGTAGGTAATAAGATATTGAATACTATTGCTGCTAAAGAGGAGTTTTTAGATGTGAAATTTAATACGTGTGTATCAAATATCACAAAAAAGAAAGGTTCATGGTCTGTTACATATCGAGATATTAAAGGGAAAAAACACACCGTTAAGTGTAAAATATTGATTGATGGTACAGAATTAGGTGATGTAGCTAAACTTTGTAATGTTTCGTATGATGTGGGAATGGAAAGTCATAAGATTACTGGTGAAGACATAGCACCAGAGAATTCAAACCATATTATTCAGGATTTAACTTATGTGGCTATCTTAAAAGATTATGGTAAAGATGTAAAAATAGAAAAACCAGCATCGTATGATCCTTCATTGTTTGCTTGTTGTTGTTCTAATCCATTGTGTGTTAACCCTAAAGAACCGGATCGTTTGTGGTCTCAAGAGCGATTATTAAATTATGGTCGCTTACCGAATAACAAGTTTATGATAAATTGGCCTCTTGAAGGAAACGATTATTATCTAAATTTAATAGATGTAGACGTTGCGGATAGAGATGAACTCTTAAAGGAAGCAAAAGAACAAACAATGAACTTTGTCTATTTTATGCAACATGAATTGGGGTTTAATACTATAGGTCTAGCAGATGATGAATATCCAACTGCTGATAAATTACCTTTTATTCCTTATCATAGAGAATCTAGACGAATTCATGGATTGGTCAGATTTCAATTAGAGCATATAACCGATCCTTATACACAAAATCAATTATTGTATCGAACAAATATAGCTGTGGGAGACTATCCCGTAGATCATCACCATGCACGTTATCAGGGTGCAGAGGAACTTCCCAATTTGTATTTCCATGCTATTCCTTCCTTTGGATTGCCCATGGGAGTGATGTTACCTAAGGAAGTTGATGATTTAATTGTAGCAGAGAAATCTATTTCTGTTTCTAATATAGTAAATGGAACGACTCGTTTACAGCCCGTAGTTTTACAAATAGGACAAGCTGCTGGAACTTTAGCTGCTATAGCCGTTAAGAAAAAATGCAATCCAAAGGATGTATCAGTGCGCGAAGTACAAAATCAATTATTGTCTAATGGTGTTTACTTAATGCCTTTTTTAGATGTAAACAAGACGGAAAAAATGTTTCTTCCATTACAGCGTATCGGTGCTACAGGCATGCTAAGAGCTGAAGGTAAAACAGTTGGTTGGTCTAATGAAACATGGATGAGAATAGATGATGTATTAAAACAAAATGAACTAGAAGGTTTGTTAGACTACTATCCTTATTTAAGTAAACACCTGGATTTAACATCAACTCAAGAGATGCACTTAGATACTTTTCTTTCTCTTATTAATATAATTATTTCAGAAGAATCTATTAATGTAGATACTTCTATAGAATCAGTGACTAATTTATATCATGAATTTAGTTTATCTTCTCCTCAGTTGAATTCTAGTATGACCCGTGGAGAGGCTATTTTATTATTAGATCAATGGTTAGACCCTTTTAATAGAGTAGATGTTGGAATCACTGGAAAATTGTTGAATAAATAACTTTATAATTAAATAGATACTATGGTTAATCGTAGAGATTTTTTTAAGAAATCCGTTTTAGCAGGAATGGGATCAATCGTGGCTCCCTCATTATTAAGAGCTTCTTCCGATAAAGATGCTTCTCAGAGGTTATCAGAACATCATTTTGAAAAAAGTGGTGAATCTGATCTTATTATTCCTAAAAAATCAGGATTAAAAATAACGGGAACATTCTTAGATGAAATAACTCATGATATTCCTCACCAGAACTGGGGAGAAAAAGAGTGGAATCGTGACTTCAAACACATGAAAAAAATAGGAATTGATACGGTTATATTAATTCGTTCAGGATACCGAAAGTTTATAACTTATCCATCTAAATATTTATTAAATAAAGGGTGTTATATGCCTTCTGTTGATTTAGTGGATATGTATTTACGATTAGCCGAAAAGTATGGAATGAAGTTCTATTTTGGACTTTACGACTCGGGTAGATATTGGGATACAGGTGATATGTCGCATGAAATAGAAGACAATAAGCATGTGATAGAAGAAGTGTGGACGCAATATGGTGAAAAATACAAAAGCTTTGGTGGTTGGTATTTAAGTGGCGAGATTAGTAGAGCTACAAAAGGAGCCATCGACGGTTTTTATGCTATGGGAAAACAGTGTAAGGATATGTCTGGTGGACTCCCAACTTTTATTTCTCCTTGGATTGATGGAAAGAAATCAGTAATGGCAAGTGGGGAAGCCCTAACAAAGGAGGATGCTGTATCTGTGGAACAACATGAAAAAGAATGGGATGAGATTTTTGATGGCATCCATGAAGTTGTTGATGCTTGTGCTTTTCAAGATGGTCATATTGATTATGATGAATTGGATGTGTTTTTTGAAGTGAATAAGCGATTAGCTGATAAGTATGGGATAAAATGTTGGACTAATGCGGAAACATTTGATCGTGATATGCCTATTAAGTTTCTACCCATTAAGTTTGATAAGTTAAGAATGAAGCTAGAAGCGGCTAAACGTCAGAATTATGATAAAGCCATCACTTTTGAGTTCTCTCATTTTATGAGTCCTCAATCTGCTTACTTACAAGCGGGGCATTTGTATAATAGGTATTGCGAATATTTTGATATTAAATAAAATGAATAAAGAAGTCAATTTATCCTATCTGATATTTATATCGTTAGTAGCTGCTTTAGGGGGATTCCTATTTGGTTATGATACTGCCGTAATATCAGGTACAGTAACTCAAGTAACTGCGTTGTTTCAATTAGATACTATTGAGCAAGGGTGGTATGTAGGATGTGCTTTAGTAGGTTCAATTATTGGAGTAGCAGTAGCAGGTGTACTAAGTGATAATATAGGTCGAAAAAAATCTATGATTATTTCTGCTACGCTTTTTACCATTTCAGCTGTTGGTTGTGCATTAAGTGGAACATTTACTGAATTAGTAGTTTATAGAATTATTGGAGGAGTAGGCATTGGTATGGTATCTATTGTTTCTCCACTTTATATCTCTGAATTATCAGTAGCAAAATACAGAGGACGATTAGTGTCACTTTATCAGTTGGCTATAACGGTGGGTTTTTTAGGTGCCTATTTAGCAAACTTCAAGCTTCTTGATTTCTCAGAAAGTGGTACAACTCTTACTTCGGGAGTTATGCAAACTGTTTTTGTTTCTGAAGTCTGGAGGGGAATGTTAGGTATGGAAGCCATTCCTGCAATATTATTTTTTATAATTATTTTCTTTATCCCAGAAAGTCCTCGCTGGTTATTAGTTCAAGAACGAAGAGAACAAGCAAGTACTATTTTACAAAAAGTATTTACTACTCCTGATGCTGTTTCTAGTGAGTTAAATGAAATAGTTAACTCTTTACATACAGAGGTGGATTCTGACTGGAGAATATTGCTAAAACCTGGAATATTTAAGGCTGTACTCATTGGGGCTGCAATAGCTATTTTAGGACAATTTATGGGAGTCAATGCGGTATTGTATTATGGTCCAACGATTTTTACCGATGCAGGATTATCTGGTGGAGATTCTCTGTTTTTTCAAGTCTTTATAGGGCTAGTAAATATGCTAACTACAATACTAGCATTGCTAATTATTGATAAAGTAGGAAGAAAGAAATTAGTGTATTATGGAGTAACAGGAATGATATTTTCTTTAGTATCCATAGGGTTGTTCTTTATCTTTGGTGAATCTCTTAATTTACCCTATGTGTTACTTCTTATATTATTCTTGCTTTATATTTTCTTTTGTGCAGGATCAATATCCGCTGTAGTTTGGGTGCTTTTATCTGAGATGTACCCTACAAGAATTAGAGGTATTGCTATGTCAATAGCTGGATTTTCTTTGTGGATTGGAACTTTTTTAATAGGTCAACTAACCCCTTGGATGCTAAAGACATTAACTCCAGCAGGAACTTTTTTCTTATTTGCTTTTATGTGTACACCCTATTTGTATATTATGTGGAAACATGTTCCAGAGACAACAGGGAAGTCTTTAGAAGAAATAGAGAAGTACTGGGAGAATCAAAATTAATAATTAAAAAAATAAATATATGAATTTTAAAGAACTAGCTAATCAATACAAGCAAGAATTATTTGAAAGTGTTCTTCCTTTTTGGTTGGAAAAATCGCAAGATAAAGAGTGTGGTGGTTACTTTACTTGTCTTGAAAGAGACGGAGAAGTATTCGATACCGATAAGTTCATTTGGCTACAGGGGCGTCAGGTATGGATGTTTTCTATGTTATACAATAATGTAGAGAAACGTCAAGAGTGGTTAGATTGTGCACTTTTAGGTGGTGAGTTTTTGAAAAAATATGGTCATGATGGTAACTACAATTGGTACTTTGCTCTGAATCGTGAGGGGAAACCACTAGTGGAACCTTATAATATATTTTCGTATACTTTTGCTACAATGGCTTTTGGACAGCTCAGTATAGCTACAGGAAATGAGGAATATGCTAAAATTGCAAAGAATACATTTGACATTATTTTATCTAAAGTGGATAATCCAAAGGGAAAATGGAATAAAATATATCCAGGTACCCGAAATCTTAAGAATTTTGCTTTACCTATGATTTTGTGTAATCTAGCATTAGAAATAGAGCCATTAATTGATGAGGATTATTTGAATAAAACCATCGATAATTGTATTCATGAGGTTATGGAGGTTTTTTTACGTCCTGAACTTGATGGAATTATCGTTGAAAATGTAACTGAGAAGGGTGAGTTATCTGACACTTTTGATGGTAGACTAGTTAATCCTGGACATGCCATTGAGGCCATGTGGTTTATTATGGATTTAGGAGAACGTTTGAAAGATCAAAAATTAATTGCTCGTGCGGTTGAAACAACACTCAAAATGATTGATTATGGTTGGGATAAAAAGTATGGAGGACTTTTTTATTTTATGGATCGTAAAGGGTATCCTACTCAACAACTAGAATGGGATCAAAAGTTATGGTGGGTTCATATGGAAACACTGATCTCTTTACTTAAAGGTTATTATTTGACTGGTTCTAAGGGGTGTTTAGATAAATTTAAAATAATTCATGAATATGTTTGGACACATTTTAAAGATAAACAACATCCCGAATGGTTTGGTTACCTTAATCGTCAAGGAGAAGTTAGTCTTTCTTTAAAGGGTGGTAAGTGGAAGGGCTGCTTTCATGTTCCAAGAGGACTTTACCAGTGCTGGAGGACGTTAGAAAAAATTGATGAGAAATACGGCGAAAAATGATACAGAGAAAACTTATATTATTTCTATTTTGTATTATTTCCTTAGGATTAAAAGCTCAATATGTTTATCATAATGCTGAAGAGTTTCCACTTTATGGGAAAATATCAGATAACACTGAACTCCATTTTGAACGATTAGATAAATCATTAAAAGATAAAGTATCACGTCCTTATCTATGGTTTTTGAGTAAGAATACTGCTGGTTTAGCTGTTCGGTTTAAAACAAACTCTAAGAACTTAGCCTTCAAGTGGGAAGTTGTAAACAATGCTACTATGAATCATATGGCACCTACAGGAATAAAAGGACTTGATTTATATTGTTTTAAAGAGGGTAAGTGGAAGTTTGTAAATTGTGCACGTCCTTCAGATAATCATAAAAGTGAAGCTGTTTTATCTGCTCAAAAGGAAGTAGCTGTTAGTGAATACATGGTGTATTTACCTTTATATGATGGTATTAAGCAATTAGAAATAGGAGTAGACTCTCTGGCTTTTATTGCTGATCCTGAGATCGAATCACCTAGAAGAGATAAATCTATTGTTTGGTATGGTACTAGTATTGCTCAAGGTGGGTGTGCATCACGACCTGGTATGGCTCATACTAATATTCTATCAAGGTGGTTAGATTGTGAAATATTTAACTTGGGGTTTAGTGGCAATGGGCAGTTAGATTATGAAATAGCAGAATTTTTTGTGCAAAGCGATGCTTCTTTATTTGTACTCGATTGTATGCCTAATGTTTGGGAGCAGAAAGTTTATGAAAATCTAGAGAATTTTTATAATATTATTAGAGCTAAACATCCAACAACTCCTATACTTTTTGTTCAAAATCCGTGGTTTTCTTTAATGGAGTTTGATGAAGGAAGTTATAACAGTTTAGTTACAAAAGATAAAGCCTTAGATGAAGTCTATGCTAAAATTAAAAATAAAGATCCCAATGTGTATTACCACAACTCAAAAGATTTTTTAGGAGATGATGGTGAAGCTACGGTAGATGGTATTCATTATACTGATTTAGGGTTTCATCGCTGTGCTGAGGCTATGTACCCCATGCTTAAGAAGATTTTATATAATAAATAAGTTGACAATTAGTATTTGAATTTGTGTTTTGTGATTGTTAAGGATTATAAGTTGTCTTTAGAAATAGAGTATAACTTATAATCCTTCTTTTTTAGCTTGATCCCATATTTTATCTTTTTCGCTCATTGGAAGACTTCTTAAATCAATTCCTTTTTTAAGCGTGTGATCTTCCATATAGTTGAAGCGATTGATAAACTTTTTATTTGTTTTCTCTAGTGCAGTATCAGGGTTAATACCATATAGCCTAGCTGCATTAATTAAACTAAACAGTAAGTCTCCAAACTCATCTTCTATTCCGACAGTATTTTGTTCTTTAACTAATTCCGTTTTTAGTTCGTTATATTCTTCTTTAACTTTGTCCCAAACCTGTTCTTTTACCTCCCAATCAAAGCCAATATTTTTAGCTTTTTCTTGAATTCTATAGGCTTTAATAAGTGAAGGTAAGGAAGAAGGAACACCACTAAGCACACGTTTATTCCCACCTTTTTCTTGTAATTTTATTTCCTCCCAGTTCTTAGCTACTTCATCTGCCGATTCAGCTTCTACATTCTTAAAAATATGTGGGTGTCTAAAAACTAGTTTGTCGCAAAGTTTGTCACAAACACTCTTAATATCAAACTCACCTTTTTCTGAAGCTATTTTAGCATAGAATACAATATGTAATAAGACATCTCCTAATTCTTTGCATATTTCATTGTTGTCCTCAGTCAGTAGGGCATCGCTTAATTCATAGACTTCCTCTATAGTATTAGTTCGTAAACTTTGGTTGGTTTGTTTTTTATCCCAAGGACATTTTTCCCTTAATTCGTCTAATACATCTAATAAGTGCTCAAAGGCTTCTATTTGAGCCCCTCTTGAATGAGGTATAGTTCGTCTTGTTCTTTTTTCCATTGTTGATGTGATATTAATAACCCCATAACCTCAGAGTAATTTCTTGTACCCGATTCTATTTTATTTCCTTTAAGGTATGCATTATATAGTTTGTGCTGTGTTTTACCTAGAGTAGGATTATAATTATCTTTCCAAAATTGTTGATTCTGTTTTACAATCTCTTTTACTTCTGGACGTATTCCAGATAAAATAGCTTCAAATTCTTCTTTTGTGTATATTTCATAAGCGTCATTAAGTACATAATTAAGAATTGATAAGTATCCACTAAATCTTATTTCATTAACTGTTGAATTAGTGCAGGTTACATAAGAGTAGAAGTTTGCTTCTGCTTCACTAGTAACTCCTAAGTAGTGAGATAATTCATGGGCATATGTACTAGCATATTGAGTATTAGGAATATTTTTGTTGATATGATACTCACAAAAGAAGGGCCCCATATAACCTGATATCCCCATTTTAGTGAAGAGACCAGAAAAAGTAATGTTTTTATGTTTGGGGGGTAATATGCTTAAATTATGAATTCCATACGCTTCAGGATTTAAGGAGTAAAACTGTTTAAATAATTCTTTATGAATTTTATTTGTATTTCTTTTTTGTATTGGAGTATAACTATTGTTCAATCCTGTAAAATAAGCCACTAAAAAGTCGGAAAAAACTTCTCTATCACATGTTTTTACTTTACATATTTCTGTTCTATCGTAAAAACTGGGTTGTGCATAATTTAATCCCCATGCTAAATAAAACCAGACGTAACCGAATAGAATAAAAATACCAATTTGAGATAGTATTTTCTTCCAAGGTCTTTTGTCTTTTTTACACCTAGAATAGATAGGATAAAAAAACAAACCAAAAATACCTGCAATGATTAACAAGTCATTAACCGAAAAAGGAAATAGTCTAGAAAAACTAGAAAGGATAATAGCTATATAAGGATAAACCCATACAGAATAAAAAGAACCAAGTGAAGGAATCAATAAGGTTAGCCATACATAGATGAGTAAAGCAAAAAGTACAACGTATCTAATACGCATTTTTTTGCGCTTCGGTGTATTGTTTGTTGTTTCATTCATAGCTACATGGGTCTTTATTTCAAAAGTAGTTAATCTTATGACTAATATCAACATTAATTTACTATTTTTGCAATTAAATGTGACCTAAAATATCAATTTTCATTAGATTAAAAACTATAAAATGGAATTAGCAAGTAAATACAATCCTACTGATGTAGAGCATAAGTGGTATCAGTATTGGATGGAGAATGATCTATTTAGTTCAAAACCTGATAATAGAGAACCTTATACAGTCGTCATACCTCCTCCTAATGTTACTGGTGTTTTACATATGGGACACATGTTGAATAATACCATTCAAGATATCTTAGTTCGTAGAGCTCGTATGAAAGGAAAGAATGCTTGTTGGGTTCCTGGTACTGATCATGCTTCTATTGCTACTGAAAATAAAGTTGTTAATCGCTTGGCTACTCAGGGCATTAAAAAAACAGATTTAACACGTGATGAGTTTCTAAAACATGCGTGGGATTGGACGGAAGAACATGGTGGTATTATTTTAAAACAGTTGCGTAGGTTAGGTGCTTCTTGTGATTGGAGTAGAACAGCTTTCACCATGGATGAGATTAGAAGTGAAAGTGTACTCAAGGTCTTTGTTGATTTATATAATAAGGGTCTAATTTATCGCGGAGTTCGCATGGTCAATTGGGACCCCAAGGCTTTAACTGCTTTATCCGATGAGGAAGTAATTCATAAAGAAGAGCAAGGAAAATTATATTACCTGCGTTATTATGTTGAAGGTGAGGATAATTATGCCATTGTAGCTACTACACGTCCTGAAACCATTATGGGAGATACAGCAATGTGTATTAATCCTGAAGATGATAAAAACAGTTGTTTTAAGGGTAAAAATGTGATTGTTCCTTTAGTGAATCGATCAATACCTGTGATTGAAGATGAGTATGTAGATGTTGAATTTGGTACTGGATGCCTTAAAGTAACTCCTGCTCATGATGTTAATGACTACATGTTGGGTGAGAAGCATAATTTACCCTCTATAGATATTTTTAACGATGATGGTACGTTAAATGAAGATGCTGAGTTATATGTTGGCATGGATCGATTTGCTGTCCGTAAACAGATTGTTAAAGATTTAGAAGAAGCTGGATTACTAGAAAAAGTTGAAGATTATACTAATAAAGTGGGTTATTCAGAGCGTACAAATGTACCGATTGAACCCAAATTGTCTATGCAATGGTTTCTTAAAATGGAGCATTTAGCAAAAATTGCTTTAGAACCTGTTATGGATGATGATATTAAGTTTTATCCAGCTAAATACAAAAACACCTATAGACATTGGATGGAGAATATAAAAGATTGGTGTATTAGTCGCCAATTGTGGTGGGGACATAGAATCCCAGCTTATTTTCTTCCTGAAGGTGGATTTGTTGTTGCAGAAACTGAAACCAAAGCATTAGCTCTAGCTAAAGAGAAAACAGGAAACAAAGAACTTACACTAAAAGATTTACGACAAGATGAAGATTGTTTAGACACGTGGTTTTCTTCTTGGTTATGGCCAATTTCACTATTTGATGGGATTAATCATCCAGATAATGAAGAAATGAAGTATTATTATCCTACTAGTGATTTAGTTACTGGGCCCGATATTATATTTTTCTGGGTTGCACGTATGATTATGGCAGGCTATGAATATGTAGATGAAAAACCCTTTAAGAATGTTTACTTTACAGGAATAGTAAGAGACAAAAAAGGACAAAAAATGTCTAAATCTTTAGGTAATTCACCTGACCCACTAGATTTAATCGATCAATATGGTGCAGATGGAGTACGTATGGGAATGATGCTTTCAGCACCAGCTGGTAATGATATTCTGTTTGATGTTGCTTTATGTGAGCAAGGTAGAAATTTCAATAATAAGATATGGAACTCTTTTCGTTTAATAAAAGGGTGGTCTGTTGATGACTCCATTGAGACTCCTGAAACGGCTAAGTTAGCCTCTGAATGGTTTAGTTCTTTGTTAAATAAAACAGCGAATGAAGTTGAAGACTTATACAGTAAGTTTAGATTAAGTGAAGCACTTATGGTGCTCTATCGTCTTTTTTGGGATGAGTTTTCTTCATGGTATTTAGAGTTAATTAAACCTGCATTTGGTGAGCCTATAGATAGAAGAACCTATGACGATACCTTATATTATTTTGAGTCTTTATTAAAGTTATTACACCCTTTTATGCCTTTCATAACTGAAGAGTTGTGGCAAGCTATACAAGATAGAGAAGAAGGGGCGAGTATTATGGTTGCACAAATAGCAACAACAGATTTAGACTATAATGATAGTATAGTAAATCAGTTTGAAGATGTAAAATCTATTGTTACACATATTCGTTCTATTAGAACTCAGAAAAATATCCCATATAAAGATGAGTTAGCTCTTCACATTATTGGAGAAAATAAGATAGTAGCTTATGAATCTGTTCTAAATAAAATGTGTAATCTATCTGAGATTTCTTCTGTTGATGTAAAAGAGGATGATGCAGCTTCTTTTTTGATAGGAACAACAGAGTTTACAGTACCTATTGGTGATAAAATTGATGTGGAAGCAGAGTTAGAAGCTCTTGAATCTGAGTTGAAGCATAAAGAGGGCTTTCTAAAGGGAATTATGAAAAAATTGCAAAATACTAATTTTGTTGATAACGCACCTGCTGCTGTAGTGGAGATGGAGCGTAAGAAAAAAGAAGATACGGAAAGTATTATTCAATCCCTTAAAGAAAGCATCGAGGCCTTAAAGAAATAGAGTTATATACTCAAAACTTAAAAAGAAAAGGTTAAGTTTAACAGGAGGTCTGAAAGAGTGGGTAAAACAACAAAAGCATATAAATATGCTTTTGTTATGATTGCATGTAGAAGCCAATAGGAAACGATTGGCTTCTTGTACTTATACGACTTATGTATTTTCAGTAGAAGATGCTGAGAAACTGTATCCGCGGATAATGGGGGTAGATTGACTATACTTCTTATCAATGCACGAGTGGAATGCTCTCAGTAGGTTAGCACTCGTGATAGTGAAAGCTGAAAAAGAAGTAAAAGTAAAAATAAAATGAAAGCAGAAAGTCATTGTTAAAAAATTCCTGTAAATAGATATCATTAGAAAATAATAATACAATGAAAACACACACACTAATTATCATACTTCTTTCTTGTTCATGCTTGCTCTTGAATGCGCAAGAAAGTCTTAAACCCTATCAAGATCCGTCTAAACCTGTAGACGAAAGGGTAGATGACTTGATTGCAAGACTTACCTTGAATGAAAAAGTGAAGATGATGAAACACGAGTCACCTGCAATACCACGCTTAGGAATCCCTGCTTACGATTGGTGGAATGAGGCATTGCATGGCGTGGCACGCACATCTGAAAAAGTAACGGTTTATCCACAAGCAATAGGTATGGCAGCTACTTTCGACACAGAAGCTGTGCGCAAAATGGGCGATTATACAGCTTCGGAAGGGAGAGCACTTTTCAATGAAGATTTGAAAGCAGGAAAAACAGGTACAAGATATAGAGGACTAACCTATTGGACACCCAACATAAATATCTTTAGAGATCCACGTTGGGGACGTGGACAAGAAACCTATGGAGAAGATCCGTACCTGACGGGAATGATGGGATCGGCAATAGTAGAAGGATTAGAAGGTGATGATCCTTTCTACTTAAAAGCTGTGGCGGCTGCGAAGCATTTTGCAGTGCATAGTGGCCCTGAATATAATCGTCATTCGTTTGATGCTCGCTCTAATCTTTATGATTTGTGGGATACTTATCTTCCTGCTTTTCATCAGTTGGTGGTGCAGGCAAAAGTACATGGTATTATGTGTGCCTACAACCGATATGAGGGGCAACCTTGTTGTGGAAATGATGAGTTGTTGACGAATATTTTGCGCAATCAATGGGGATTTGATGGTTATGTAACATCAGATTGTTGGGGAGTGAGTGATTTTACTTCGTATCACAAAACGCATGCAAATGATACTGAAGCGGCAATTGATGCCGTGTTATCAGGTACAGACTTGGAGTGTGGAAATACTTATCATTTGCTGGAGCAAGCTGTAAATCTAGGTTTTATTTCGGAAAAAGATATCAATGTGTCTTTGAGACGTTTGCTCACAATATTGTACAAACTAGGTTTTTTCGATCCACAAGTAAAGAATCCATACTCAGAAATCAGTCGTGATGTACTTGAGTGTAAAGAACACAAACAGCATGCTTACGAAATGGCTCAAAAGTCGATAGTGCTCCTCAAAAACGACAATCAAATATTGCCATTAGATAAAAAAGAAATAAAGAAAATTGCACTTATAGGGCCTAATGCAGATAATCCACAAACACAACTAGCAAACTATTTTGGTGAGCCTACAGAAAATATTACGCCATTGATGAGTCTGAAAAATAGATTCAAAAATAAGATTGAAGTGCAATATTTTAAGGGTGTAAATATTATGAGCCATATTGAGGGGGCTCCTTCTCCAGCTCAGCTGACTACGAAGGTGGCAGATGCTGATGTTATTGTTTTCGTGGGAGGTATCAGTGCTGATTATGAGGGCGAAGCAGGCGATGCTGGAGCAGATGGTTATGGTGCTTTTGTGAGTGGTGATCGTAGTACGATTGCTTTACCAAAGGTGCAAACAGATTTGATGAAAGAATTAAAGAAGACGGGCAAACCATTGGTGCTAGTCAATATGTCGGGTTCTATTATGAGCTTTGAGTGGGAAAGCCAACATGCAAATGCAATAGTGCAGGCTTGGTATGGTGGACAAGCATCGGGCGATGCTATTGTTGATGTGCTTTTTGGCGATTATAATCCTGCTGGACGTATGCCTCTAACCACTTATATGAGTGAGGAGGATTTACCTCCTTTCGAAGACTATTCAATGGCAAATCGTACCTATCGTTATTTTAATGGTGAGGTGCGCTATCCATTTGGACATGGTTTGAGCTATACTACTTTTGAATATAGTAAGCCCAAAAGTCCGACCTTGATACATACTGGAGAAACTATAAGTGTAGAAACAACTGTAAAAAACACTGGTGCTAGAGATGGTGATGAGGTGGTTCAACTTTATATTATTCATCCTAAAAATGGAAATAGACCCGTACCTAATTGTGCACTTAAAGGTTTCAAACGCATAAGTTTAAAGAAAGGAGAAAGTAAAACAATTTCGTTTGTGCTCACTCCCAAAGAGTTAAGTATGACAGACGAAAAAGGGAATTTGATTCATTCGGCAGGCGATGTTCAAATTTATATTGGAGGAGGACAACCTAAACATTCGGTAGGAGAATTTGTTGATTTGAAAATGGAAGGAGAACCTTTTGTGGTGTATTAATAAAAAGGGTGATATTTGAGGGCTATGCAGATTCAAAATAGTTTCCCTATAAATCTTATTGCTTAGAGTAATAAACTAGAGCATAGGTTTTCTCCTAGTTATTTGTAATATAATTTCAGCAGATAATGTATATAAAAGTAAAAAACCTAAATAGGGGGTGTCAAGGTAATATGGGCTAGATTTCTTATACTATAACTATAGAGGATAGGAATAGATTTATTTATACAAAGGGTCTATTTATATGGATAACATCACCTAGTCATATAGGTTAAAGGTCTAGGGTATCATCTTCATTTGACTAGGGCATATTAATAAAAGGAAATAGTAAACTGAATAATATAGATAACTCAGTGTTTCAGTGCATAAAAAACTACTATATAGTAAATACTAAGACTAACATGGTTAGAATAACCTCAACTCTTTTTGTATGATTTTTTTGGTGAGGTTATTCAGTATTTAATCTAATAGATTAATAGTCTGTTGTGTAGTTTCTAATTACGATAAAATTAATCCTCAAGAAGCTCTTTTAAAAAGACATTAAGTTCTTCATCTAGCCCTTTTAGTAGTTCATCGCTAATAATAAGAGTATCGTCATCAATTAAAAGAAGTTCCGTATAGGTGTCTTTATTTTCATCGACTAAAACAAAAGAAAATGGTTTTAGAATAGGTAATTCATTAAAGGTGTTATTTGCTTTCATCTTATTCAAGATAGGTGCAAATAATTTATCTAGCTCATCATAAAACTCACTATTTACTGCGTTTGTTGGTATTAACTCTGTAAATGTAGAAGAAGATAGTGTTTCATCATTATCATCAAAAAGTAATACATTACCAGTTTCTGGTGAAACATAAATGTATATATCTGTAATTAGTGAAGAATTATCATTAGCTGTTAAATTGTCAATAGCTTTATGAATGGTGTTTTCTAACAACTCTTGTGTTTTCTTACTTACTTTCATGGTGAATTTTATTATTTGAACAAAGGTAAAAAAAAACTCTTATCTATCGCTTCTTTTTAATTTATTTCACTGTCAAATCTTTTCATTTGTTGATTTAATAAAATAGCATTCTCTTTCCTTTTTTCTAAAACTTCTAAATAAGTTTTTATAGGAGCATAATTTGTAGTAGAAGAAATAAAAATAGGATTAATAAAATCTATCTCATCCACTTTGTAGGCTAGCTCTTTTGCTATTGTTGCCCAATTTATAGCTTCTTCAAAATTATCCCTCATTTCATAGAATACAGCAATGTTGAGTGCAGCTCTCATCTGATTTTTTACATTTTTAGAAGGGGAGTCATAAATTTCCATCCAAATATTGTAGGCTTGTTCCCATTGATTGTTCTTAATGAATTTATGCGATTTTCGAAGCGATTTATTTCCATCAATATAGAGCAAACGTTGTGCGGTGTTCCATTGAGGTACAATACGTGAAGCTAATACCTCTCCTGTAAAGAAAGAAGCTTCATTTACAATTGTTTTTTCACTTTTTTGAGTGAGAACAATATCTCTTAAATCCCAATAAATAGTGTCTTTTATTTGATCTTGAAAGAGAGGTTTATCTCTCTCGGGTAGAAAACCTTTTATATTTGCGTTTGTTTCAACTTCTAGTTGTTCTAATATAAAACCATCTTCGGTTATATAATCTACTGCCTTAGCATTAAATAGGACATTTTCTAGTGCAATAATGAAGTCTACCTGTAAAAAATCTGTCAATTCTTTTATTTCGTCGCTTGTTAAAGGATGATTTTCATAACTCTCTTTTTGTAGTTGTAAAGCTGAGTCATATATTACAACTTCATCAAAGTAGTTAGCATCAGCTAAATGTTGTGCTAACGATTCAGTTGCTATAGTTGCATTACCTAATAATAAGGCTTTTAAGTCTTTCCATTGAGACGGTGTCTCTTGAGTGGTATAGTCGGTTACAACATTATTAACAACACCCACTTTTTTAAGCTCTTTAGGAAAGCTAACATTAGCAGGAGCTAAGTAATCAATCGATAAAATTTTTGTGGTTTGACATGAATTAAGGACCAAAAGTCCACAAAATATATAAAATGATAAAAATATTGTATTTTTTAATCTCATAAAGTCTTAGTTTTTATATGCTCTAAACAAAAATACAATTATTATACTAAAAATGATTGAAATGATTAAAATATTAAAGGGCTTTTTGAATATTCAAAAAGCCCTTTAATTTATTTTAATAGTAGGTGAGTACTATTATCAATAGTTCTCTTCTATAAAAAACTAGATTTAGCCTCTTCTTCCATGACAGTTTTTGAATTTTTTTCCACTACCGCAAGGACAAGCTTCGTTACGTCCAACTTGCCTTTCAGCACGAATAGGTTCACGTTTAACTTGTTCTCTCGTGTCTTGCTGTGCAGCAGCTGCTTGATTTGGATCATTAAGATCATACTTTTCTTCTCTGTACTGACTCATATCTTGTCTTCGTTCAGGAGCAGCTTCTTTTACTTGACTTGGTTCTTGAACTGGTATTTGACCTCTCATTAAAATTGATGCTGTTTGATCGTTGATACGATTAACCATTGAATCAAATAAATTAACAGATTCTAGCTTATAAATTAATAAAGGGTCTTTTTGCTCATAACTAGCACTTTGTACCGAGTGTTTAAGATCATCTAATTCTCTTAGGTTTTCTTTCCAAGCCTCGTCAATAACATGTAGTAATATTGCTTTCTCAAATGAATGAACAATAGCTTTACTTTCTGTTTCGTAAGCTTCCTTAAGGTTACAGCTGATGTTATACATTCTTTTTCCATCAGTAATTGGAATAAGAATGTTTTCATACATTTCGCCTTGTTTTTCGAATACTTGTTGAATAACAGGGTTGGCTATTTGAGCTAAATGTTCTTGTTTACGTTTATAGGCTGCAATAGCAGCTTGAAATGTTTTTTCTGCAATAACCTCTTTTTTATCGGATCTGAAATCCTCTTCTGAAATAGGTGCATTAATAGCTAATGTTTGGATTACATTCATTTTGTAATCATTGTAGTCAACACTTTCAGTAGCTAGAGCACAACGATCCCAAATAATATTCACAATATCCATACTTACACGGTCGCCCATTAATGCGTGTTTGCGTTTCGTGTAGATTACAGTACGTTGTTTGTTCATTACGTCATCGTACTCTAAAAGACGCTTACGAATACCAAAGTTGTTTTCCTCAACTTTCTTCTGAGCTCTTTCTATAGATTTAGAAATCATTCGGTGCTCAATTACTTCACCTTCTTTGAATCCTAATTTATCCATAATTCCAGCAATACGATCGGAGGAGAAAAGACGCATTAAGTCGTCCTCAAGTGATACAAAGAACACTGAAGAACCAGGGTCTCCTTGACGACCAGCACGACCTCTTAACTGACGGTCAACACGTCTTGATTCATGTCGCTCTGTACCTATAATAGCAAGACCACCAGATTCTTTAACTTCTTTACTAAGTTTAATGTCGGTACCACGACCTGCCATGTTTGTAGCTATAGTTACAGCTCCTTTAAGTCCTGCATTAGCTACAATGTCAGCCTCTCTTTGGTGAAGTTTAGCATTCAGTACATTGTGAGGGATTTTACGCATATCAAGCATACGGCTAAGCATTTCTGAAATTTCAACGGATGTAGTACCAACAAGAACAGGTCGTCCTTCTTCTACCATTTTTTGAATTTCTTCAATTACTGCGCCATATTTTTCTCTTTGCGTTCTATATACTCTATCGTTCATATCGTTACGAACAATAGGACGATTGGTAGGTATTACAACAACATCTAATTTGTAAATATCCCAAAACTCACCAGCCTCAGTCTCAGCAGTACCTGTCATACCAGATAACTTATGGTACATTCTGAAGTAGTTTTGTAATGTAATAGTAGCAAAGGTTTGAGTAGCTGCTTCTACCTTAACACCTTCCTTAGCTTCAATTGCTTGGTGTAATCCATCGGAGTATCGACGACCATCCATAATACGACCAGTTTGTTCGTCAACAATCTTAACTTGATCGTCAATTACAACATACTCATCATCCTTTTCGAACATGGTGTATGCTTTCAATAATTGATTAATAGTGTGGACACGTTCCGATTTTATTGCGTAGTCAGCAAGGAGTTCATCTTTTTTCGTCAATTTGTCTTCTTCAGACAGTTCTTTTTGAATTTCTAATTCAGAAAGTAATCCTGCTATATCTGGTAAGACAAAGAATTTAGCATCTTCATACCTATCAGAAATCAGCTCAATTCCTTTATCTGTTAAATCAACGCTATTTATTTTTTCATCGATTACAAAATATAACGGATCGGTAACTTCATGCATCCGTCTATTTTGTTGTTCCATATAGATTTCTTCCGTTTTAAGCATCCCCGACTTTATACCCGGTTCACTTAAGTATTTAATTAAGGCTTTGTTACGTGGCATGGCCTTGTGACTTCTATATAGAGCTAAAAAGCCCTCGTCTTCCGTTTCTTCATTTGGAATCAGACGTTTAGCTTCAGCTAAATATTGAGTAGCTAGTTTCTTTTGGGCATCAACAAGTCGTTCAACCATAGGTTTTAAAGAATCAAATAGTTGATCATCGCCTTTAGGTACTGGACCTGAAATAATTAAGGGAGTACGTGCATCGTCAATTAAAACAGAGTCTACCTCATCGACAATAGAGTAGTTGTGCTGACGTTGTACAAGATCTTTAGGGCTAACCGCCATGTTATCACGAAGGTAGTCAAATCCAAATTCATTGTTTGTACCAAAAGTAACATCAGCTAAATAAGCTTGTCTTCTAGCATCAGAGTTAGGTTGATGTTTGTCAATACAATCTACACTTAGTCCATGGAACATATACAGAGGTCCCATCCACTCAGCATCACGTTTAGCAAGGTAATCATTAACTGTTATCACATGTACACCGTTACCTGTAAGTGCATTTAAGAAAACGGGTAGAGTAGCCACTAAGGTTTTTCCTTCACCTGTTGCCATTTCCGCAATTTTTCCTTTATGAAGTACAACACCACCAAAAAGCTGAACATCATAGTGAATCATATCCCATACAATTTCATTACCTCCTGCTTCCCAGTGGTTTTTATAAATTGCCTGGTCACCCTCGATGCGAACAAAATCTTTTGTTGCGGCTAGTGTTTTATCAAACTCTGTTGCTGTAACTACAATTTCCTCATTTTCTGTGAATCGTCTGGCAGTATCTTTCATTATAGAAAAAGCTACTGGAAGAACTTCATCTAAGGCATTATTATATTTATCAAGAACTTCTTTCTCTAACTTATCTATTTGATTAAATAAAGCCTCTTTATCTTCTAATTCAGTATTTTCAACTTCAATCTTTAATTTATCGATTTTAGATCTTTCTTCTTTAGCTGAATTTTTTATGTATTCTTTTATTTCAAGAGTCTTAGCACGTAATTCATCGTTGCTTAACTCTTTTATTGCTGGATAAGCATCTTTTATTTTATCAACCCAAGGTTGTATTTCCTTCATATCTCGGGTTGATTTATTGCCGAATATTTTACTTAAAAAACTATTGATTCCCATATCTAATGTATATATAATGCAGTAATTAGTTTAATATAATATTAATATCAGTAAATAACACAACAAATTGTATCATCATACAAAGTTATATTAAAATGCTGATTAAGTTGTTTATTTTTGAACTATTTCTATCGAATATCTAATAGAGGGATAGCTTTAGAGGCATTGGGAGCTCTAATTTTTATAGAATGAGCTATAGTTGGTGCTATCTTAGTAATGTGGGTTGGATTATCAATAACTTCAGGGGTTATTTGATTTCCCATAAAGATTAGTGGTGTTAAAACTGCAGAGTTTCTAACTAAGGTGTTTTCGTACGAATCTTCATTCATTAATGTCCATCCAGGAAGCACTTCAATAGTTAAGTCACCCGATCGCTTTCTGTGGAATCCATTTTTTATTTTTTCTAAATCGGGACTCCATCCTCCTAATAATATGCGATTGGAAGAGTACACCTGATCTACACCACTAAATTGTATAATGAAATCGGAAGCTAGATTTTGAATTTCTCCTAGTGCTAATTCTTTCTTTTGTAGTAATTCACGATTTAGATAAATCTGATTATTATAATAGGTTTCTACGTACTCTCCAGGGCCATAAGTAGCCATTAAGTACATATTTAAGAGAGTAGCGCATCGATTAATATGGAATTCACCACCTGGAATATGTTGATAGTTTACTGAAGGACTATCTGCATCAGTATATCCTGTAGAAGTAACAAAAAATAGTACGTTGTTTAATCCTACACGTTCTTCGATAAGAGCAAATAAATCAGCTAGATTTTTATCTAATCGAGTGTAAATGTCTTGAATTTCCATTGGAAACTCATTTACATTTTGGTGTTCAAAATTTCCAGCATAATATGTGATTGCTAAAAAATCGGTAGTTTCATCTTCACCTATTCCACTTTGACTAAATAATTCGGTAGTTAATAGGTTGATTTCATCGTTAATAAAGGGGCTAGTAATCACCTTTTGATATTTATCTCCTTGATTAAATTTATGTTTAAAAGGTTCTTGTTGCCATCCTGCAGCATATTCATACTTAAAAGAGGGGTGGAAAGGAGACCAAACCCAGTCAGAAATTCTAAAATCAAGAGATGAGCGATCATTATATCTGCTAGCCCACCAAGGAAAATCCTTATAATAAGTTGTACTACACCATTTTCCATTATCTGTATTTAGCCAAAAAGCACCATCTGCTATATGTCCTGCACTAAATATAGCTGCTTCGGCTGTAGGAGCAATACTATAAACTAAACCTTTATGTTTTGTTGATATTTTTAATTCATCACTGAGCGTTGAGACTAAAAGTTTTTTAGGAGAAGTGTTACGTACGGTATAGTTACCCATATATTCAGGGTCATCAACACAATTCTCAGGTTGTAAAGAGGAAGGATTCATCCATTCTTTGCTTATTATCCCATGTGTTGAAGGAGTTGTTCCTGTATAAATTGTAGCTATTGCAGAAGCACAATCAATGTTAGAGAATCCATATTCAGCATGTCTATAAACTCTACCCTCTTTCCAAAGGCGTTTAAATCCATCATTTCCAAATAGTGGGGCAAAGGCTTCTATATAATCTGTTCGCAATTGGTCAATGGTAATTCCAACTACTAATTTGGGGTTAGTAGGTACATTTTGCGAATGAACCCCAGCAATAGATAAAAGAGTTAATATAGAAGTTATTAGTTTTCTCATTATTTAGCTTTCCGATATAAAATGATGTGGTTTATACCACGTGTTAATATACACAACGCCAAAGGTAACATAGCTAAGTTAAATCGTTGCAGAAATAGAGGAGAAAGCACTATAAAAAAGGTTAATAAAATACAATATGTCGTTAAGTAATAGGAGAGTTTTCTTTTTTTAATTCTTTTAATGATAAAAGGAAGAGCTAATAGATGTAAAGGATTTAGAAGCAGAAGTAAATAATTAGGATAAACACCAGGATGTGTGGAGAAAAAGGAAAGAAATGCTATGATAACTCCTGGTATGCCAAAAAGAAAAAGTAAAATTAAATCAATACCCCAATAGCTTTTGTTGTTATTAACCCCTAATATAGATATTGAAAGTACAATTAGAAACAAAAAACTGAAACTCAGAAAAGGAGAGGGTAGGTGGCTTTTTTTTGTTTCATGCTGTGCATGATATAAAGTATGTGTTTTTTTTACTAGTAGTCTTTGTTGTTGGTTAGTATCAGTTATCATTGCATTATTAAAATGTTTCATCAAATAAATGGGGGAGAACATACTTTCATTAATGCTTACGGGATTGTCAACCGATTTCCCAAGGCAGAGATCCATACCAAAGGTGGACCAAGGATAGTCTTTTGTGTGTTTGTGAATCAATGATCGAAATGTTTCATTCAGACTACCTTGATAAGTTATTGTTCCCTCTATAGCGGTAGTTATTATATCTCTAGGTTTAGTAGCACAGTTGTCATATAAAAAATTATATCTATAAATTCTATTTTCAGGCTTATAGTTTTCTTCGAGTAAAAAGATTAATTTTTCTTTTTCAGATGCAGTTAGATTTAATACCTGTTCCCATACCGATCGGTTATAGTATTGGTACTCAGAAAGAAAATGAATATAGGTTGTGGCTCCTAATTGGTAATCTGTTTCTCCTAATGTAAATCTCCATATAAAATTAGGTGCATTAAAATCAAAAAGTCCATAATTGAAAACTATATCTGTATTATCTTGAGTATTATTAATTCTTATGGCTGTGTGTCCAAATAAAGTGTAAATTTCATCGCCTTGCTCACAAGTAAGCAAGCTGACTTCTATTTCATCAAAATTAATTTGTGCTTTAATAGGGAGTGTAATTAAAGTCAATAAAAAAAAAGTTATAATATACTGTTTCATACAATTGGGGTTGGGTTTGTTGCAAATATACTTCTTTTTTCAAAGGTTTAGATATTTTATTACAACTTGATAGGGCTAATGGAAAAAGTCATTATCTTTGCTTTTCTCTTTATACGTGCAATTTTTGGTACTAAAGAATAAATATTTGTCAATAAGTTGAGAAATAGAAGAAGGAATGCATTTAAAACAGTCCCTTTTGTTTTTTTAACGGGACGAAACGTTTTTTTTTTTTGAAACAAATTTAAAAAGTACCATATTTGCATTTAGTTTTCTAAATATCCAGTGGTTTATAAAAAACTCAGAATAAAATTATAATGGTAGGTTTTAAGAAAATATTGTTAGTGTTCACCTTGTCTTTATGCACAGGAGCTGTTTTTGGACAAGTGGATACGGGTTCTCAAAATGTTACAAATTCTCCCTATACACGCTATGGTTATGGCGAGTTATCCGATAATGCTTTTGGAAAAAGTAAAGCAATGGGAGGTTTGGCTTATGGTATTCGGGATAGATACCAGTTAAATCCTGCCAATCCTGCTTCATATACAGCAATGGATTCTTTAACTTTTTTATTTGAAGGAGGCTTTACTCTTCAAAACACAAACTTTAGTGATGGTATAAATAAAACAAATGCAAAGAATTCTAGCTTTGATTATGTAGCTATGCAATTTCGTTTAAAAAAATGGATGGCTATAAATGCAGGGTTTATACCTTACTCTAATGTTGGGTATAGTATAAGCAAATCTGATGTCGATCATGAAAATACAGATGCTTATAATGTTTCTTCTTTTCAAGGAGACGGTGGATTAAAGCAGCTTTACTTAGGTGTAGGTGTTAATGTTTTGAAAAATCTAGCTATAGGAGCGAATTTTTCGTATTTTTGGGGTGATATTGATCGTAGTATGAGTCTGTATTTTCCAGCCACATCGGCATCAACAAATACAGAATCAGAAGAGATTTCGATAAGTGATTTTAAAATAGACTTGGGAGCACAATATACCTACAATATAAGTGATAAAAGACAAGTTGTATTAGGTGCTGTTTACTCTCCAAAAAGGAGCTTAAATAACACCACTACATTAAGAAGTGAGGTCTGGACTAATCAGGTTGGCAGACTTGTAGCAGAAGTGGATTCGACTGCAACCTTTGAAACTCCACATAAGTTGGGCTTAGGATTTACTTATATGTATGATAATAGACTTACTGTTGGTTTAGATTACACATTAGAAAAATGGGGTAGTGTAACCTATTTTGATAACCCTAATGCGTTTAGAGATCGCTCTAAAGTTGTTATCGGTGCAGAATATAGACCTAGTCATTATTCTCGAAATTATTTAGCACACGTAAGATATCGTATGGGGGGATATTACTCAACTCCTTATTATAAAATTAATGGGCAAAATGCTGCAACAGAATATGGTGTTTCTATTGGGCTTGGTTTGCCTTTGCCTAAGGTAGCATCACTTTTAAATTTATCTGCTCAGTATGTTAGAGTGAATGGGAAAAAGTCTTCTTTTTTGGATGAGAATTATTTAAAAGTGAGTATAGGTTTAACGTTTAATGAGCGTTGGTTCTTTAAACGCAAAGTAAATTAAAACAAAAATTAATATTGAATCTTAATATAGAATATAATAACTAAAGCTAAAATACAATGAAAACTAAAATGCTAACAGCTATACTACTATTGGTTATGTTTCTTGGATCTGTTCCGCTTATGGCTCAAGAAGAGGTTGATAAAGAGTGCATCTCTAACAGCAGCATATCTCATGAAGCAGTGAAGTCTGAGAACTATAAGGATGCTTATAAGCCTTGGAAGTCGGTTTTAAGCAGTTGTCCTTTATTGAGATACTATACATTTACCGACGGATATAAAATACTAAAAGGTTTAATGGATGAAATTGGAGATAAGAGTTCTCCAGAATATGCAAAGTATTTTGAAGAGTTAATGGAAGTGCATGATTTAAGAATGAAATATACTCAGGATTTCTTAGATCGTGGGGTGAATGTTTCTTCTGTAGATGAAGCACTAGGTGCTAAAGCCTTAGATTACTTATCTTATGCTCCTGATATTGATGGGAAACAAGCATACGATTGGTTAAAACAGTCTACATTGGGCTCTTCAAGTAAAGAGTTGTCTCCTAATGTTTTGTATTTCTTCTTGGATATGTCACATAATATTTTGGTAAATGACGAGTCTCATAGAGAAACTTTTTTACAGGACTATTTAACCGCAGTAGATATTGCAGATAAAGCTATTGATGTTAATGATAGAGAAGTTTTAATTACTGCTTTCAAAACAGTGAAAGAAAATTTAACAGGATTATTTATTAATAGTGGAACTGCAGATTGTGAGACATTGCAAAGTATTTATGCTCCACAAATTGAAGAGAATAAAGATAATATTGAGTTCTTAACTAAGGTTATTGATATTATGCGTATAATTAGGTGTACAGACCAAGAAGCCTATCTACAAGCTTCTTATTATGTGCACCAAATAGAGCCTACTGCAGAATCAGCTGCAGGTTGTGCTTACATGGCATATAAAAAAGGCGACTATAATCAAGCTATGGTGTTTTTTGATGAAGCTATTGAGTTAGAGCAAAATAGTGAAAGAAGAGCTGAAAAAGCATATGCTGCAGCAGCTGTACTATATTCAAATAGACAATTAGCACGTTCTAGAACTTATGCTCAAAAAGCGATTAGTTTTAATAAAAACTATGGAGCTCCATATATATTAATAGCTAACTTATATGCGACAAGTCCTAATTGGTCTGATGATGCGATATTAAATAAATGTACTTATTTCTTGATTGTAGATAAGTTGCAACAAGCAAAAGCAGCAGATCCAAGTGTAGCTGAGGAAGCTAACAAATTAATAAGATCTTATTCACAACACACTCCTGATACCTCAGAACTTTTTATGATGGGATATAATAAAGGAGACCAAATAACAATTGGTGGGTGGATAGGTGAAACTACTACTATACGCTAATTTTATTTGATGTATCTAACTAGTTTAATTTGTAAGAAAAAAAATATGAAAAGCATAACAATCTCGGTGGGGATTGTTATGCTTCTTTTGTTTTACTCCTGTGGTGGGGGGAAAACCCCAATAGCTGATGCAATAATTGAGAGGGATTCATTAGCTGTGATGGAGACTTTGGGAATGACTACTCTTGTTTCTGATTCGGGTGTAATACGCTATAAAATTGATGCAGATGAATGGCTTATATTCGATAAAAAAGAACCCTCTTATTGGTCCTTCGAGAAAGGAGTGTATGTAGAGCAGTTTGATAGTGTTTTTCAAGTTCAAGCAAGTATAAAAGCTGATACAGCCTATTATTATGATAAGGATAAATTATGGAAACTTGTTAGTAATGTTTCCATTCAAAATTTGAAGGGGGAAATATTTGAAACTGATTTAATGTATTGGGATCAGAAAACAGAAAAAGTTTATTCTGATGCTTTTGTGAAGATTATCATGCCTGATAAAACGATTACTGGTTATGGATTTGATTCAAATCAACAAATGACTCAGAGTGAAATTAGGAATATACAGGGCATATTTTACGTTGATGAGGAGGAAGTATCAGTGGAAAACACTATACAAGAGGATAATGAAGAAGCGAATGTTGATGATTTGTAAATTGATACATTAGAATAAAATATGATGACAACAGTTATATACCTTTTAATTGTGATGACTTTCTCTGCTTTCTTTTCAGGGATGGAAATCGCTTTTGTTTCTATCGATAAACTACGATTTGAGATGGAAAGAAATAAAGGTATTACATCTAAAATACTTTCATTATTCTTTAAGAACCCCAATAATTTTATTTCAACAATGCTAGTAGGTAACAATATTGCTTTAGTAATATATGGTATCTTAATGGCAAGCTTAATAGAAGCAAATCTTTTGAATGGTGTTATAGATAACCATTTTCTAAAAGTACTAATTCAAACTATCATCTCTACGCTGATTATATTAGTAACTGGCGAGTTTCTTCCGAAAGTTTTATTTAAGTTGAACCCTAATTTTCTATTAAATCTATTCGCTGTACCTCTTTTAATTTGTTATGTTTTACTTTATCCTATATCTTGGTTTGCAACCAACTTATCTTACTTACTTATTACTGTTTTCGGTGTGAAAATTAATAAAGAAGTGTCAGCGAACGCTTTTACTAAAGTTGATTTAGGCTACTTTGTTCAAACAGGAATTGATAGCATTGAAGATGAGGAAACATTAGATACTGAGGTTAAAATATTTCAAAATGCATTAGATTTCTCCACGGTAAGGATTAGGGATTGTGTTGTTCCTCGTACAGAAGTTGTTGCTGTAGAAACAGAGACCTCTATCGAAGGATTAAAAAATTTGTTTGTTGAATCCGGTATATCTAAAATTATTGTCTACAAAGAGACTATTGATAATGTAATTGGTTATATTCACTCTTCTGAAATGTTTAGGAGTCAAGATGGAAACTGGCTAAAATGTATATATGATATTCCTATTGTACCAGAAACTATGGCTGCACATAAGTTAATGGAGTTGTTTATGCAACAAAAAAAGTCTATTGCTGTAGTTGTAGATGAATTTGGAGGAACTGCTGGAATTGTGACTTTAGAAGACTTGGTTGAAGAAATATTTGGGGATATTGAAGATGAGCATGACACAACCTCTTATGTTTCAAAGAAACTAAGTGACCAAGATTATGTGTTATCTGGACGATTAGAAATAGAAAAAGTAAATGAGTTGTTTGATTTGGATTTACCTGAGTCGGATGACTACATAACAGTAGGAGGATTGATTTTAGATTATTATCAAAGTTTTCCTAAATTACATCAAGTTGTTTTAATAGAAGATAAGTTCGAATTTAAGATAATAAAAGTTACAGCAACTAAGATTGAGCTTGTGAAATTGAAGGTAATTGAAGATTAAGAGCAAAAAAATCTTTTACTTTTTAGCTTAATATATAGAAGCTTGTTATCATTTTTTGTATCTTCGTACGCTAATAACGAATGAGTAACATATTAAATTATAAAAATATAAATCTAATAAATAGAAATGGCAACTTTACAAAAGATTAGAAGCAAAGGACCTTTATTAATTATTGTTATTGGTCTAGCATTATTTGCCTTTATTGCAGGCGATGCTTGGCGTGTTTTCCAACCTCATCAAGTACAAGATGTTGGCGAGGTGAATGGGGAATCACTATCTGCACCTGAATATCAGCAAATGATTGAGGAGTATACTGAAATTATCAAACTAACAAGTGGTATGTCTGCTTTACCAGAACAGCAGATGAATCAAGTTAAAGATGAAGTTTGGAGCTCCTTTGTAAACAATAAATTAATAGAAGCTGAAGCTGAAAAATTAGGATTGGTAGTAACAGTTGAAGAAGTACAATCAATTATTGAAGAAGGTACTCATCCAATGTTACAACAAACCCCATTCCGTAATCCTCAAACTGGAGCTTTCGATCATGATATGTTGAAAAAGTTTTTGGTGGATTATTCA
>Ga0172377_10001006_pt1 | contig 27908 bp, 23 predicted proteins | sample Pumphouse3metaG_FD_119749 | JGI IMG/M metagenome (GOLD analysis project Ga0172377, IMG submission 119749) | Leachate microbial communities from a municipal landfill in Southern Ontario, Canada - Pumphouse #3 metaG | ecosystem: Engineered > Solid waste > Landfill > Unclassified | place: Canada... | reverse complement strand
CCGTCGGCGGGATTTAGATAAGTGTTGTTGTAAGAATCCCCGTTATTCAAGAGAAATGTGGTTACGGTACCGTCAGAATCCCTCTTCACCATATAATCGGAATCGACATATTCATAACTGGATTGAAACGTCCCCGAAAGCGTTCCCGCCAATATGGCGGCTTCGTCGGCTTCATCATAGGTGTACTCTATTTTGTACCTTATAACCCGTTCTACCCCGGGACTTGTATGATACTGATATTCGCTGTAAACATTAACCGCGGTGTCTATCTCTTTAACGAGGTCTCCCAACGTGTTACGATAGTATTTTTTAAGCACAGTAACCCCGTCGGCCGCGAATTCTTCTTTTTCGCGTTCTATCCAACCGTTGGTCGAGGTATTGAGGTTGGCTCCGCTGCCGTCAAGCGCCGGAACCCTGTCATAAAGTATAGATTCTCTCCTTTCTGAAACCAGAACACTGCTCTTATTGGGGCTGTCCTTTACCGCAATATAATCACCATTATATTCCGTTACCCTTACCTGGCTATCAGCATCCAACCAATCCCAGGTCTGGTATTTACCCGAACCCGGCGCGTAATAAAGTTCCATACGCCCAATAGTGTTCCACTCGTCTCCGGAAAGATATTCGTCTTTATATTCCTTGACCTCGCCGGTACTTGTAACATCCCTCTTCCACCTCAAGGGATCCGTAGTATTGTAATATTCAGTCCATGAGGGCTGAATGATCCCTACAACATTACCGTCGGTATCATAAACATAAGTTTTTATGAAAATATCCGTGCTTCTTTCATATTCTGATTTTTTATAGACCTGGTTTTCGTCCGGAGACGGATGGTACTCATAGAGGTAATACCTGTCCTCAGCCACTTGATCGTCCCTTGTAAGACGTCCGAGAGCGTCATAAATATATTTTTCAAGCACTATAGACCCGCCGGCCTGATACACTACCTTTTCCCGCAAAACCCAGTCGTTGGAAGATGTGTCAAGGCTGACCTGTTCTCCTTTGTGGTCGTATATATAGGAAGCTATCTTGTCAGAAGCTACCACGCCGTCCCAAAGATCAGCGCCGAAACTCACGCTGTATTCTCCGCTATATTCATTCACGGAAACCTGTCCGGCTACAGGAGAATCCCAAGCATATGTCCGGTACTCTCCATCGGCCGCCTTGTAAATGAGAGATATTCTGCCATACCCCATATCATTCCAGTTCTCGTTTAGATACTCGTATATGTCGCCTGTAACCACTTCTGTTTTGCGTTTGATAAGCCAGCTGGTTGTATCCCAATGTTCTATCAGGTCACTGGGCGTAGCATACTCTTTACTGATGAGATCACCACTACCATCATAGGTAGCGGTATAGATCAGGTCGCCATTGATGTCATAGGCTTTTTCGGTGGTGGTTACACTATTGGGTAGACCGGAACCGATAAAAGTGAAAGTGTTGTTCCGATACTCATACAATCCAAGACCTTCATATTCAAGGATCAGATAATCCCCCCCGCCCGCATTGCTGTTCTTTGCTATTTGGATGGATTTGGGTATATCTCCACCTAATTGAGTAAAGGTTCCCTTCTGGTGCTTAAACAACCCCTGTCCCTCATATATCAGGATGAGGTCATCTTTTCCGTCGCCGTCAAGATCTGCTACAAGAATTGTTTCCGGGACACCTCCACCTAAAAGAGTAAGACCGCCATTTTGGTACTTATATAGCCCAAAGCCCTCATACGATAGGATAAGGTCGTCTTTTCCATCCCCGTCAAGGTCAGCTACACGGATGGTTTTCGGCACGCTGGCATGAAGCCGGGTAAAAGCCCCATTCTGATATTTAAACAACCCCTGCCCCTCATACGTTAATATGAGATCGTCTTTTCCGTCCCCGTCAATATCTGCCACAAGAACCGTTTCCGGGATGCCTCCACCTAATCGGGTAAAACCCCCATTCTGATACTTGTAAAGTCCAAGGCCTTTATATGTCAGAATAAGGTCGTCTTTCCCATCCCCGTCAATATCTGCCACAAAAGCCGTTTCCGGGATGATGCCACCTAACTGAGTAAACCGGCCACTTTGGTACTTATATAAGCCAAACCCCTCATACATCAGAATAAGGTCGTCCTTTCCATCTCCATCAATATCCGCTACAAGAATTGTTTCTGGCTCGCCGCCGCCAATTCGAGTAAGAGCCCCATTTTGATACTTGTATAAGCCGTATCCCTCATACGTCAAGATAAGTTCGTCTTTTCCATCACCATCAAGATCTGCCACAAATATCGAATCAGGAGTAATCCCGCCTAATTTCGTGAACTTACCATTTTGATACTTGAATAAGCCAGACCCGTTATATGTCAGAATGAGATCTTCTTTCCCGTCTCCTTCAAGATCTGCCACATGTATCGTACCCGGAACAGCCCCGCCCAACAAAGAACGTACACCATTCTGGTATTTATATAAGCCAAGCCCTTCGTATGCTAAGATCGGATCCTCTATACCATCCCCGTCAAGATCCGCCATGGCTATCCCGCCGTTACCGTACTTGTACTCAAAAGTCACAGCGTCATCCCTGGCAGGATCCGGAGCCGATAATATCTGGCGTAGTAACCTACTACTATATCCCCATGGGTTTTTTCTCCAATTAAAGCCCCATCCGTAAAGATCCTCGTCAAGAAACTCCTCAAAAGCTACACCGCTCTGCGGAGGATCGTAAGTTATTGACTTTATCAGTCCGCTGGAATAGTATTCATAGCTTTCCTGAGCATAGGTCAGGCCGGCAAACAGAAAAGCCATAGAAATAAGAATTGACATGCCTCTCAGGCTTCTCGAAAATAATTTACTCATATTATTCCACTCCTTTTTGCGATTACGATGGCTAAATAGTTATACTTCTAACAAACTAATTGTACCACATCCTGTTGCGTATTCAAGCTAAATATCTGGCTTTTTTATTTATAACAAAAATCTGATTTTTCTGTTTTATTCTCCGTAACATCTCATACATTATCCAATAATGATACCTCTTTTGTATCATTATGTCAAGCTATAATCTGTCCATTGTAGGATCCGCACCAACGCGAAAGAACAATAAAGCGCACTAAATTAAAAACAGATTTTAGAACAGTGTTCGCGGCAGGGCTTTCTACTTATACGAAGGCACTATCTCCCTCAACTTGGCCTTGATCTTACCGTTATCCATAAGACACGCCAATCTTTCAAGCTCTTTCACCTTACGATTAAGGTGATGAATATCAAGATCTTCAGGCTGGGCAACAAATATTTTTTCATTTTTAGTGGCAAGGTCTTTCTCGGCATTATGGAGCATTTCCTCATACAGCTTCTCGCCCGGACGAAGACCGATATACTCTATAGCCACGTCTTCCCCCGGTTTGAGGCCCGACAGACTTATAAGATTTTCAGCAAAATCTGTTATTTTTATCTGTTCTCCCATATCAAGTATAAATATTTCTCCTCCCCGCCCGATGGCGCCTGCCTGAAGAACAAGCTGAACAGCTTCTCTGACGCTCATAAAGAACCTCCGGGCCTCGGGGTGTGTAATGGTAACGCAACGGTCCTCTTCTATCTGTTTCTTGAACAGGGGAACAACGCTTCCCTTGGACCCCAGCACATTACCAAAACGAACGGCCATGAACTTGGTCTTACTTTTCGACGCCTTGGCCTGCATTATCATCTCGGCTATGCGTTTAGTGGCTCCCATAACATTGGTAGGGTTCACCGCCTTGTCGGATGAGATAAGCACAAACCTTTCAACGCCATAATGGCCGGCGGCATATATGAGATTACGGCTGCCTATAACATTGTTATTCACGGCCGAAGCCGGATTTTCTTCCATAAGGGGAACATGTTTAAAAGCCGCCGCGTGGAAAACTATATCCGGACGAAAAGTGGAAAATACAGCCTTAAGCACGCTTATTTTAGAGATGTCGGCCGCGACAACAGACAAACAAGCCTTGGGATATTTCCTATTTATCTCCCTCTCAAGGAAATACAGGTCATTCTCGTTATGATCCACCACAACCAGTTTTGAAGGATTAAAAGTAAGGGTCTGCCTCGCTATCTCAGAACCTATAGATCCGGCGCCGCCGGTAACAAGTACTGTCTTCCCCTCTATATAAGCTTTTATATCCTCTTTATCTATCTCCACCGTTTCCCTTCCCAAAAGATCCTCCGCCTCGACATCTTTGAGCTTTACTACCATTTCCCCTGAAAATATCTCCTGAAGGCCCGGCACTATCTTAACCTTTATCCCGGGGAACTGGCATAAACCTATTATCTCCCTTATACCCTTGCCGCTGGCGGACGGTATAGCTATTACTATCTGGTTGACCCTGTACTTTCCCGCAACCCGGTCAATATCATTCTTATCTCCCAATACCCTCTTGCCGTGCAATATAATGCCCCGCTTATTGGGATCGTCATCTATAAATCCTATAACTTCCAGCTGTTTATTTTTACGAAGCTCTTTAAGAACAATAAGCCCCGCATCGCCGGCGCCTACTATCAGTACCCTCGTATCCACGATCAAGCGTGATCCTTTCAAATAACTTTCCCTGAAACTTCTGGTTAAAAACCTGACCCCAGATAGAAAACCAACACACAACACCCAGTCAAGGAAGAACACCGAGCGGGGGAACCCCGAAACTCCCCTGAAAAAAACAATGAACACCAGGAAAACCAACGTAGAGACAGTATTTGCCTTAAGTATCTGCCAGAGATCTTCCATGCTGACATATTTCCACATACCGGAATAAAGTCCGAAATAGTAAAAAACCACGGCCTTTATAAGTATAAGAGCAGGAAGTGTACCCGATATCACATCATAATACTGGTACGGTAAAACGAACTCAAACCTTACACAAAAAGAAAGAATGTAGGCCATTGAGATAAAAAGAATATTCACAGAGAATATTACCGGCCGCCTGTACAATTTGATTATGCTTCTAATGGACATATCTATTACTCTCCGTTAACAGATCGATTGCTTTAAGTTTCCCGATTATTTTTGCCTGATGCCTTTCTCTATAAGACGCTTCACTGAAACCGTATAGTACAGCCATACCTTAGAAATACGCTTTTACTCATTTCGCGGCCTTCTTCATTATCTCACTTATCTCAGAGACCATATAACCCATATTCTCCTCAGTCAATGTGGGATGAACCTGGAACATCATAGACGTTTCCCCCATTACTACAGCATTTTTCAATCTTCCAACTCGAGTTCTTTTTATTTTGCGAAAATATCGGCGAAAAGCTTTTTCCCTGTAAAGTTCTGGACATGCTCCGATCCCGCAGACTATACCTTTTTTACTAATCTCCTTCAAAATTCTATCCCGGCTCCATCCTGGTCTTAATTGTTCAAGCCGTGCATAAACATAGTATTTGTAGTAAGAATGATAAATGTGTTCTGGTGGAAAGGTAACCTTCAACGCCGGGATCTCTGAAAGCCCCTTATTCAGAATAGAAGCTAATTTTCGCCTTTTTTTTACCCAAACATCTAATTTTCTTAGCAATATCCTGCCTATGGCAGCCTGCATGGATGTCATACGGTAATTCGTGCCAAATGAGTCGACAGTCCAGTCAAAGCCTGAACCATACTCATGATGGATAGTTTTCCCCCTATCCCTACCATGGTCTTTCAATTTCCATGCCGCGTTCCCTAAACCTGTATCATTCGTCGCTAAAAGCCCGCCTTCACCCCCTGTAGAAATTATCTTATCCTGGCAAAAGGAAAAACAGGATATATCCCCGTAGCTGCCTACCGGATTTCCCTTGTATCTTGCACCATGTCCTTGCGCGCAATCCTCTATCAAATAGATACTCTTTTTTTTACAAAGATCCCTCAATTCATCCAGTTCACAGGGCCATCCGGCTAAATGCACGGCTATTACAGCCTTTGTTCTTTCGGTACACGCTTTTTCAACGGTTTCTACTGTGATATTCCCGCTTTCGGTATCCACATCTACGAATACCGGTATAGCTCCCCTTAGCGCTATGCAACTCGCCGAAGCCACAAAAGTCCGTGGGCTGACAATAACCTCGTCCCCGGGACCTATATCTAAAACTGCGAGAGCAACATCCAAAGCCACACTTCCGTTCACCAAAGCCACACAATACCTGACATCTAAGTACCTGGCATATTCTCTTTCAAATTCCGTAACATCGTTACCCGTCCACTGGTTAGTACTGCCCGAGCGGAGGACTTTCTCAACAGCTCGGATCTCTTCTTCCCCGTAAAACGGCCATGCCACAAATTGTTTAGCTCTTTTTTTCATAGTGTCTATTCCCCAAACACGGTTTTCCAGATATAGACCATGTCTTTCCAAAAACTGTAATTTTCCACATATTCCCTATTGATCTGAACCTTGTCGGGATAAATTACCTCCGCGTTATATCTATCCGGGTCGGCCTGTCTGCTCAAGATCTCTTCCTCTTCGCGATACTTCAAAGTAGCCGGACCTGTAATCCCCGGTCTGACCGAAAGAATTATCCTGTCCTTCCCATAAAGTTTGTCAGCGAATCCCGGAACATCAGGCCTCGGCCCCACAAAACTCATATGCCCCGAAAAAATATTAAAAAGCTGTGGTAATTCATCTAATTTACTCTTACGCAAAAAATGACCAAAAGCAGTTATCCGAAGATCTGTTCTGACCGTTACAGATGAACCGAGGATATGAGCGTTATAGACCATAGTTCTAAACTTGTAAACACAGAATATCTTGCCGTTCATCCCCACTCTCTGCTGCGCGAATAAAATCGGCCCCCTCGAAGTCAATTTGATAATAACGGCTATCACAAGCATGAGAGGCGCTAAAACCAATATGCCTGCCAGAGAACATATTATATCAAAAAGTCTCTTCATTACGTACCGTAAACTATCCCACCATGCCCCGAAACCAGTAAACCTCAACCCATCCTTACCAGAACATAATTGTTCGGAAGTTCTTTAACCACTGTCATTTGACCCGTGGAACGATGTGACCCTAAAGAAGCAAAGTTATCCTTGCTTATGGTGGAATATATTTTAAAACCTAAATTTTCTCCAACGTTACACAGGAAGATAGAGCTCTCCTTGCCAATGCCTTTTCCCCGGAAGCCTTCTGTTAAATATCTCCCGATAAACGCTTTTTTTAAAAAAAATAACCTGAGGAAAAAGTATCCGGCCAGCTTGTCATTATCAAAAAAACCAAACGCCAGATATCCCCGACTTTGCAAGACTTTCTTGATATCAGATAAACCGAACTTGTGCGGATCAAAAACTTTTTTCTCCGCTTCCGTAACACATTCAAGAAAACACGCGACCCGCTCAGCGTCATCTATTCGCAATATGCGCAAATACCCGAAAGATAAATTTTTCCTAGCATTTGCTCGCTTGACACCTTCGAGTTTCCTGCCGAAAAACAGGCCCAGAAGAAAAGAATTAACTGCCTCTACAAGCCTCCATAATATCCGGTAGTTATGTTTTATCCAGATAAAAACTGCAGTCATCTTATTTTTGTGTCCTCATTCGTTTCATCGACAACTTCCTGCAGTATCTTTTCCAGTCGGGTTGTCAGAACATCTCTTGAAAATTCCTCCCTTGCCAACTTGATAGCGGCTTCTCTCGCGGAAATAAGCCGTTTTTCATCATGGATGATGTTTATAATATCATGTGCCGCACCCTCGATATTTTCAGGATCGAGAACTATCCCCGACCCGGTTCTTCTGAGAACATCGGCCTGCCATCCCCCATAATTTATAGCTACAGGTGTTCCGGCAGCCAGAGAATCGAAGAACTTGTTAGCGGAATTATTTCTCATTTCCGGAATGTTTATAAACAGTGAAACAGCCAAAGACGCCGCTTTTAAAATTGCCGGGATCTCCTTCTTAGGAACCTTTGATTGCATGAAAAAATTCTTATCCAGAACCCCAAGTTCCTGCGCCTTAACTCTCACCACATCTTCTTCTTTGCCCCCTCCGACCACCAAAAACCTGACTTCGGGGTCAATATGCATAACCGCCTGAGCGATATTCGCTAAATAGCTCACCCCGTTTATTTTCCCCAGCGTTCCACAATATACTACAAGCGGCCTATCCTCCAGCCATATATGTTTTTGTCGAAACTTTACGGCTTCCTCCTCACTCGAATCAAACATTTCTATATCACACCCATTCGAAATAGTAGTGATATGGTTTTCCGGATATCCACTATTAACAATTGCATCTCTAATCCCCGGAGACAATGCTATTATCTTTTTTGAGTTTCCGTAAGCGAACCTTTCCAGCTTTCGCGCACCATATATGACAAAAGGATTTTTCAAAGCTCCGACAGCTACTGGCACTTCAGGCCAAAGATCCCGAACCTCGAAAACCAGGGGGATCTTGTGTTTCCTGGACGCGTAAACTCCTGGAATAGCTATAGTAAGCGGGGTGCTGGTGGCAAAAATAATATCCCCTTTGATCAGTGCAGCTTTTTTTGCCGCAGCCCAGGCAAATTTAAGAAAAGCTCCAATACGGTGGCCAAAATCCATATGATTGCTATAAGGGACTGCGAACCAGGAAACTTTTATTCCAGCCTCTTCAGTTTCATGCCATGTTCTTCTATATCCGGTAGCCGATATATTTCTATCTGTGGTGATCATATGAACTTCATGGCCTTGGGCAACCAACCTTCTGGCTATCTCATATGACCGCGTGCCTCCAGCCATATCCGGAGTATTAAAATATTGGTGCAAATATATTAGCTTCATTATCTTCGAGAAGTAACACGCCCCTTTTGCCATAGAGCAATTACATAGCATTTTTTCGCTATATTTTCGTCAAATTTTGATCCAATTTCACCAGAACATTGTATATCTTTTCTTAACGAATTACTACATAGACACCTAACTATTACTTTAACATTATCACTGCATATTCCCATTTAAGGTTTTACCGTGAACATGCTCCTTATGACTTTCTCATAAACTTCAATTATCTGTTTCGCTATTTTAGTCTCCGTAATCGACTCGACCATTTCCCGGCCATTTGAACTTTCCCCTGATAAAAGTATTTCCAAAACAGCTTCAGCAAGGAACGCAGCATCTCTTGAAACAATTTTTGAAGGAAATACCCCCTTTAATCTTTTCTTGACATCTCCAACATCCACCGATACTATCGGCAGATTACATGCCAATGCCTCTTTTACTATATTCGGAGAACCTTCATTGTCACTTGTCAATAGCAAACAATCGGCGGCATTATGGTATAAAAAGACCTCATCTGGATCCACCATTCCATCTAGTACTAACAATTCAACATCAGCAATTTTTTCTCTAACGTGTTTCAAGGTTTCTTTCGCCAGATCTATTCGTTTGATTTTACGCCGAGCATTCCCGTTGAATAATATAAGTTTTTTCTTGTCACACAAACCAAGAATTTTTCTCGCTTCATTCTTAGGAAAAGGTCGAAAAATTTCGCGATTTACACCATTCGGAATTACCAGTGCCCGCCTTTTGCCCCACCATAAATTGTTTTTTAACCTATCGCTCACACAAATGACAGCATCCGCCCTTACCACCGCTAAATTAGTCAAGAACACCCTAAGCAAAGGTCTTAAAAAATTCCTACCCCTCACGACATTGATATCACTTCCCCTGCAAGTGATTATAAACCTCGGTCCAAAGCATAAACCACACAAAAACCCCGTCATAGAACCGTATTGAGCATGGATAATATCCGGTTTAAATTCTTTTATATTCTTGAATAATCGAAAAGTTTCCTTTAGCAACAAATATGGCGAAGTGCGTGATCTTAAAAAAAATCTTGCAATTTTCACCCCTTCTCTTTCTATTGAATCAACTTGCCTTTTAACAAAAATCATAACAGGACCAAGTTCTGATCCGGGAATAACATAAAAAACTTTCATATTCCGCTCCGGAAACTTCAGAGAATTATCTTCACCCTGATCGTACTTGCCCATAATATCAAGATTGGCACCACAAAGGCTCCGATAATTATCGATTTATACCCCTCAATCCCAGCTCTGATAACTATCGGAATGTATGCTGTAAAAAAACAAAATCCAAATCTTTTATAGATCTCAATCAACGAGTTTTTTTTAAAAGAAGAGTTGTGTGAGTAATTGAATAGTTTTGACCATATCCACCCAAAAAAAACAGCGCCGGCCACTATCCCGATTATCCCAAAATTTAAATACCACCCCGCCGCATGATGAATAGTATAGCCTTGGACAGAAAGAGCCCCAACGTGCCGGACATAATGCCAATAAATATTTTCCGGACGATCGGGGAATAACGCCCTTGGTAAAAACATTGAAAAAACAAAACTCCAGAAACTCGTACCTCCGGTCAATGGAACATTGTATCTTATGACACCATAAAGCGAAAAATGAGCGGCAAAAAATTCACCGCTATTCAGCATGCTCATAAACCCATAGTAAAACCTCTCCCAAGTTATGGCTTTCACCAGATCTCTGGCAGGTATTCCTCTGATTACCTGCAAAACGTTAATCGAAAGAGCCCCCAACACTCCCACTATTGTTACCATACCGGTCCTGGGCCGGCGTGTATTTGTTAAATAGACCAGTATACCCATGACAAAAGCCGAGAGAAGTTTGCTTCTATCACCAAGATATGCAGTGTAAACACAAAGAATAACCATCATGATACCATTAAAGAAAAAAGATGCTTTCCTGTTGTCTATAGTCAGATATTTGGCTCTGTTCCCGGAAAAAGTCAATGCGATGCTAAGAACACTTGAAAATAACGCTACAATTAGCATTAGTGAGTGCAAGGTATATAAATTCCGTCCTTCATAATTGTTCCCCGGACCAAACGCCTGGTATATGGATAAATCCGATAGAGAAGCGAATTGCCTTGCGCCTCTTGTAAAGTAAAGGCTGCCAATGAAACCAAGAACACTTATGATGAAAAAGACAAAAGATCTTCCTTTTAAAATATCGCATTTTTCTCTTCTAAAAGACTGTGGACTTTTTGTTGTTAAGAGTACGACACTCCCAATTATAACTATGAAGAGTGCGTATAGCACGATTGTAGAAAAGTAAGTTGCATCAATATGTACAGGGAAAAGCTTCAAAAAAAGCCCGGTCTCCACAGGTTGTCCAACTTGATAAGTTCTCAAAATTATCCACGCCCCGTGAAGTGACCACAGATAAAGATACAATATGCCAATTATAAAGCCGATGTTCCTGGTCTTTCTCCATATAGCCACAAGCAAAAAAAAGATAACAGCTATAGCTAAATAAAGAGCCGTAGAGTGATAGGATGAATCCATTCGTTCTTCCGCCACTTTTTAAACATTACAAGTATTTTTTTATTTCAGGAACGTTAGATAGTTGTATGTATGTCCTTCCCGGTTTCGAATATTTAAGAAAACTCCATTTTAAACATCTTATCCAGAAAAAAATAACAGTAAAAACGGGGAACTTAGCGTTCACCCGGGCAATGATGAACAACAGAGACGCCATTCTCTTGTAAGGAAGATATTCTCTGAAAACATCAGCAATTTTAATTGAGTCGAAATAATCTCTCGACTCTAAAGCCTTAATAAAAATACAAAACATCTTCCTTTTCAGACGGTTATACAAAAAATATTCGGCTTTTTGAATAACATCAAATGGAATTTCATTCGATTGATGGACATTCTTGATAACACATCTAAAGTCAGGCCAGATATCGTCTAATCCCCGTTTGGCAGTCACGTTCATAGTGTGGTTACGATAAACCGCACAAACTTTTTTACTAATTACAAAACTACTTTTCGCGGATATTTTCAGAGCAAAATCAAGATCCGAAGACCCCATTGTTCCGGCATCTAAATTCCCTATTTTTCTGATAACCTCACTTCTATATAGGGTTCCCGTCCAGATGGGCTGGCCCTTTTTAGCGATCTGCAAAAAACCATCCGGCGGAGAATGCACACCTTCTTTCCATTTCATAATAGGCAAAAAGGCTATTTTTCTATCTTCCACTATTTGAGCCGTTCCAACCGAACAAAACATAGCTTCGGGATATTTTAACAATTCTTTTATGCAAACTTCATAACAATCTGGCAACAAAAAATCGTCATCGCAAATTATGGAAAAATACTTAGTCTTTACATTGCCTATACCGAAATGGAAATTCTTCAAAGCGCCTATATTGGCATTATGACAATGATATTCTATGCGATCATCCTTTTGAGCCAGTTCAAAAACCATATCGCCTGTTTCATCCCCAGACGCATTATCATAAACACATATTCTGAAAAAAGGATATGTCTGATCTAAAACACTACATATAGTTTTTTTTAGTGATTGTGGACGCTTATATGTCGGGATAACAGCTGTAATGCGTGGTATCTCCATCTTTGCAGATTCTTTGCTCACCATATATCTCCTCAAATAACCCTAAGTTTCATTAACACTATAAATCTTTATCTAACAAGCGAATATCTCCCCACCAATAATTTAACAAAATTATTGAAGTATTTTTCTAATAACCCCTTTAGCCCCTTCCCAACCATAAAAAAACTGATTAAAATAAAAAAAGTGGAAGCAACCGCATAAGCACCGAATATGAGGAAAAAAGAATTGAACTCATTTACACTTATGACGTACCATGCCACTCCATACGTTCCCGCTATCAATACAAATATCTTTGCGATATGAGCATACCACTCAAACACAGGAATATCTAAACACTCTCTGCACACTCTCGGAACAGAGTACAAATAAGCAAAAATTTGATAAAAAACCCATGAAAAACCAGCGCCTTTAAGACCAAACGATTTAATAAGCCCCACAGACAGAGGTAAAACTATTAAAATCGTGTAAAGATTTTGCTTAAAACCGATCCGAGGTTTCCCAACAGCGAGAGAGTATACATAAGATGTTTTGAGGGTGTTATTCATATAGAACCCCACACAAAGAAAAAACGCCGGCAAAAGTAATTTCCTGGCAACAATAATATCAAACATGTACGAAAACGCCGGCATAAAAAAAAACATAACAAAGGCCAATACCGGCACCATCCCGTAACATAACATATCCTGAAGTTTGTGATATTGCTCGCTAAGTGCTTTTTTATTTCCTTCCCTGAAAAGTTTAGAAAACATCGGATATGCCGCCTGGGAGATTGCCCCCCCGATAACACCTGTCCGGGAGATTGCACTGTAAGCAAAACCATAATACCCCAGTAGACTTATGGGCAATATTTTACTGACAATTAGTTTATCGGCCTGTACATTGATCGTAGCCAAAAAGGAGATGGCAATCATGTGAACAGCAAATGCCTTATTCCTGACAACTACATCATGTGAGTACCAAGGGATCAAGGACTTATATGAAAATATACGCATAGATATTAAAATATACGCTACAAGCTGTAAAACATAACACGCCGAGTACCATACCACAAAAGAGTATATCCCCCCGCCAATTAAAAGAATAGTGATAGCACCTATCTGCTGAAAAGCTGTGACTATAACATCGATAGTGTTGTTGATCTCCATTTTTTGTAAACCCTTAAAAAGGCTCGCAAAAAAAGATCTAGGAAAAACAGTAAGAGCGGCTATACCTAAAAACCGAAGTACGAACACTGCCGTATCCTTGTCCATCGACACTATGTTAATCCAGTACCGAACTATCAGAGGAGAGAAAAAATACACAATTACGGCAAGCAGAAGATAAATTGTCCAATAAAAAAGAGAAAATGTCCTTATCATCCGGTGTATATACCCCGTATCCAGGTGATAATGCCCAGAAACTTCACGTACGGTTGTAGCGCATATTCCCATTTCGAGAACGGCCGAGAATACCATTTTCATCATCGCAACAAAATATATTATACCGACTGCATCCCCTCCCAGTCTGTTAAACATGTATCGAACCGCCACAAAACCAAGGAGCAAAAGGGCCACTTGTCCAAGAAAATTGTATATGATGTTTTTTGATAATGTAGTCATCTAAGCATCTCGGGGCCTTTTCCCTAATGTTTTATACCCGTTTCAAATACCCATCCGGAGCAACTGTGATCAGCAACTTATGCTGAATGCTCTTGTCGACCTTAAATTCCGGATGGCTTTTCAAATATTCCCGTACAGCGGTTTTAGGGTTATTGCATTTCCCCCATGGTCGGTCTGGGAACATATCTTCCGGCATATCTTCAATTAGAGTATCAAAAACTACACAATAACTGCCTTTTGAAACAAGAGGAGCATAAACGTTCAGTTCTGCCAAAACGTGATCGTGTGTATGATTTGAGTCCAAACATACTAAAACAGTATTATAACCTTTAGCATATTCGTAGACTTGAGAGATAGTATTTTTGTCTACCGAAGAACCCTGTATCATAGTTATTTTGCTGGCAAGGGGATGTTTTTCGATCTCAATTCTATTGGATTCTCTTATATCAATATCGACTCCGATTACCCTGCTCTTCTTGATCTCCCCGCACATTTCAAGCAAAGCAAGCATAGATGCGCTAAAGATAAGAGAGCCACCATGAGCAATACCCGTTTCTATAATAAGCTCGGGTTTAACCTGCCAGATTATCTCCTGCATGGCTATTACGTCTTGTGGAAACTGTACAATGGGCGCGCCCAGCCATGAAAAGTTATATGAATATTTGTACTCAGCGGTATCTCGAACGAACTTCACCCCAAGTTCAGTCATTCTGAGATCTTCCCCCATGCTCAAAACAGCAGATCTTCTCTCTTCGCTGAACTTTTCCCAACAATTCATTTCTGCCTCTCTTTATTTCTTTCTTTTCGCGCACACATATATAATGTTACAGTCCTCAGGCCTCTCCTTGCCATATTCATAACAAGCCCGACAAAACTCCGCCCTCCAGTCTTTTTTATCGCCACCAACTCTCCCCCAACCGAATCCGCCTTCATCCCAAGGACCATTTTTCAAAAACCAGTCCATCTGAGGAGTAGATAGCATCTTAAAAAAAATTCCACCAACTTTGTAGACATTTAATCCTACCGTCTCAACATCATCCCTTAACGTGTCAAGCGTATACGAGCGCCTATGGCCGACCACATTAATGTCATAGGGTGAAAGTTCGTCATAACTTTCAAGCGTTTCCATTATAACGGCTATTTTTCGGTTTACCGCCATAGCATTTGGCACATGAACAATAAGAACCCCTTCGGAATTCAAAAGGGTGGCCGCTTTTTGGAGGACAATCCCCGGATCAAGAACATGTTCCAGTACATTAATCAAAAAAACCGAATCGAACTTCTCGGAGATATCGAGATCCTCTATCAATGAATTATGAAATTCTATCCCCGGAAGCAATATTTTTGCCTTTGACAAATGTGCAGTAGAAGCATCCACTCCAACAACGCGTTCATAATGCTGGCACAAATAAGAGGTTAACATACCATCTCCACACGCAAGATCTATGGCTATTCCATCCCGACCGTTCTCTATGCATGAAAGAGCTTGATAGTAACCAAGAATTTTATTATAACTCTCAAAGCACCCACACCTATAATATGAGAACTCTTCCTGAATATCTTTCTCATTCTTCATAGGCACTCTCCTTAGAATTAAAATTTTTGTAGTATTCTACCTGCCGTATCAACCCCCCCATCAAATCGACCTGTGGGTTCCAACCAAACTTGCGAATAGCAAACGAAATGTCCATTATTATATTGGGCGCGAAATCATTTATTTGCTTGTGTCGAACCCTGCTTTTTGAAGATAAGATCTTTATAATCAAATCAGCAACCTCGGTAGTTGAGGCTCCTTTTCCGCTACCTATGTTAACTTTTCCAGAAAAATTGTTTTTAATTATGGAAACCATAGCACTCACTAAATCATCGATATGAACCATATCCAAATGTGGAAAGCCGTTTAAATACTTGTGCGCTATTACGTCACATCCACTCAAAGCCTTTTCTATGAAATTGTAGATAAACTTTGGTCTATCACCAGATCCGTAAACAGGACTTGAACGTACAATAGCGTAATCCAAACCATAGCCGGCGTGATGTTCTATCAGCCTCTCGCATAGATACTTTGTTTCACCGTATACCCCTTTGGGCATTGCTGATAACGTCTCATTAGCCATAAGGTTTTGTGCCTTATAACCACTATATATTTCCCAGCTTGAGATATAAATAAGTTTAATCCTGTTCTCGAGACAAACATCTATAACATTTCTCAACATCAAAAGAGTCTCTCCCATGGCTTTATTTGTCGAATACACATGAGGTCCTGCCAAATGCAGTATAGTCGATATGTTGTGTTCCTTAACAAATATATCCAGAAGAATGGAATCCTCGGCAACATTGATCTCGGCGGACGATGGAGAAAATATTGTAGCGAAAGTCTTCATATGTGGGACAAGCGCTGTCCCGATGGCCCCCGTCCCGCCCGTAACTAGGATAGCATCGTTTCTCACAATTGGGAGAGAATTGAGAGAAGCCTCTTCAAGAGCGCTGCGCACTATGGAAAGCATTTCTACTTTTATCTGTTTTTCACCTGTTGTCTTCAATACTTTTCTTACCGCGTCTATAAAAGGTAATCCTTCTGTCTTAACAAGCACTCCAACCGCAATGGCATTGCTTCGTGACATGCCATAATCGCAACAAATCACTATCTTTTCACCGTTTCTAACCCGCAAAACGGCCTCATCTATCTTTTCCATAACCGAGAGCTCTTGGTTGCCTTTCCTATCAATAATGTCGCGAACATCAATTATGCTAATTCCGCTACATTCAACACCATCCTCATACGAAGCGGTTCCTATGTTTGAACGAATCCATTTCACCATTTTTTCACTCTCTCCTTTTCGATAAAAACCTCTGAAAAACCCCTAAGATAATATCCCTTCTTAATTTTTGAAGGCCCTGATAATTCCCCAGTTAAAATATATTTTAGAAACATATCAACCTCATTAACTCCAGCAAGAGCCCGCAAATAAATCGATGCAGAAAACCTTGGATTTATCTCGAAAGGAACAAAGACTCCGTCCTTGATTCGACCCTGTATGTTTAATGGTCCCTCACTTCCCACCGCCCTCGCTATTATTTCCGACTGTTCGCACACTTCAGGGAAATCATCTATCAACCCTTGACTGTTGCCACTTGAGATTATACCGGTTTTAGTTCTGGAAGATATCGTTAGTTTAGCATTAAATATCCTTCTTAAGGCTATTGAAGAAAGTATTTTCCCACCGGGAACTGAAAGAACACCTACAGTATATTCTTCTTCATGCTCTGGCAGGTATTCCTGGGCTATAGCAGTACGATTGTTCTCAAACATATAATTAACATACATTTTAGCCTCAATATAATTTGATGCTAAAAAAACAAAATTACTCCCACCAGAACCTTGAGCCGGCTTTATAACTATAGGGTAAGACACGGCTTCAAGATCGGATAGCTTTTCAAGATACCAGGTCAATGGCACCTTGATACCTATCGTTTCAAGTTTTCTAAAAGCTCTCTTTTTATCGGAAAAAGTCTCGAACACATCGCTTGAATTAGAAATCAAGAAAATACCTTCATCTAAAAATTTTGAACGTGCCTCATTCAAAATCACCATAGGTTCTTCCCCTCCAGGAATAATGAAAGATATGTTTTCTTTTTTACAAAGAAAACATACCGAATTCACATAATCGGATGCATCAATAATAAAAGTTTTTTCAAATCCTTTCGCATAATGTCCATAAGCCAACTCTGATATATCGCACCCGTACGTGCGATAACCGCCTGTCAGTCTCAGACACTTGAGGAGTTCAGTCCCAAGTGACGCCCCACCTATACCGACAACTAATACCCTATTATTTTGCTTAGCCATTTATACTCCTCAACATCAAAAATCATAGATGTTTTTAATTACGAAATCCATCTCATCGCTTATCATATCAACATAAAGCGGCAATTGTTACAAACTCATTCCAGATTTTATCGGCAACCGGGGTTTCGGATCGATATTCCCTGAACAAAGGATGCATCGTAAGAGGCATTTAATGCACCCCCGTCGCTACTCCCCGACTCTTCATATGAACAATAAATTTGTCGCGCTCTTTCACTCGGACCATAAATATCCAATAAGATGAGTTCTTGAGTTCATATGGCAGGCCCATTCTTACATTAGGCGATCCCTCCAGTCCGCTTATATATCTATTCAGGATGCTTTCCCGTTTTCTGTTCATGCCGTTAAGTTTTTCAAGCTGGGCCAGACCGATGGAAGCCATAAGGTCATTCATATTGTACTTATTCACGACATCAGCAACAGATTTAGGACAATGTTTTTAATGTGCTCATGCATAATATTGCATTATATTTCTCTAAGGTAAACATCATTCGTTGTCGATTGTACACTATCATCTTCCTTAGCACGATTTTCCCAATATTTTTTCATTCCATTAAAATCCATCATCCATTCAACTGCTTAAGAATTTTACCAATATTTCACCAATTTTTTCTTGCTGTTCCACAACAATCTCCGAATAACTCGGCAAATTTATAGCTCTTGACGGGATATCATAGGCGTACCTGTTCGCAAGCTTTTCCTCAAACATCGGCAAGGAACTTAATGGCCAGAAAAATACCCTCGCATCGATGTTCTCACCAGCAAATGCTTCCTGCAAACATTCTCTTGTTATACCGGTTTTCTTGTCGAAAACTACTGTCGGCATCCAATACCCATTTATGGTCCCACTTTTCTCGGGATTCATTGATACTCCCGGCAAACTTAAAAGTTTGTCGGCGTAAGATCTAAATATCTCTTTTTTTCTGGCAACAAGATCGTTAATACGTTCCATTTGAGCGCAACCTATAGCGGCTTGAATATTCGACATTTTATATTTAAACCCCAGCATATCGGGCCAGAATTGTTTAACCTGACCTTTTACCCGGCCGTGGTTGGAAAGGGTAAGGACCTTTTCGTATAACTTTTCATCATTAGTAACAAACATGCCCCCTTCACCGGTAGTAACAGTTTTTGTGCCGTGAAAAGAAAAAACACCGAACTTCCCCATGGTTCCCGCATGCTTCCCATACCACTGTGATCCGATAGCCTCGGCGGCGTCTTCTATTACAGGTATGCCATAGCGCTCACCTATAGATAATAGTTTGTCCATCTCACATAAATTACCGTATATGTGAGTAGCGATTATAGCGCGGGTTTTAGGAGTTATAGCCGATTTTGCTAATTCAGGATCAATGCACCATGTGTCAGGCAAAATATCCACAAAGACCGGCTTCGCCCCCAAGTACGTTATAGGAGCCGCTGTTGCTATCCAATTGGTATCGGCAAGTATAACCTCATCACCCGGACCTATTCCAAGAGCCGATAACCCCATATGTAAAGCGCCGGTGCAACTTGAAGTTGATATAGCATATTTAACCCCTGAATATTTCTTAAATAGATCCTCAAAGCGCGCTATGTATTCATAGCACTTATCCCCCCATCCGTTCCTGGCGGCATCAACCGCGTAAGAAACTTCAAGATCTGTAATTGATGGCTTTGTGTAGTAAATTCGCGAACTCATATTATCTCCAAACACGGAACAGCTGTTACAAGCTCTCCGCCCCAACCCTTGATATAACCAAGCTGTTCAGTTATTTCCTCCCTTAAATTCCAGGGAAAAATAATCACATAATCAGGCCGGAATTCGATTAACATTTTTTCATCAACTACAGGAATGTGGCTTCCTGGAAGATATTTTCCCTGTTTTTCGGGATTCCTGTCGGCCACAAAGGTTACAAGGGCGCTATTTACTCCAGCATAATTCATAAGAGTATTGCCTTTAGCGGCGGCCCCGTATCCAACTGTTTTTTTGTTTTTCTTCTTCGCCTGACCGAGAAATTCAACAAAATCCGCTTTCACTTTATCGGCCTTTGCCTGAAACCCCGTATAGTAATTGACATCTTTTACGCCTATCTCTTCCTCAAAAGCAAGAAGATCATTAACTTTCCCGATCCTCTCATAAAAAGATACATCTTTTCTGCAGGCGAAAACTCTCAAACTTCCGCCATGCGTGGGTAATTTTTCCACATCAAAAACCAAAAGACCGTTTTTTCTAAAAATGCTGTCCACGGCTGTAAGAGAGAGATAAGAATAATGCTCGTGATAGACAGTATCGAACTGGTTTTTGGCAATAAGTTCCATTATGTGAGGGAACTCAAAAGTAGCTACTCCTTCCGGTTTAAGCAAAACAGCAAATCCCGACACAAAATCGTTTATGTCGGGAACATGCGCCAGCACGTTATTCGCCGCCATGAGATCGGCGCTTTTACCTTGTTCCACCAGTTCCCGCGCCAAGACTGATCCAAAAAACTTTTCGAGAATATCAATACCTTTCTTTTTCGCGGCTGAAGCCGTGCCTTTTGTAGGTTCAATACCAAAACACGATATGCCCATATCTCTGACATGTTGCAAAAGATATCCGTCATTCGCGGCTACTTCTATTACGTTGCTCTCCGCATTAAGTCTAAACCTGTCTTTCATATCATCGACATACCGTTTCGCGTGGTTGAGCCAGGTAGACGAGTAGGAACTGAAATACGCGTAGTCCTTAGAAAAAAGTTCATCCGCTCCTGCATGGTCTTCGGTCTGGACAAGCCAGCAGGAATCACAAACCATCACTTTAAGGGGAAATCTCTTTTCCGGAAGTATAAGATCTTCTTCGGTCAAATAAGCGTTCGATGGTGGAGTTACGCCAAGATCGACAAAAACATTTGATAGCTTCGCACCGCAATACCGGCATTTCATAAGTTAACTCCAGTAAAGTTATGCCCTATATCAGGATAGCTTTTATCCCTGTCCGATAAGCCCGCGACTGGTAAAGGCCATTGGATACCTATCCGCTCGTCATCTACTCTCAGCCCGCCTTCACATCCGGGATCATAAATATCAGTATGGAAATAGATCAACTCGCAATTATCAGTTAGCGCCTGAAACCCATGCGCGAAACCCTCAGGAATTATCATAGTTTTCCTGTTCCCGGGCGACAACTTCTCGGCATGCCATTTAAGAAAAGTTTTTGACCCCATCCTGATATCGACCGCCACGTCAAAAACCTCACCTTGGAGACAACTTATGATCTTTACCTCCGCATGGGGGGGCATCTGGAAATGAAGCCCTCTTACAGTCCCTTTTTCCCTGGTTAAGGAATGATTTATCTGGACAATATTTTTGCCCATACCTATCTTCCCGAAATCATTTAAACAAAATAACCTGGAAAAATATCCTCTTTGATCTTCCTGCCCCTTCCGTTCCGCTACGTACAATCCCGGGATAGAGCTATCTTTAAAAGTGAACCGCCCGCTCATATATTTATCCTTTGCCTGTACAAGTCTATTTCCCGAAGAGAATATCTATAGATATCTCCACCTTTTTGCCAGACATCATACCATCTCATTGTTTTCTCTACTGACTCTTCAAGATCTATTGTAGAATGCCATCCCAAAAGGGTACAAGCCTTTTCTGAATTAAGTTTCAAATTCCTTGCCTCGTGAGGTTTTTCTCCATCACTTATTTGCCATTTCGCCCCGTTGCCCCATATATTTGCTGTGTGCTCAGCTATCCAGCTGACCGGTTTGGCTTCTTTTTCATCCGGCCCGAAATTCCACGGGCCTGAAAAATCCCGGCCTTTTTCGTACAGGTTCCGGGCAAGAAGAAGATATCCGTACAGGGGTTCCAGGACATACTGCCATGGTCGGACAGCATCGGGATAACGTACAACAAGGGGTTCATGTTTTAAAAAAGCCCTTATCGCGTCAGGGATCAGCCTGTCCTCAGACCAATCGCCTCCGCCGATAACGTTCCCCGACCTTGCCGTCGCTAAAGCCGTTTTGTGAGTAGCGCCATACTGTTGTTCTGAGAAATAAGATCTTGAATACGCCGAAGAAACAAGTTCGGAACAACCTTTACTGGAACTGTAGGGATCATGTCCGCCCATAGGATCGGTTTCGGAATAAGGCCTGTCCTCTCCGTGATTATCGTAACACTTATCGCTTGTAACATTTACGATCGACCGGACTGAAGGGGCTTCTCTGCAGGCTTCCAGAAGATTAACAGTTCCCATGACATTTGTCTCGTATGTAAGCGCCGGATCCTTATAGGATCGTCTTACAAGAGGTTGAGCGGCCATGTGTATAACAATGTCGGGAGAGAATTCTTTAACGAAAGACTTTGCCTTTTCTCTGTCCCTGATATCGGCAATAACTTCCGTAACCTTGTCAGAAAGCCCAAGTATGCCGTAAAGATTGGGTTCCGTATCGGAAGATAGCGCGTACCCTCCCACTTTACACCCAAGCTCTAAAAGCCACAAGGAAAGCCATGACCCCTTGAACCCGGTATGCCCCGTTACTAAGACCTTCTTACCGCTATAAAAATCTTTGAGATCACCTGTCATAAAACCCTACCATACTTTCCACTCGGCCCTGTTTTCTTTCCACATCCTGTTCAGAAGTTCCACATCCCTGTAGGTGTCCATGCAGGCCCAGAAGCCGGGGTGCTTGTATACCATTAGCTCGCCTTCCTTAGCTAATTCCTCTAACGGGCCTATCTCAAGATCGACATTTTCATTAATGCTGAGTTTATCAAAAATATTCCTGTTAAATACAAAATACCCCCCGCTCACAAAATTAGAGGTTTTCTTATGTTTTTCCCTGAAAACCTGCACCTTGTCTCCCTCGATCTTCAGATCGCCGATCAAAGAAACCGCGTTTACTCCGGTTACTGTGGCGGTTTTTCCGTGTTTTATGTGAAAACGAACAAGATCATTAAGATCGAGGTTCGCTATCCCGTCGCCGTATGTCACGAGAAACATATCCTCTTTGATATATTTCTCTATCTGTTTAAGCCTGGAACCCTTTAAATTGTCATCTCCCGTATCGGCAAGCGTCACAAGCCATCCCCTTTCATCGTGGGAACTATGCACCTCAAAGCTTTCTCTTTCCCCAAGCTTGATAGTAAAGTCATTGTTCAAGAGCTCATAATTAAGAAAATACTCCTTAATCATTTCTCCTTTGTACCCGAGGCAAAGCACGAAGTCATTGTACCCATAGTGAGCATAGGTTTTCATTATGTGCCAAAGAATGGGCCTATCCCCTATCTCGACCATCGGTTTGGGTTTAAATTCGGTTTCTTCCCTGAGCCTTGTCCCCAACCCTCCGCATAAAATGACTACTTTCATGGATCATCTCCTTATTCTACGGTTTCTCAGTTCCGGGTAAGTGCTTCATTCCCATAATTGCGTTCGTTGCGTTTTTCGCGTAATCATGGGGCTGTGACAATTAAGTTCGCGTTCCCCCGGGATCTGCCCGGAAATTCTTCGTTCTAATACTCCCACTTTTCACCGATGCCGGAGATCGGGCGGGCGGTTATGTTTTTGTCAAGCTTGTAGGTTTCTTTTCCGGGGTATACCACCCATAGGTGTTTAAGCTTAAGGTCTTTCATAGCCGACTTCATGGACTTTGTTACCGTGGGAGAGTTATCATATTTGCATTCTACGGCCCAGTTCGCTCCCTCGGCCTGCCAGAAAAGGTCTACTTCCGCGCCTGTATGGGTACCCCAGAAATAATACTCTTCTCTTCTTTTGCCTATACTTCGCGCCGAGGCCTCAAGAGCGAACCCTTCCCAGGAAGCCCCAAGTTTGTTGTGGGAGGTCAACGTGCCGCTGCTTTCTATTGCCATAAGAGAGTGAAATATCCCGGCATCTCTTACATACACTTTAGGCCTTTTAACCAGCCTCTTACCTACATTAACATACCATGGCTGGAGGATCCGCACCATAAAAGTCTTTTCGAGTATGTCCAGATACTTTCTTACCGTCATGTCGGAGACACCAAAAGCCCGCCCTATCTCGGAAAAGTTAACGATCTGGCCGTGATAATGACATATCATTGTCCAGAACCTGCGAAGAGTATTGGCGGGTATGTTTATTCCCATCTGCGGCATATCCCTCTCAAGCAGAGCACTGATGTAATTTGACAGCCACAGAAAGGCCTCTGTGTCGGAGGCTCCGAGATAAGCCCTGGGAAATCCTCCTCTCAGCCAAAGTTTTTTTATATTTTTTATCCCGACATCGGAGATCCCGAGGCCGCCTAATTCGTAATAGGCCGCGCGGCCCGCCAAAGACTCGGATGTCTGCCTCAATAACTCTCCGGAAGCGCTGCCGAGTATAAGATATTTTTGCCGGGGGTTATTATCGGTCAGAAACCTTATCAAAGGGAAAAGCTCGGGACTTCGCTGTACCTCGTCTATCACTATTAATCCTTCAAGTTCCTCAAGAATAAGCTGCGCCTGTTGAAATTTAGCCAGATCCCGCGGGTTCTCAAGATCAAAATAATGGTCATACCCTATCTTCCCCGCAAGAACGGTCTTCCCGGATTGTCTCGGACCCAAAATGGCCGTTACCGGGAAAAGCCGCATAAGGTCTTTTACCCTCGTTAGATCAATAGTCCTTTTTATCAGTTTATCCATGGCCATAGCATACACTATTTTTATTGAAAAATCAAACTATAAATATGGTATTTCAATGATGTATCGCGGGACGCTGTAGCTAAACCATTTATAGCAACTTAATCGTGCCGGAGCATGGGGTTGTGGCGATTAAGTTGCCTGTCCCCGGAACTACCTAATATAACATGCCGAACAAATATAGCGGAACTTTGTTTCCATATCCTATCTCTATGCGGTCGGCGGCTATATACGCGTCTTTTATCCCCTTTATCTGAATTGACTTTTTATCTTTACCTCCCACTTCTATCGTATACCTGCCCCCTACCGCGAAATCTCCCCTGTCACTTAAACTTATCTTTTCGCTGTCTTTCAGCTGATTAACAAAAAATGTTTCTCGAACGGCGCCCTGCTCGCTCTCCGATCTTAGAAAATTGTTAAGGCCTAAAAGCAGGTTGGTGTTCTCTATAAACATCTTTTCGGCCTTGCGCACCATTTTGTAGGCTTTGCCGGCAGGACGCATAGCGTTTATAAGAGCGGCTTTTTCAAGATACTCCAAGTAGATATAAATGTATTCCTTGGAAATACCCAACTCTCTCGACATCTTCGATATGTTTACTTTAAACGGAACGGAAGTGGCTATAAGCCACAAAATCTTTTTTAATACAAAAATATGCGTCTTTTTTATATTGCCCGTTACCGCTATGTCTTCATAAAGCACTTTTTCAATTATATTGAGCACCTTGGAAAGATATGTTCCCGGGCCTTCCGTGAAAAAGGGATAATACCCCCCTATCAGATAATCTTTGAAAAATTTCAGTATCGGGCCTTTTTTGATCAAGTCCTGTGAAATAGCTACATGTGAACTCATAACATCCTCAAGCTTAAATGCCGGGATATCTATTTTCTCTTGTAAGCGCAAATACTCCCTGAAAGAAAGACCTTTCAGGGAGTAATAAACCATCCTTCGAGAGAGGTCCGCTTTGCCTTTTTGAAGATCAAGCGAAGAACTGCCTGAGATCATTATTTTTCGGTCTTTGAACGTATCGACAATATTCTTAAGCTCTATCTGCCACGAAGGATATTTATGTATCTCGTCTATTATGAGAGCCCGGCCTCCATACTTAAAATATTCTTTGGCGGAATTAAAAAGTCCCAAGGCGCATATTTCCACATTATCGGCCGAAATGTATAGACATTTCTCCACATCACCGTACTCGCGGTGATAATGCTGTAAAAGCATAGTGGTTTTACCTACACCCCGGGCTCCCGTAATACAGATACGCCCGGAATCCCAGTCTATGGTATCGTACAGATACCTTCTGAAAGACAAAGGTACATTCTCTACGGTTTTGGTGTGAATATAAAATATTTCATCCAGCATAATAACCCTCAAATAGTCAACTATAGTTTACTATATTTTAATAAAATAGTCAAGTTCAGTTTGCTATTTTGTAATTATGGGGGCAGGCAACTTAATTATGACGGGAGATAGTTGCGACGATTAGTAGCCTGGCCCCCCGGACCTACCCGGAATTATCGCGTTTGGCCAAAGGCAGGCCTAGAGCTTTTCTTAAAAAATTCATGTCCGTCTGACGGATCGCGGCTGTACTTACTTGCCCCATAGCCTCCATCTCGTTTATTAGGTCTTCCAACATCAATCGTCCTTCTCTTGTTTTCAAAGCTTCCTTCGGGGTTCTTCCCTCAAGAGCCGGTATGCGTGAGCGTATCCAGTCTTTAAGATAATATTCCTTCTGTTTTTCATCCAGGGCCTTTCTTACTAAGGGGTCTGCCATAAAACTACGCTGTTCATCCCGGATCTTCTTCCTATCTTTTTCTGACATCGGGGGCATTGCACCCGGGTCACTTCCTTCGATATTGGCATATTTTACCATTTTACCAAGGCCTTTTGCGAGCTTGTTCTTAAGGCGGAGCGCTCGTTCCAGCGAATTGACCTCGCCTACCAGCTCGTCTCCACGGATACTCACATGGCCCAGCAGGGTGTTTTCCCAGGACTTCATCCTGCGATTACCTTTCTTGGTCCAGACCCAGCGGTCTTTATCTTTTTCTTCCTCTTCCAACCCTCTCATGCGCGATAATCCCGAGGCGATACCTTGTTTTTCAAGAATATTGAAAATGACTTTGCAAAACCGTATTTTGTCGCCGTCGGTATTGCATAACGCGGGCCTCCGCTCTTTCGGCTCGGAGATATCACCCGGCGCCTGCTCAGACGCGAACATCATGCTTTTATGGAGATACCCGGCCCAGAAAATAGCGCCGCTTTTGAAGGCATCACGGGGCATACTAAACTCAATGGAACGGGTCGAGGCATACTCTTTAAATGAATTTATTACATTTTCGACAATTTCTGAAAAATTCTTCTTCGCGCTCTTTTCGAAAAGATACGGCTGGCCGAAACAGTAGGCGTCGTCGCTCGGCCCGACAAAACGGGCATGCCATATGTCGCCCGGGAAAGCGTCTTTCTCATCGGGATCTCCTATCCGGTTGACCGTCCATAGCCTCCCGGTGCCGATCTCCTCGAAAACTATGCTTTCGCTTCGCGTTTCCTTGATCTGGTGGCATGTAGCATAGCTTTCAGATAACCCGAAAAAAGCTTCTTTGAGCTCGTCATCAAGGTCCCGGCACATATCTTCTTGAAGGAAACGTTCGGTTGCCGTATGCTGTTCTACTCCAAAACGGTTATCGAGCACGAACCAGTTCATATAAAAACTATCCGTAAGGCCGCCTTCCTGGCCCGGCTTATACAACTCTTCGAATTCCCGCGATATCTTTCTTAGTACCGTCCCATGCTTAGGATCCTTCTTACAACTCTCGGCGTAAAACAAAAGCATCCGGAAAGCTTCCATGTAAAGGTCGAGTTTTGTATTGGTCTTCATGTCTTCCGGCATGGGCGCGAATATCTCCCGAGCGGCGCGGGGGATATCCGCGCCGCAGCATTTCTTGAATTTTTTACCGCTGCCGCAAGGACAGGGATCGTTCCTTCCTGTTTTCATAAGCGCGATTACCTCCTCATGAGATCATGCTTCCCTAACCAATTCCGGAGACAGGCAACTTAATTATGACTTGGGAACAGCTGTGACAATTAAGCAGCCTGTCCCCACTGTCCCCATAATGAACCTGGTATATGCCTTTTGCATGTATTTTATAATATTATCCGTGTACTGTATAGGGCATAATATTTGTATCACCTCAGTTCTCCGCAGTAAATTCCTACGCCGTCGTCACGAGGAGCCCCCGAAGGGGGCGACGAAGTGATCTCATAATATGAAAATATTTCGGAGAGGGATTGCTTCGGCCCTATGCCAAGTCTGCCGAAATCCTGAGCCATAGCATTTATCACGATACGAAGGGCTTCACCCGCCTTCGGCGGGTTCGCAACGACGGTCGTGGGGACAGGTTACTTTATTCTCGGTAACATCTCAGTCATCTGCAGTAAATTCCTACGCCGTCGTCACGAGGAGCCCCCGAAGGGG
>Ga0172377_10001004_pt1 | contig 27930 bp, 26 predicted proteins | sample Pumphouse3metaG_FD_119749 | JGI IMG/M metagenome (GOLD analysis project Ga0172377, IMG submission 119749) | Leachate microbial communities from a municipal landfill in Southern Ontario, Canada - Pumphouse #3 metaG | ecosystem: Engineered > Solid waste > Landfill > Unclassified | place: Canada... | reverse complement strand
TTAAAATATTTTTTTGTCTTTTTATCAAAATGACTACGAATACATTGCAAATATTATTTTTTTTATTTTCCTACTTTACCATTCTCAAGAGGATTTATTTTGCCGAATTTTTGGCATCAAATTTTTCCAAAACTTGACACAAAAGATTTCCAAAAAAAAGGGTTTACTAAAGAGGGGAAACATCCATGTTCATAAATTTATAGGGGATTATTGGTGGATCAGGTGCAAGAATCAAAGATGAACAACGAACAGAAAGAACGATATTATTCTTAAAAATTTCAGGATGTTGCATTGATGAAAACAGAAAAAAAATGTGGCACATTTTTTGAATCATTCAACGCATTCATAATAAAAGCTGAAGAAAAGAATTCCGGAAAACATTTACTATCTTTGCAGATTCATTATTTAATCAGCTATATAAAACATAAATTATTCTTATATAAATCTTTAATTATATATCATTTGCATGAAAAAAGGTAAGTCCCTTATAAAAGTCCCACTATTTCTTACAATTTTCTTACTATGTATGGTTTATTTTATGACCGGATATGGACAAGAAAAACTCCATGAACAAGCTAAAAAATTAGTTACCACAAAAACTGGAGTAGTTGTTTGTACGGTAATCGACGAATCCGAGCAAGCGCTAGAATATGCAACCGTTGCCGTAATAAGCATTAAGGACTCGTCAGTGATAACCGGAAGCATCACCAATTCTAAAGGAGTTTGCACTATCTCAAACATTCCATGGGGAAATTATCTTATCAGAATCGGATATATAGGATATAAAGACATCTACTCCGGACCTGTTAGCATATCATCATCATCGCCGGTAGCGAATTTGAATCGCCAGCAAATGAAACTCGGCTCCTCTCAAATAGAAGGCGTTACCATAAGTGCTCAAAAAGATATGCTGCAAACCAATTTAGACAAGAAAGTTTTCAATGTCGACCAAAGCATCGCATCGGAAGGCGTTACGGGATTGGAAGTGTTGGAAAACATCCCTTCGGTTAGTGTTGATTTAGAAGGCAACATATCATTACGAGGCAGCGAAAGCGTTACCATATTGGTTGACGGACGGCCTACCAACCTCACCCTTGACCAAATTCCATCGAGCATGATTGAAAGTGTTGAATTAATCACGAACCCATCGGCACGTTTCGACCCTGACGGAGTTTCGGGAATTATTAATGTGGTTTTGAAAAAGAAAAAAGAGAGCGGTTTTAACGGTATGATTACCTTGGGAACCGGTATCAGCAATTTAGAAGACAAGTTTTATTGGGGAACACAAAACGCATCGGCAAGTATTAATTATCGATATAACAAAATCAACCTATTTGCCAATTATGACTTTCGCTCTCGCGGCAGAAACAATACCGGCACATTAGAAAGAGAATCCGTTTTCAACAACGACACCACTATTTTAAACCAAAACTCATTGAGTAATAGAAGGGGGTATTCTCACAACCTTCGCACCGGTTTTGATTATTTCATCAATAAACAAAACACATTATCATTCAATGTTTCTTACAATACCCATAACAGGATCAGCCATTCCGAAACCGACAGTAAGTCGCAAACAGGATCATCCGATGCATTTAATAAAATCTATAAACTCGACAACGATTGGACACATGCCAACCAGAACATTGGGGCTAATCTATTTTATAAACATGAATTCCAGAAAAAAGGACAAGAATTGAGTGTTGATGTATACTACTCCCATCGGTGGGGAAATAACATCAATTATTCCATGGAAGATTATTCACAACCCGCCAACAGGGAGGATTTCTATAACTTGGAGACAACCGATGCGAGGAATCAATACACTACCGCTCAAATTGATTTTGTAACACCCATAGGAAACGGCGGACGTATTGAAACGGGATATAAATTATTAATTCGCAACACCTTTCAAGATTACATTCAAGAAACGGGTAATGCGGCCGATAATTTAACGGAAGTTCCTTCCGACGCAAACAACTATAATTATAATGAATATATTAACGCGGCTTATTTCATTTACTCCAACACTATAAAAGAAAAATTCAAATACCAAGTCGGACTAAGGGGTGAATTGGCCGACAACATGTTTAATCTGAACAAATTAGATACATCCACTCGTAGTTTTTATCCCAACATCTTCCCTACCGTGCATTTAGTTTATGATTTTAACAAAAAACATTCTTTATCATTAAGCTATAGTATGAGGGTAAGACGTCCGAACATTTTCCAATTAAATCCTTATGTTAATAACTCCGACCGTTTCAATTTATCGAAAGGGAACCCTAATCTTAAACCTGAATTAACCAACTCGGTGGATTTATCGTATCAATACTTTACCGAGAAAACCACCGTGACGGCAAGCGTATTTTATCGACATCGTTATCAGATGATTAGCAGATACACCGAATTATTAAACGATTCAGTAAGTATGACATCTTACCAAAACTTTGATCAAGCACAATCCTACGGCATGGAATTGTATTACGCACAAACCCTTTTTAAATGGTGGAAAACCAATATAAGCGGTAGTTTTTATCAAACACTTATCGACAGTAAGCAAGAAATGATAGATCCGAATTTAATGGATGATTGGAGTTGGAATGTTAGAGGCACTTTTAATTTTATTCTACCGAAAGATTTAGACCTTCAACTAACCGCCAACTATCGTTCCCCCATTATCACTACCGGTAGTATGAGTGGATTCGGTTGGGGCGGCGGCAGCGGTCAAGGACGCATGGAGCAGCAATGGAATCTTGATTTGGGAATAAAAAAATTATTTTTAAAGAAAACGCTTACCTTGACTATAAGAATTAATGATATATTTGCAACGCAAAATCACAAGGTACATACCTTTGGTAGTGACGATAAATCATCGTTCGATGCCTATAGTTACCGAAAAAACGACAGAAGATCATTATTCGTTTCACTTTCCTATAAAATAAACAATTATCGACCGAAAAAAGATATGCATCAAGGAGAAGGAAATGATTTATTCGAAGAATAATTAAGATGAAAAAAATAGCTTTTAATAAATATTATGTTTTGTCATGTATCTTATTAGCTATCTTTTTGCTATCCTGCAAAAAAATCAAACAGTTTCCCGATATCCCTTATATCGAATTTGTAAGCTTTACTAAACTAAATAATGTAAGTCCACAAAAAGGAATATTATGTGTATACTTTACCGATGGAGATGGTGATATTGGTTTTAAATCTAATGAAAACGATACTGCTTACAACTTTTTTATTGATTATTATGAAAAACAAGAGGGCGTTTTTGTTAAAGTCCATTTAGATGTAACACACAATGCTCGTATTCCCATACTGAACTCTTCCGGACATAAAAAACCTTTAGAAGGAAATATTGAAATTGAAATTGAATATAATAACTATACTTCCCCTTACGATACCATTCAATTTGAGTGCTGGTTAATTGACCGAGCCGGAAACAAAAGCAATCATATTTTTACTCCGCCTATCATTGTCGAAAAATAAATCTTTTTGTTTATAAAAAATTTCGCTTTCGTTCATTTTACGCAATTTTAGGCATAACTTATGCATAAAAAAACTATCTTTGCACATTAAATAGCTTTTTTAATTCATATAATAATAACTCATCTATTATGAAAAGAATTTATATAGTCAGTCTTCTGTTAGCAATCTCTTTGCAAGCTTATACACAGGAGATTTATTATGTTTTCCAAGATATCACATCAAAAAACATCAAAACCGGAGCTGAAAGGATAGAGCTATATTTGCCTTACATTAAGCATAAGAAAGTGGCCGTATGTACAAATCACACCGGAATGATAGGAAGCAAACATTTGGTGGATAGTTTACTTTCTTTATATATAGAAATCACAAAGATATTTTCCCCTGAACACGGATTCAGAGGCGAAGCCGAAGCCGGTAAGAGAGTCAACCATAGTGTAGATAAACAAACAGGTATTCCCATTGTTTCACTCTATGGCCAACACAAAAAACCTGATAGTAACGATTTAAAAAATGTAAATATAATTCTATTTGACATTCAAGATGTAGGAGCCCGATTTTACACCTACATCTCTACTTTACACTACATCATGGAAGCCGCAGCTGAACATAATATCCCTGTTATTGTATTAGACCGTCCTAATCCTAACGGCTATTGGGTTGACGGTCCTGTATTAGAAAAAAAACACACTTCATTTGTCGGCATGCACCCTGTTCCTATTGTCCATGGTATGACGATAGGAGAATATGCTAAAATGATTAATGGAGAACAATGGCTTGCTGACGGAAAAAAATGTTTACTACAAGTAGTACCCATGAAAGGATATCACCACACGTTTCGTTATCAACTACCCATTCACCCCTCCCCTAATCTTTCAAGTATGACAGCCATTTATTTATATCCCACCTTATGTTTACTGGAAGGCACCCCTTTGAGTATAGGCCGTGGCACCGATAAGCCTTTTTGTATAGTAGGTTATCCTAATTTACCAATTGGAAACTATACGTTTACGCCCAAGGATATTCCGAATGTAGCAACGAATGTTCCTTGTAAAAACAAAAAATGCACAGGATACGATTTAACAACCTTGGGTAATATGATTATGAAAAATAAAAATTTTATCAATGTTGATATTATCATTGAATTATATAATAATTTTCCCGATAAAAACAATTTCTTCACTCCTTTCTTCGATAAATTAGCCGGCAGCGATACGCTTAGAAAACAAATTATAGCGGGAAAAAGTGCTGAAGAAATCAGAGAATCATGGAAAGAAGAATTAAATCAATTTAAATTAATACGAAAAAAATACCTATTATACGGCGATTTTGAATAAATACTACGAATCTAATGCACTGGATAGATATTCTTAAACAACTCGACATTGATATTTTACTGTTTGTAAACAGCCTCCATACACCTTTTTTAGATATACTGATTTATGCAATGACCAAATGCTGGTTTTGGGTTCCATTTTTTGCATGGATCTTATACATGCTTTTTAAAACGTACAAACACAAAACATGGATAATTTTATTATTTGCTGCATTAACCATAAGCCTAACCGATCAAAGCTCCGTTTTTATTAAAAACAACGTACAAAGACTGCGACCGAGCCGTCAAGTTTTATTGGAAAATTATTTACATTTACATACATCCAAAGATGGTAAAGTATATCGAGGAGGGCCTTATAGCTTTGTTTCTTCTCATGCCACCAATAGTTTTGGAATGGTTGTGCTTCTCATCTATTTCTTTGCTCCTATCACCAAACACAGATGGTGGATTTTTCCCGCTTGGGCATTTATTTTTAGTTTAACACGTATCTATTTAGGAGTACATTACCCTTCCGATATTTTAGCAGGCACTTTACTCGGATTAATGTGTGGTTGTTTTATTTTACTCTTACATCATATTTTCCTAGTGTTTACCATAAAATATAAAAACAAAAAAAATGCACAAACTAATACATAAAGACATATTGACGTCAAGCAATCAATTTCTTACTGATTGGATTCAACAATTTCCCCGAAATTTATTAGAAGAAAATATTCCTGCTTATAGCGTAGTGTATACGGATTATCAAACAAAAGGTCGGGGACAACAAGAACATACTTGGGAAAGCGAAAGAGGAAAAAACTTACTCATGAGTATAATACTTTATCCCAACATACTTCCTTCTCATCAATTCCTAATCTGCGAACAAGTCTCATTAGCTATTGCTGACTTTCTTGATAAACAGCTTGGAATCGAAGATGTAAAAATAAAATGGCCTAACGACATTTATATTAAGAATAAAAAAATTGCCGGCATATTGGTTGAACACACCATCCAACATGATCGAATTTTATATAGCATTGCCGGCATAGGATTAAACATTAATCAAGCATCATTTGCCTCTTGGATTCCAAATCCTACGTCTGTTTTGATAGAAACAAATAATACGTACGACATAGAATCTATCCTCCAATCTATCGTTGAAAACATAAAAAAAATAAGCACTAAAGAAGCTTCCCTTATCCATCAAAAGTATATACAATATCTTTACCAATACAATCAATTTGCACGATACAAAATCATTAAAACACAAGAAATTCATCAGCTTAAAATCATCACCGTAGAACCTACGGGTTTATTAAAAACTGAAGACCCAATGGGTGAAGTTTATATGTTTAATTTTCATGAAATAGAATATTTGACTGAATCTTATTAGTATGAATCATATCACAGGCATCATCACAACACTCAACGAAGCGCATAACATTGAAGCATGTATAAAATCATTGCAATCTATATGCAATGAAATCATTGTTGTAGATTCAAATAGTTCTGATAATACGGTAGCATTAGCCAAAGCATTAGGCGCAAAAACCTATCTTCAATCCTATTTAGGCGATGGTATTCAAAAAAACGTCGGACTTGCCTACGCCAGCAACCTATGGATATTCAGTTTAGATGCCGACGAACGCATTACACCTGAATTAGCAGAAGAAATACAGACATTAGACCTTGACAACACTCCTTTTGAGGCTTTTGCCGTTAAACGGAAAAACTATATCGGAAGCCGGTGGATTAAAACATGTCGATGGTATCCCGATTATTTGATACGCCTTTACCGCAAAGATAAAACCAAATTCACGGAGGTGAAACAACATGCCTGCGTCCCTTCTAAAAACATGAAAAAACTACAATCAGCTATAGATCATTATAGATACAATAACATAGGTGAACTTTTCTCTAAACCGGCACGCAATTACAGTTCTCGGGGAGCAAAAATACTCTATTTGAATGGGAAGAGAGCCAACGCCTTCTCTCCATTCCTTCATGGTTCGGCTGCTTTTCTTACAAATTATTTGATTAGAGGGGGAATCTTGGGTGGTATGGATGGATTGACATTATCGTTAGCTATCGCTATAAATAGCTACCTCAAATATGCTAAACTGCTCGAATTTCAACGCGATCCTAAAGTCTTGTCTTCTGAAAACTTCGAATCGGTTTGGTAATACATACCTTTATTATTATGTATAATAACTCACAGACAAAAAAAACGGGAGAATCTCCCGTTTTTTTATTATTAAGCATAAAACTTATTCGGTGGCTTCGGCTGTTTTTGTACCACTGTATTTGATGGCGGTCAATTCAACCATATCAAAAAACTTATAGGTAATGTCCATATCAAGTTTCTTTTCGGAAAAATACAACTTACAATTGGCATTTTCTATCTTATCGCTATCAACATTAGGAAATCCTAATTTAATAATAGTAGCTACTTGAGAACCCGTTAATAGATATTCCGTATCAGATTTTTTTGTTAATCGAAAGCCTGCTAAATACAAAACATCCTCCTCTGTAAGAGAATTTGTAACAATTACTTTTACATTTTCTTTCGTTTCTTTAGTAGTGTCTGTTGTCATAGTCATGGAACCGGTATAAGTGCCGGAATACTTGTTGGAAGTCGCTTTATCGCAACTTATAAAAGCAATGGTTGTCAAAGTAACAACAAAGCATAATAAAACTAACTTTTTCATATTTATTTAATTTAAATTATAATTATATAAACTATTGCAAAAATAATCAAAATACTGAGATGTTTTTTTTTATTTCATTAAAGATTAAATATCTGCATTACATCAACATGAACAAACCACAATAAATTATTCCCGTTTCTTTTCAGGAAAAAAAGGCATTAAAAAAAGAAAATAGGCATTAAAAAATGCAAACAAAGTCAATCCGTCTTGGCGTTCCAGGGTATCGTCCGTCATCATGGAAAAAAACATGATTAACATAAAAATTAAAAATAAATCATACCTATAAGCCTTACGCTTAATAAAAGGATATAATATTGAAAACATAATAACAAAAAAACCTACTACACCAAATCCGATGAAAAATAACAGAAATTGATTATGACATAATTTATTGGTATTTTTTAAGGGGGAGTCGGAAATCAATAACTGACGAGCAAACGCATCGTTAATATCACCGCTTCCCACTCCCAATAAGGGTTGTTGCTTTATCAACAAAAGTGCATTTTTCCACAATTCAATCCGTTGCGGTAAGGTATATCCACTTACAACCTTATTCTTTTTATAATCCGATAATTCCCATAACAAACCATATAAACGTGATTTATATCCCATGAGGCTAACATAGGCTACATTGGCAATTCCATTTTCAATATTCTTTATATCATTATCCGATAAGCTCTCAACTCCTACACGATCTTTACGTAATCCTTTGGAATTTAAATAACGCATTAAGGTGTTTTTGATTGTATGTTCATTATGTATGTCCATTCCATTGTACGGTAATCTACTGCGTTGATCCCAGGCTTCTTTTAATTCTAATTCACAAACGTAGGTATATACATAACTTCCATTCTCTATTAACATACAATTGGTATCATGTACATAAGGATTCCCATCTACCGTTGAAACATCCGCTTTGTGAGCATCAAAATCTACCGTATAATAATTTTTGACTAAGACATACGTATATAAAATAGCACCGCTTATACCCAAAAGGAAAACAAGAGGCAGGAGAATTCGATGTAGACGATCTTTCTTTTCAAAAGCTTTTTTAAGAAGCAACACACAAAACGACAATACCAACATTATCAAAGCCGTTAGTGCCCCAACATAAATAATGAGATAAAAAATCCAAGCTAAATAGATTAGCAACAAGCATTGTTGCCAACGATACTTTTCCTTCTGTAGTAAATACAACGAAATAAAAACAGCCAAACATAAATTCATTTCAAAACGTATATAAGATATGTAAACGGCAATCTCACGTTTATCTATTAAATCGTTTTGATGATAATGAATAAATCCGTATACCGAACTAATCAACACTCCCACTAGATACACTTTCAGTAAATTATGAAATTCAATAGTAGATAGAGGTTTTGTTGTTGCAAATATAACGGGAATGAAAAATAGCGGAATTTTAAGCCAAATCGATTTCCATGCTTGAGGATAATTTTCTGTATATACCAACCCCATCAGATACACAAAAAAAAACAATAATACAATAAATAACAGCTTGTTGTTTTTTGTCTGATACCATTTCCGTACAAAATCACCTTCCAAAAACCAATTTGCTACTAATAGAATTCCTCCTATACTCATAAAGGGACGACAAAAGGGAATCCCCACTAATAAAAACATGAGTGCGATAAAAAATACAACTCTATGAACAACAACTCTGTTGATTAACACAAGCCTGGGAATTATATGATTATTTCTTGGTTTTTCCTTTTAACAAAGCTGTATATTCGTGAAGATTATGCAATAAATCTTTCGCTTTTATCATTTCAGGATCTATTTGTAAAGAAGCTTGTAGCCTACCCTTTTGATAATAGTAGCGACTCACAATTTCAAGATATAACAATTCTTTGATTTCTTTTTTATATCTCTCTAAATCCTTGCTCTTTTCTTTTTTTACGAGTTCTTTCAGTTGGTTAATCTCTTTATTTACAGCTTCTGAAAACTTATCATCTTTCACACTTTGTTCCAGATTGGCAATTTGTCTTTCAGTATATGTCTCATATTCTATATTTTGATTCACAGCATAGCTTAAAAAATCTTCATACATCTGGTCGGTGAACACAAAATTTTCTACCGGAGGTATTTTATTGTTATTAAATTTAAATTCATTGGCATAATTAAAAATAATACGTTTTTCCAACATAGCCAATAAAATGGTACTATATGTTTCGGGCTTAATCACAACATCAGGTTCTACCCCACCATAATCATAAACAGTTCGTCCGTTTTTTGTTTTAAATGCAACGGCATTAGAATCGATTTTTGATTTGGAAAGCCCATTACTATCTCTATCGGAGTAATCTACCTTTTGGATACATCGGCCGGAAGGAATGTAATATTTCGAAACCGTAACTTTAAGATTAGTATTGTAACTTAAGGGAAGCACATTTTGAACCAGCCCTTTACCAAAAGTACGACGACCAATCACAACCCCTCTATCCAAATCTTGAATGGCACCGGCTACAATTTCAGAGGCGGAGGCACTAAATCCATCTACCAAAACCACTAAAGGGATATTTGCATCCAGAACTTCATTTTGTGTATAATAAAACTGATTTTTATCCGACAGTTTACCTTTTGTACTCACAATCAACTCTCCTTTATCCACAAATAAATTTACAATATTGACTGCTTCGTGTAGCAAGCCCCCACCATTGCCACGCAAATCCAATATCAACGATTTAATTCCTTCTTCTTTTAATGACAGAAATGCATTTTTAACATCCAAAGAAGCATTCTCCATAAATTGAGTTAAATAAATATATCCTATATCATCGCCAACTTTACTTGCATAGGCGACATTTGGAAATTTAATTTCCTCTCTAACGACATTCTTTGAAACGATCGATTTTCTTCCGTAAGGTATAATGTCTAATTTCACACTTGTTCCGGGATGCCCTCTTAATAATGCACTAACATCCGAAACACTTTTGTTTTTAACATCTTGATTATTTACTTTAACGATTTTATCGCCGGCTTGTAAGCCTGTTTTATAAGCGGGAGTTCCCTCATAAGGCTCAGAGATAACAACATAATCCTCTGTTTGTAATATAGTGGCACCTATACCTCCGTAATGACCTGCCGTCATTAATTTAAGCTCTTCCATCTGCGATTCCGGATAGAATACCGTATAGGGATCTAATTTGTTTAGCATGGCATGTATAGATTCCTCCACTAAATTAGTAACATTGATGTCATCCACATAATTTTCGTTCAACTGGCGTAACAAGGTAGCATAAATATCTAAATTCTTTGCTATTTCAAAATCATTCCGGACAAAGCCTATCGTTAGTGAAGTAAGTAAAACAAACGATATGACAATCAGAATATTTCTTTTCTTTCCTTTCATATATAATTCTTTTTTTTGTTAAACGAAAAGCAAGATCTTTTATTGCAAGCAATATCCCAAGAAAACAACATTATTCGAGTCAATAATTTCATGAAAACATTTGTACAATTTGAATAAAAAAAGCAATGATTAACTTATAATCAAACATCAACACAAACAAGAAACCATAAACCGCACCGAAAAAATGGGCTGTATGTCCGATATTATCCATATTTTTCCTTGCCATATACATGGAATACAGGAGAAATAATATTCCGAAAATAAAGGCCGGTATGCCAATGGGGATAAAAAAGATATAAATCTTTTGTAAGGGATATAATAATATACTGGCAAATATCACGGCAGAAGTAGCCCCCGAAGCACCAACAGCATGATAATTATAATCTTCTTTATAAATTCTTAAATCATACATCGTTGAAAAGAGTATGGATGTTATATATAACAAAAGATACATTACATGTCCCTTATTATCAAATAAAAACACATATGCATCTTCTACAATTTCGCCAAACATCCATAAGACAAACATATTAATTAGTAAGTGCATCCAGTTGGCATGGATAAAACCATAAGTCAACAAACGATACCACTGATTTTGATGTGCTATCGCATATGCATTGAAGGATAAACGATAAAAAACATCTTTCCGCATGATGGCTATCACGGAAATCAAAACACTAACAACAATGATTATAAGATTTACCATAGACTTTTCTTCCAATAATTAAGGTGCAAAAATAGACATTTTTTTATTGTCAACACGCAAATATCAATCTTTTGGGGACTTTATAACTGTTTATATCTCTGTATGCTGCTGACGGAATGCCTGAAATGCCTCTCAGAGTTTGCGCTAAAACCTTAGAGATTTTCTTTAAGCTGCAGATTCTTCCAAGAAGCACTAAATAATAAATGAATGTAGGTTTTTTTACATTATTGTCCGATAAATATACTTTATGCGTAACGGATTCTTCACCTCACTTCGTTACGCTCAGAATGACAATGATTTTAATATGATGAAGGGGCGCAGAAGGCTGTTATTCTGAGCGAAGCGAAGAATCTATTGGAATTTATCGGACATTAGTAATTTTATTAAAAAAAAAAGTATCTTTGTCTTGAAAAAAATGCCTTTGTAAATTAAAAAACATAAAGTATGAAAAAATTAATTTTAATAATTATTCTTATCAGTATTATTCCTTATTCGCTTATCTCTCAAACCTATTCTAAGGACAAAACAGTCATAGTATCGGCAAGCATCAATGCCTCGGCTCCTTCGATTAGCTTGCATTGGTTGGCTCAAGACAGCACCATTTCCTATGATATTTTCAAAAAGAGTCCAAATTCCGAATCTTGGACAACACAAATAGCCTCATCCTTACCGGCAGGGACCTTATCATTTACGGATACCAATGTTAAAATTGGAGAAGAATATGAATATATAGTAGTAAGAAATTATCTGCCTTCGAATAACAAAGGATATGGATTTATATTAAGCGGGATAGAAAAAGGTGCCATATATAATCATGGCATTTTACTATTAGTGGTGGATAGTCTTTCGACCCGTGGATTGGATTTCGAAATCAAACGATGGATAGACGATACCGAAGCAGATGGATGGGTGGTGAAAACGCTGCGCATCGACTCAAATGATCAAGTTACCAGCATTAAATCAGCCATACTTACGCTCTACGATGAAGACCCCGAAAATACGAAAGCATTGTTTTTATTGGGAAGAGTTCCCGTACCTTATTCAGGTAATTTATGTCCGGATGGGCATCCCGACCATGTAGGAGCTTGGCCTGCCGACGGATATTATGCCGACGTAGACGGTAATTGGACAGATGAAAGCGTAAACAGCACCTCTTCCGGCAAAGCAAGAACCATTAACACTCCCGGGGATGGAAAATTCGACCAATCCGTATTCTATTCTCCCGTAGATTTGCAAATCGGCCGAGTAGATATGCGTAATTTACTCTTATATACAAAAAGTGAAACTACTTTACTGAAACAATACCTGGATAAAAATCATGCCTACAAAAACAAACATTTCGTTCCTCGAAACAGGGGTTTAATAAGAGATAATTTTATCGCTTATCCGGAAGGTTTTGCCGCTTCCGCCTTCAATTCCTTTTACACCTTATGCGACAGTGTAGATTATAACATTGGATATAGTAATGTATTATCAAAGAATGATTATCAATGGGCCTATGGTTGCGGTGGAGGTTCATATACCAGCTGCAGCGGAGTGATCACATCCACCTTTTTAGCAAGCGACACCTTAATGAATGTTTTTAATTTTCTTTTTGGAAGCTATTTCGGCGATTGGGACAACACTAACAATCTGTTACGTTCAACTCTCGCCAGCGGTTCGCTCTCTATTGCCTGGTCGGGAAGACCTTTTTGGTATGTACATCAAATGGCCATGGGATACAACATAGGATATTGTGCCAAACTTACGATGAATAACCAAAACACCTATTATCCGGGAAACATACCTAAAGGAGTACATATTGCTTTATTGGGCGACCCAAGCTTACGTGCCCACATACTCTCTCCCCCTTCGAATGTCATTGCAACATTCGAAAACAAACAATGTGGAATAAGCTGGCAAAAATCTACGGACGAAGTCGATGGATATTATGTTTTCAAACGATTGCATCCTAATCAAGCCTATACCTTGGTTTCTCCCTCTATTATTAAAGATACTTTATTTATTGACCGGACCACCTCTGAAACAGGAACATACCAATACATGGTCAGAGCAGTGGGCTTACATACAAGCCCGTCGGGTAGTTATTACAACTTGAGTTTGGGAAGAATCGATACAGCATTCAATCATCAAGCTTTTGTCAGCATCGCTGACGTAAAACCTCTTTCAACTATTAAGATTTATCCAAATCCCGCTAAACATATTTTGACAATCGAAAACAATGAATACCTCATCAAAGTGGTATATATATACGATATGCTTGGCAAAGAAATTACCAGATTACAGACCAATAACCACAAAGTAGTTTTAAATATCCAGCATATCAATCCCGGGATCTATGTATTAAAAACAAACACCGAACAAGGCACATTCAACCATAAAATTCATATAATTCGTTAATATACTTTTCTTTCATTCTATGCTTACAACAAAGATCATCAAACACAAATCAGGCTTTATTATACTTACATTGATATTAATGTATAGTATTTTGCTAACTTCCTGCAAAAACTCTCGCTATTTAAACAGCAAGGTAACATTTATCTGCAAAATGAACGGACAGAAAATGTTGGCAAATACAATTAGTATTGATGTGTACGATGAAACACAAAAGTTGGTATGCCAAATAAAAACTGATTACGATGGCGAAGCTACAGAATACATGACTACAGAAAAACAATACTGTATCGAAGCATATGGAACAGATAACCAACAACATGAAATCAAAGGAGCGATTAACTTTTATTTAGATTCCGACAACGAATACGAATTTATTGAGATTTCCATGAAATATGTCTCTTCGCAATACTAAAGCGAAGGCTCGTATTTCACAAGATAATGTTTACAAATTAGTTTCGCTTATCATTTCATTTCACAAAGTTTTTATATACTTTTGCACTAATTTTTTATTTATATCATCCATATGAGTAAACAACAAACGTTAATATCTCCCTGTAAGCTTAAAGGAAAAGGCTTACATATTGGCAAAGAAGTAAATATCACACTATTACCGGCTGAAATAAATCACGGCATTGTTTTTAAACGTATTGACATAGAGCATCAACCTTTAATTCCTGCTTCCATAGAATTAGTGAACGAAACAGCTCGAGGCACGGTCATCACCAATAAAGATGGCATTACGGTCAGAACCATTGAACATCTTATGGCAAGTTTAGCCGGCATGGGCATTGACAATGTATTGATTGAATTAGACGGTGAAGAAATCCCCATATTAGATGGAAGTGCTAAGTATTTTGTAGATGCCATGCATAAAGCGGGGATAATGGAACAAGAGGCCGAAAGGAAAACCTATGAGTTGAAAGAAGTTGTCCGTTGGAAAGATGAAAATAGCGAAATCGAATTGATGGCCATCCCCAGCGACACGTTTAAAGTATCGGTTTTGGTTGATTATAAAACCAAGGTATTGGGACAACAATATGCTGAACTTCATAATATAGATGATTTTGCCAAAGAAATAGCCCCTTGTCGCACGTTTTGCTTTTTACACGAAATCCTACCCCTTATTAAAAACAATCTCATTAAAGGAGGCGATTTGGATAACGCAATTGTCTATGTAAATCAACTGCCCGATAAATCAGACATCAAGAAAATTGCATCCATTTTTAATCACCATGAAATAAGCGTTGAAAACACAGGCATATTAAACAATGTAAGCTTACACTATCAGAATGAAGTAGCCAGACATAAATTATTGGATGTCATAGGTGATTTACGCCTTATTCCTTATCATTTGAAAGCTCATATCATTGCCAAATGCACCGGACATACCACCAATGTGAATTTTGCACGATTGTTATTAAAAAAAATCAAAGAAGGAGAACAAAATCCTGTTTTCGATATATTCAAAAAACCAATCTTATCCAGCAACGAAATCAAAGCCAAACTACCCCATCGTTATCCTTTTTTGTTGGTTGATAAAATCATTGAATTAGACCAAATGCGCGTAGTAGGCATAAAAAATACAAGCATCAACGAAAGTTTTTTTATCGGACACTTTCCCCAAGAACCTGTGATGCCCGGGGTGTTGATCGTAGAAGGATTGGCTCAAACAGGTGGGGTGTTAGTGCTAAGTCAAGTACCTGACCCTGAAAACTATTTAACATTTTTCTTAAGCATTGATAAAGTAAAATTTCGCACAAAAGTAAGCCCTGGGGATGTATTAATCTATGAAATGATACTGTTGGAACCTATCCGCCGTGGACTTGCACGTATGAAAGGAAAAGCATATGTAAATAACAAAATTGCTGCCGAAGGTGAATTTTTAGCGCAAATAACGAAAGATAAATAACCTTAAATGCCGAAACATGCAAAAGGATCCAAATACAAATAAGTGGACTTATTCTTATACCTTAAAAGTGTCGAAGGATAAAAGACGTGAAATTGAATCATGTGCAAAGAAAAACAATATGACAGTAAATAGATTTATAAAAGAATCTATAGAATTAAATTTAAAACTTCACAAAACAAAACATACGAATGGCAATGACATATTGAAGAATCAATTAGAATTATTTAAATTTTAATTATTTTTCCCCATTTGTTTTTATATTTCGTATTTTTGCAAAAAATTAAAAATACTATATCATGATTCAACGCATTCAATCCTTATTGCTTTTATTAGCAATGATAAGTTTAATAATCGGAACACTAATGCCAATTGCCACTATTACAAACTATGATGCTCAATACCTGTATTCATCATGGGTTTTAAAACTTAACATCCCGGGTGGAAATATTATTATGACCAATTACTACATTGGAGTATTGCAAATTGTACTTGCTGTAGTTTGTTTGATAAGCATCTTCTTTTATAAGAACCGACCTACACAATCCAAAGTATGTATTGCCGGTATCATTATAAATTTCATTTTATTATTGCTGATGTTATATATTTACCCCGATCGTATTTTTCCCGAAATCGACATATTCAAATATGAAAAATTCGATATTGTGTATAATCCTTGGTGCATTTCTTCTATACTATCCTTGGCTTTCTTGTATTTAGCCAATAAATTTATTTTGAAAGATGAAAAGAAAGTACGCGATGCAGACCGGCTTCGATAATTTTCTTTGGTGTTCATTATTTCTAAAAAACAAACCCCATTATGCCTTTTAACTTACAGGCCCCATTTAAACCATCTGGCGATCAACCAGAAGCTATTTCACAACTCGTGAAAGGATTACAACAAGGTCTTGAAAATCAAACATTATTGGGTGTTACAGGTTCCGGCAAAACTTTTACTATTGCCAATGTATTGCAAAAAATGAATCGTCCTACTCTGGTAATGAGTCATAATAAAACATTGGCCGCTCAATTATACAGTGAATTCAAAGAGTTCTTTCCGGATAATGCAGTCGAATATTTTGTTTCCTATTATGATTACTATCAACCCGAAGCATACTTGCCAACCACCAACACTTACATTGAAAAAGATCTTTCTATCAATGAAGAGCTGGAAAAACTACGTCTTAGTACAACTTCGGCTTTACTATCAGGAAGAAGAGATATTATTGTTGTATCTTCCGTATCTTGCATATATGGGATTGGCAATCCGGAAGAGTTTGCAAAAAACACGATTAATCTTACGTGTGGGCAAAAAATTAGTAGGAATAAATTATTACATGACTTTGTAGGTAGTTTATATAGTAGAACAGAAGTATACTTAGAACGAGCAAAGTTCAGGGTAAAAGGCGATATTGTTGATATATTCCCTGCTTACAGCGACATCGCCTATCGTATTACTTTTTGGGGCGACGAAATTGAAAGCATGGAATCGATTGATCCTATCAAAGGATTTTCTATTGAATTGATAAATGAACTCACCATTTATCCGGCCAATATCTTTGTCACCTCACAAGACACTATACATCAAGCTATCAAAGAAATTCAAATAGATTTAAAAGTCCAGGTAGATTATTTTAAAGAAATTGGGAAACATCTTGAAGCTAAACGATTAGAAGATAGAGTCAACTACGACATCGAAATGATTAAAGAACTGGGATATTGTTCAGGGATAGAAAACTATTCACGTTATTTCGACAAACGTAAACCCGGCACACGACCATTCTGTCTGATAGATTATTTTCCTGATGATTTTATTTTAATTATTGACGAAAGCCATGTGAGCATTCCACAAATCAAAGGCATGTACGAAGGCGACCGCTCCCGAAAAATCAATTTAGTAGAATATGGATTTCGTTTGCCGGCAGCATTAGACAATCGTCCCTTACGATTTGAAGAATTCCAATCCATCATTGGACAAACCATCTATATATCGGCCACTCCGGCAGACTTTGAGCTTGAAATGTCACAAGGAGCAATTGTGGAACAAGTGGTAAGACCAACAGGTTTACTTGACCCCATCATTGAAATAAGACCCTGCTTAAATCAAATCGATGATTTATTGGAAGAAATTAATAAAATAGTTCAAAACAAAGAGCGTGTTTTAGTTACGACACTCACCAAACGCATGGCTGAAGAGCTTAGCCGATATTTACAACGTATTGACATAAAGACTCAATACATACATTCCGATGTAGACACTTTAGAACGAATTGAAATATTGGACAATTTAAGAGAAGGAGCCATTGATGTGCTTATTGGTGTAAACTTATTACGCGAAGGCTTAGATTTACCCGAAGTTTCATTGGTTGCTATTTTAGATGCAGACAAAGAAGGATTCCTACGTTCCGAACGTTCATTGACTCAAACGGCCGGAAGAGCCGCACGAAATGTAAACGGTAAAGTTATTTTTTATGCAGATAAAATCACGCAATCCATGCAAAAAACAATGGATGAAACCAACCGAAGACGGGAAAAACAAATTGCTTATAACCTAAAAAACAATATTTATCCCCAAAGCATTCAACGTACACGACTCTCCTTGAAAGGCGAATCCCAGCAAAAAAAATATGAGGATAATGGGAACAAAAACAACCAATTAGTAGCAGAAGAAAATCATATAAATTATTTATCTCCCAAAGAAATCAACAACCTTATTCTATCCAAACAAAAGGCTATGGAAAAAGCTGTTAAAGAATTAAATTTTATGGAAGCTGCTCGTTTACGCGATGAAATCAACTTCCTTAAAAACCTAAGAGATTGACTTTCTAGACATTTCCACAAACAAATAAACCTTTAAAAATTTTATCAATAGTTGATTTTATGTGTAAAAATTAGTAATTTTGCACAAATTTTCAAAAAAATATTACAAGTTATGAATAAGGATAAAATTCTCACAAGTATTGCATTAAGTGTTGGGATTATCCTATCATTTTTAATTGCTGGTTTGTCCTTTTATTACACAAAAGGACCAACAAATCAAGCAAAGAAAACTATACATGGGGCGGCGCTTTCAATACTTCATCAAAAATGAAAAGAGCGAGCATTAATATGAAATTAACATATTACGTTAAATAATAACTACATATATTTATGGATAAAACATTACAAGAATTCGACGAAGTAATCAAGCAATGCAAAAATGTTTTTGTGAAAAAAATGAAAGATTACGGTATTGCATGGCGAATTTTACGTATCACATCCATAACCGACCAAATATATATTAAGGCACAACGAATCAGAAGTATTGAAGAAAAGGGCACTCATAAAGTTAGAGAAGGGGTTGTCTCTGAATTTATCGGAATCGTAAACTATGCCTTAATGGCTCAAATGCAACTACATTTAGGAATTGCTTCTGTTGAAAACATAACTATGCCAGATGAAGAAGTAATTAGACTTTATAATCACTATGTACAACAGGCCAAAGAATTACTAATGAATAAAAACCACGATTATGACGAAGCCTGGCGAAACATGCGTACCAGCTCTTATACCGACATTATTTTAATGAAACTTTTACGGATAAAACAAATCGAAAACAACCACGGTAATACTCTCATTTCAGAAGGTTTAGATGCCAACTTTTACGATATTTTCAATTATGCCGTTTTTGCATTGATAAAATTTAACGAAAAATAATATCATCATGTCTTTTTGTTTAACAGTAAGTTATCGCAAAGAACATAAAAATTTTATGTATTATGTGCGTCACTTTTCCCGTATTTTTATTGGAATTTTGTTTGTTTTTTCAGGTTATGTAAAAGCCGTTGACCCTTTTGGCGGTGCATTGAAATTTGAAGAATATTTTGCTTCTTTTGGTATGGATTTTATGATTCCTTTATCCATGTCTTTTTCCATCCTGTTAAATGTCGCCGAATTCATCATAGGATTTGCCCTACTCTTTAGCATACAAATACAACTTTTTGCATGGGCTTTGTTACTATTTATGCTTTTCTTTACGGTGTTAACTTTTTGGTTAGCGTATGCATTAGATATAGTTGCACTTTTTAATTCATTGTTTAACACCAATTATCACATTTTTGTTGTTACCGATTGTGGATGCTTTGGTGATTTTATTACCTTAAGTAATAAAGCAACTTTTTACAAAAATATCGTTTTTCTGTTCTTTACATTAATTATAATAATAGAGCGTAACAGATATAAAAAACAAAGTTTTCATTATATCACCCAATGGATGCCTCTCCTATTGGGCTTAGGCTTGGTATTATTCATCCAAATTCATTGCCTACGACATGAACCTTGGCATGATTTCCGTCCTTGGAAAAAAGGAAACTTCATAGCTGCTGAAACCTATTCTGAAGCACCTATAGTAGATTATGTATTTCAATACCAAAACAATAAAAATAAAACTATAAAAGAATTAAGTGTAGATGAATTAATGAAAATCTCAGAAGATAGTTTACAAAGTATAGATTTTGAAAACAACTACACCTATCTTGATCGTAAAGAAAAAATCATTCACCCCGGAACACATGCCAAACTTTCTGATTTTTCCATCATGGATATTGAAAAAAACATGGATTTAAAAGAATCGATCATAGAACAAAAGGAATTTCATTTTATACTATTTATTCATGATATCACAAAATCTAATCTTAGCAATTTTGATGAAATCAATGCGATGGCAAGCCAATGCATTAACAACAACATACCCTTTATTGCTGTTACAGGCTCAACCGTAAATGAAATCAATGAATTTAAATCCAAGTATAAAATTGATTTCCCCATTTATTTTAGTGATGAAACCCCTCTTAAAACTGCCATTCGTAACAATCCGGGATTAATATTATTAAAGGATGGATATGTAATGGACAAATGGAGTTTTAGGGACATTCCAAACTTCGAAAACTTAAAAGTAAAAATCGAAGCATATAACTTAAAACTTAAAAAATATAAAAGCAACCACCCTCCTATTTTACCAAACGGAGTAAATTTAGATTCCATGCATCTTATACACAAAAATATTACTAACGTAGCAAATCCTAATGAATAATCTGGAAGACGACATAAAAGCAAACTTTCTCACTTTCATATCAACGGAAAGCGATTTAAAACATGCTATCCAAAGCATACAAATTCAAACAGAAAATTATATTCAAAAACATGCTATTAAATCATTGGTTCTTGGCATTTCGGGAGGCATCGACAGTGCTTTTGCTGCAGCATTGTTACGTCCGGTATGCGATAGAATGAATATACCTTTAATAGGTCGCTCCATTAGCATAGAAACCAATACTTCAGAAGAAATTGAACGATCTATATTAGTAGGAGAAAGTTTTTGTCATGACTTTTCACATATGGACTATTCAAACATTTATATGCATTTCAAAAACATACTACCCGAATTAGACAATTCCTTATTATCAAAACTAAGAACCGGAAATTGCAAAGCTCGTATTCGCATGATAGCCCTATATGATTTAGCACAAAAAAATCAAGGCATTGTAATTTCAACAGATAACTTTACGGAATATTTAACGGGATTTTGGACACTTCATGGCGATGTAGGCGATTATGCTCCTTTTGCTCAGCTTTGGAAAACGGAAGTATATTTAGCATCAAAATTACTGGCTAATCAAAACACGGGAAATGCAAAAAAAGCCTTGCATGTATGCATTGATGCAGTTCCAACCGATGGTCTTGGTATTTCATTATCTGATACAGAACAACTAGGTGTTTCTAACTATGATGAAGCTGATACTATTTTCATCAATTACTTTAATGGAGATATTTCTCTTGAAAACCATGTACTTATTAAACGTTACTTTGCATCTTCCTATAAAAGATCCAACCCAATAATGATTGAAAGAAAAAATTTATTAAACAAACATTAAGTATTGATAATTAACAATATAATAAATATTTTAAAATTTAAATTCATTACATATTACATTACATTCACATAATTTTCTGTTTTTTATATAAACAACAACAAACAATAAAAAAAATAAACATTCAAAAGTATGCAAAAAAAGTTTTACCAATAATGTATATTTTTATACTTTTGCTTTTTAGAAATATAGAGGTAACTTTTCTTTAAAATAAATGAAACCTTTTTAGGTAAAAACAAGTATAAGAAAAGAAAGTTACGAGCATAAAAAAATAAATAAAGAATAATGTCTGAAAGATTAATCATATGAAAAAGGAAATATATCTTTTATTTGTAATTTTATTTTTCGTGTGGCGCAGTGAAGCACAACAAGATCCACAATTCACACAATACATGTATAGTGATTTATTGATAAACCCGGGTGTAGCTGGTAGCGCCGGAATATGTGCCACTGGTCTTTTCAGACAACAATGGGCAGGTTTTAATGAAGTTATTATTGATACAGTTACCGGTAAAGAGAAAAAATTTTCTACTTCTCCTCAAGAAATTCTTTTAACACTCCATGCTCCCATAAAAATATTACACGGAGGTCTAGGTCTATCTATTTATCAAGACAGATATGGTTATCAAAATGACATAGCTGCTAAATTAGCTTATTCTTTTAAATTCAATATCAGTGGAGGATCTTTAGGCATAGGTATTGCAGGCGATTTTTTAAGCCGAACCATCCGCGATGGCTTCAATCCCAGAAATCCCGACGATCCGGCGATTCCTCAATCAGGTAAATCAGATTTTTTCGTGGACTTATCATTTGGCGCTTTCTACATAAATCCCGATAAATGGTATGCAGGAGTAAGTGCTACTCATTTATTAACCGGTGAAGGTGCAAATACACATCAATCGACAAAAAGACATGTTTACCTCTATGGCGGATACAGTTTCCCCCTTCCATTCAATCCAAACTGGACTTTGAAACCAAGCGCTATGTTTAAAACAGATTTAACCACAGTCCAGTTTGACTTAACTGCTGTAGCAGAATGGAATAAAATTGTTTGGGGTGGTTTAAGTTGGCGTATAGCCGGCTTGGATGCAGTGGCCATCATTATGGGAGCAAAGCCTTTCATTAATTCTTCCAGTGCAATTCGTGGTTTGGAAGTGGGTGTTGCATATGATATCACCACCTCTCACTTAGGATATAATCATAAAAGAAGTTTTGGTAGCCCTGAAATAATGATTAAATATTGCTTTAACATTATACCTACTACTTCTAGTTATGGATATAAAGGGACTCGTCTATTAGGAAATAAACCTATTGAATATTAAAAAAAATGTATCATCCATATAATAAATTAGAAAAATAATAGTTATTCATATATAAATTTTTGAGATATGAAGAATTTGATCTTAACATTAGCGGTTCTAGTTGCAGTTGTAATAATTACAGGATGCAACAACTCGGGCAACGGTCAATTAATTGGAGCTCAAGACAGAATGCAATATAATGAAGAAGTTCCTTTTGGAATGCAATTCGTTTCTTATGGCCATTTTATGATGGGGGTCGGAGATCAAGACCCTACCTATTCTATGACTTATAGTGCAAGAAATGTCACAGTTCAAGCATTTTGGATGGACCAAACCGAAATCACCAACAACGAATATCGTCAATTCGTGGAATGGGTAGTCGATTCAATCATACATGTTCAGTTGGGAGAAACCTTAGACGAGGAAGAAAATGAACATTACGTCAAATACGGCAAAAATGAAGGAGGTGAAGAACACGAAGAAGGTGAAGTTAAAGAACCTAAAATAATAAATTGGGATACTAAAATAGATTGGGAATCTCAAGATGAAGAATACCGTGCCGCTTTATCATACCTATTGATTGAACCTGCAGCTGGTAATGAAAGGTATTATCATTATAAAATGAATGATATGGATATTAAAAAATTAGTATTCGAATATTGGTGGTATGATAAAAGAGCTTACAAAGATGATGAGGTACAAGGTGCTGCATTTAAAGAATTCGATAATGTGGATCCTCAAACGAAAGATATGGGTATGTTCTCGAACAGACCTACTGCCTATAATCAAGGTGGAAAACCTTTCTTGAGACATGAAAGAATCAATGTTTATCCTGATACTTTATGTTGGATTCATGACTTTGTCCATTCATTCAACGAACCTCTTACAAATAGTTATTTTTGGCATCCTGTGTACGATGACTATCCTGTAGTGGGTATTAGTTGGAAACAGGCTCGAGCCTTTTGTGCATGGCGGACTCACATCCGAAATGCATACCTACTCTCTCAAGAATGGGCTTATGAAAACGAATTCAGGCTGCCTAATGAAGCTGAATGGGAATGGGCAGCAAGAGGCAATGCAAACGAGAATCCCTATCCTTGGGGAGGTCCTTATACACAAAATGCCAATGGTTGTTTCTTAGGAAACTTCAAGCCAAACAGAGGTAATTACAGTGCTGATGGTGGAATACAAACTGTTGTTGTTGCACATTATCACGCTAACGATTGGGGCTTATATGATATGGCCGGTAATGTTTCCGAATGGTGCGAAGATGCATACAATGAATCTGCACATAATTTCGGACATGACTTAAATATGCAATACACTTATTTTGCAAAAGATTCTGATGCGCCTACACTAAAAAGAAAAGTAATCAGAGGTGGTTCTTGGAAAGACATCAGTCACTATATAAACACACATACCAGAACCTATGCCTACCAAGATACAGGTAAATCTTATATAGGATTTAGATGTGCACAAACTTATTTAGGCCGTGCATATGGTGATAATTTAGCAACCTCTTCAAACGTATATTAATACAATAAGTATAAACTATTTATAAATAACAATTAAAATAACAATTAAAAAAAATTAGATCTATGGGTTTTAATGAATTAGTAAGAAGTAAACCGTATAAAAATTTCATGGCGAAATTATACGGAATTGGAGCAGCAGTTGTAATTTCTGGTGCATTATTTAAAATTCTTCACTTACCGGGCGCTAATATAATGCTACTATTAGGTATGGGAACGGAATCTATCATTTTCTTCTTTTCCGCTTTCGAACCTCTTCACGTGGAATATAATTGGGCTTTAGTTTATCCTGAATTAGCATTAGGCGAAGAACATGATAAACCTTCGAAAGATAAGAAAAAACTAAGTGGTTCCATCACTCAACAACTTGACAATGCTCTTACAGAAGCTAAAATCGGACCTGAACTTTTAGAAAGTCTGGCTTCCGGGATGAGAAACCTAAGTGATAATGCCAAACAATTATCCGGTATGTCAGATGCAGTAGTAGCAACCGATGGATATGTTACAAACTTAACAAAAGCCTCAGAATCCGTTAGAAACTTATCCGTTGCTTACGAAAAAACAAGTGAAAATATTGAATCCTCCTTAAATAAAACACAAAGTTATTTTACGAATGTTGAAAAAGCATCCAGTGCAGTAGGTAATTTAGCGAATGTCTACGAATCAACTATTCACAGTATGACATCAGGAGCTAATTATAATGAAGAAGTCAGTCGTTTATCGAAAAACCTTTGCGCTATTAATGCAGCCTATGAGCTTCAACTACAAAGCACAAACGAAACGTTAAATATTTCAAAATCATTAGATGGTCATCTTAAAACTTTGACAACTAATTTAGAAGAATCAACTAACAACATTCTAAATTACAAAGAACAAGTTGATAAGCTAGCGAAAAACGTAAGTAAACTGAATGATATTTACGGAAATATGTTAGCTGCAATGAGCAATAAGATGTAAATTTAATTAATAAATTTGGTTTTAAATATTAAAATATAGATAATATATGGGAGCAACAAATTGTCCGGAAACTCCCCGGCAGAGAATGATTTCAATGATGTATTTAGTGCTTACGGCTATGTTGGCATTGAATGTATCTAAAGATATTTTGGATGCTTTTATTGTTGTAAATGAGACTATGGAAACAACCAATGTTAATTTTGCAACGAAAGTAGACCAAAGTTATGCCATGTTCGCACTTCAATTGGAAAATGAAAAGGAAAAAGTTACTCCATTTTATAATAAAGCCATGAAAGTAAAAGAGGCTTCCGATGAAATGGTTAAGTATCTTGAACAAATAAAAAAAGAACTTTTCATGAAAGTTGATAAATTGTCTGAAGCTGAAGTTAAAGGAAAATCTTTAAAAGACATGGATGCTAAAGATAATTATGATGTCCCAACAGAATATTTCATTGGTCAAACCGGTTCCGGAAAAGCCAAAGAAATGAAAAATAAAATCGAGGCATATAAAAAGAACTTAATCGGTATTGTAAACAACGAAAATTTTCCTAAAATTCTCGAAAAAGCACTCATTACTGACGGAGATTATCGCAATGCTTCCGGTGATAAGGAAACCTGGGAACAACATAATTTTGAACGTTTGGTAGCGGCAGCTTGCTATACTATTTTAAATAAATTAATAGGTGAAGTTAAGAATACGGAATATGCTACCGTTAGTTTTCTTTATTCCGCTATTGATGCAGGTAGCTTTAAATTTGACAACGTGAGTGCAAAGGTTATTCCCAATAGCCGTGTGGTTTTCTCCGGCGATAGCTATGAAGCTGACATTATCGTAGCTGCTATTGATTCAAGACAAAATCCTTCCATTTATTGGACTCCAGGTCGTGATTCCGTTAGTGAAAATGATCTTGACAAACTTCAATTAGTAGAAGGTGAAGCTGGTATAGTACACTTAAAAATACCTACCGGTGGCATTGGCGATCAACGATACGCCGGACTTATCAAATTAAAAACAGCCGAAGGAGATAAATACTATCCATTTAGCGATGCTTATACCGTAACAAAACCGTCGGTTGCCATTGCCGCTGAAAAAATGAATGTGTTTTATGCAGGAATTCCTAATCCAGTTACCATTGCTGCTCCGGTAGCACCTGAAAAATTACGCATATCATGGGGAGGATTAACTCCGAAACAACTCGGTGGTGGAAAATATGAAGTAGTTCCTAGCACTAAATTGATTGGACAAAGAGTTACTATTTCAGTATCTGCAGATTTAGGAACTGGAAAAACTCAAAGTATGGGAAAACATGAATTTAGAGTAAAAGGTGTGCCAAATCCCGTAGCTTATATTGGATCAAATATTGGTTCGGGAAAAGTTACCAAAAACCAATTAATGAGTAATCCTTTCTTAACCGCTAAAATGGAAAATTTCGACTTCTCATTGGCATGGAGAGTAACATCATACAAGGTAACTGTTGTTCAAAACGGCCGTGAAGTATCCAGTAGAACTAATCAAGGAGCTCAATTTTCAAGTCAATTGCAAGGGGCCATACGGTCTGCTAGAGCCGGAACATCTTTTGAATTTTCTGAAATTAAAGCATCCAGTATTGCCGGTGCAAAAAACTTAGAAACCATTGTTGTACGTATACGATAATCATAACGATATTATCAAAGTATTCATATTAAATATTTACGGATATGAAAAATTTAGGATTAATAATAGCCATTTCGATAGTTTGCTCTTCAAATGTAACATGGGCTCAAACTATTGATAGCGAAAATAAACAATCAGGGGTATTTGAATCGCCGGGTGCCATTCGTAAACCTATAGACGGAGCCTATGAAAAACACATTACACCGAATAATAAACCGGTTCCTCTACAGCCTATTAACGAAGAATATGTAATGTATGCAACTTTAATATGGCGAGTTATTGATTTAAAAGAAAAATTCAATTTACCACTTTATTTCCCTACTGAACCCAAAGGTAATTGGAAAAGCTTATCCCAAACTGTCTGGGACGCTGTAGACTCAAGTGAAAATAATCCTATGCCTGTTCGTATTTATTCAACAGAATACTTCGATGTTCCTTTATCCAATGAAGAATTCAGAGGTAAATTTAGTATTGAACCAAGAATTCAACAAATTTGGCTAACGGATGAGTTTGGAATGCAAGTCTTTGATGAAGAAACCGGCGAACCTATTTCTATTGGAGACACTACTATTATGCAATACGCCGATCCCAAAGACATCATGCAGTATGACATTAAAGAGCAATATTTTGTTGACAACCAACGTTCAATGCTTGATGTTCGCATTTTAGGCATT
>Ga0172377_10001002_pt1 | contig 27944 bp, 18 predicted proteins | sample Pumphouse3metaG_FD_119749 | JGI IMG/M metagenome (GOLD analysis project Ga0172377, IMG submission 119749) | Leachate microbial communities from a municipal landfill in Southern Ontario, Canada - Pumphouse #3 metaG | ecosystem: Engineered > Solid waste > Landfill > Unclassified | place: Canada... | reverse complement strand
CATAACAACGTATCTGCTTAGGCTGACTTCTAAAGACTTTCAAATTACTCCGAATGTTTTGGATTAATTTGAAAGTTCTTCCTATCTTCATAAAATCAATACGGATTTTACCGGATGCTTACTTTTAATCGCACCACACTGGAATTGAAACTATCGTGATAATAAAAAATACATCAGCAGAATTCCTTTTAATCGCACCACACTGGAATTGAAACAGATGAAGCGATATAAATTGGGTCGGTTTCATTTATTCTTTTAATCGCACCACACTGGAATTGAAACGTATCAGCAGGTATCCGAACCTCTGAACCTCTTTGCTTTTAATCGCACCACACTGGAATTGAAACTGATTTTTAAATTCATCCTATAATAGTGTTTATATACTTTTAATCGCACCACACTGGAATTGAAACATGTTTGAGGCTCACAAATGCAATCCATTTACCAAAACTTTTAATCGCACCACACTGGAATTGAAACTAGTTATATGTTCATCACTAATAACATCCTTCTCATCTTTTAATCGCACCACACTGGAATTGAAACCGACTTTGCTGCATACGTTGCTGAATCTGATAGCCCTTTTAATCGCACCACACTGGAATTGAAACAATAGGATCTGTTTCGGTGTAGCTTGTAAGGAACCCTTTTAATCGCACCACACTGGAATTGAAACGTTCCTGTTAAATTCAGCGTTCCTGATGTGAATGATGCTTTTAATCGCACCACACTGGAATTGAAACCAGCAAGATATTATCACAAATTTAATGGTCTGGAGGGCCTTTTAATCGCACCACACTGGAATTGAAACGTATGGTTATCAGATTCAGCTACCTATGCCGCAAAGCTTTTAATCGCACCACACTGGAATTGAAACCAATACAAGGCTAATTTAAAAGTAAATGGAAATATCCTTTTAATCGCACCACACTGGAATTGAAACCGAGGCATCGAATTATACTACAGTGGAGAATATTGCTTTTAATCGCACCACACTGGAATTGAAACGCCCATAACATTATATAACTGCAAGTGGGGGCTACTTTTAATCGCACCACACTGGAATTGAAACAATTATGGTTTTACTCTTGTAATCAACAATGAAACTTTTAATCGCACCACACTGGAATTGAAACTCACTGATTTTTATTTTTAATAATTTCAGCATTACTTTTAATCGCACCACACTGGAATTGAAACCTAAAAGCTGGGTGAATGATCAAGGGTTCCTTACCTTTTAATCGCACCACACTGGAATTGAAACCTGGAACACTATCTATCGTTGGTGGAAAGCTGAAAGCTTTTAATCGCACCACACTGGAATTGAAACCTAATAACGATTCGAGCACATAGTCGACATACTTCTTTTAATCGCACCACACTGGAATTGAAACACGATAACAGGCGTATGTTATGCGCTTGTATGCTACTTTTAATCGCACCACACTGGAATTGAAACCTGTAAACTGGGTCTGTTTCTATATAGTTTGTCAAGCTTTTAATCGCACCACACTGGAATTGAAACCTGTAATAGCTTGCCGAGTCGTTAGCGTTGATGAAGCTTTTAATCGCACCACACTGGAATTGAAACTGTAGAAAACCGGTTGAGACGGGATTCCCGGATCTCTTTTAATCGCACCACACTGGAATTGAAACGCTCAAAGCGGAAGAAGTGTTTATTCTCATCGGTACTTTTAATCGCACCACACTGGAATTGAAACTCGGAAACTACAGTGATTGAGGATTGAGAATGTAACTTTTAATCGCACCACACTGGAATTGAAACCTGTCCAGCGTTGTCAGGATGGTATTCCTGAAGCGCTTTTAATCGCACCACACTGGAATTGAAACAGTTATAAAAATCAGAACCTCCGTTGGTTACAGAAACTTTTAATCGCACCACACTGGAATTGAAACATAAGGATCCGAAAGGGCCTATAAAGAAGGACCTACTTTTAATCGCACCACACTGGAATTGAAACTTTTAACGTAATGGAAGATATTTACGAGTATAGCACTTTTAATCGCACCACACTGGAATTGAAACTTTCATCAATGCTGTCATAACCGAACTCTCCGGGATCTTTTAATCGCACCACACTGGAATTGAAACTTTCCATCTTTGCAAGGGACAGCTTGTCGATGGGGTCTTTTAATCGCACCACACTGGAATTGAAACAAAGAAACAATTTATAAATGGTTTGCAATTTTAAACTTTTAATCGCACCACACTGGAATTGAAACTAGTACTCTTTGTAATATTGCTGTCGAAGACGTTTGCTTTTAATCGCACCACACTGGAATTGAAACTCGGTATCGGCACAACGTCACCCACAAGCGGGTACTTTTAATCGCACCACACTGGAATTGAAACTTGGACATTCTTTTGTTGTGTAGCCTTTTCTACTCAACTTTTAATCGCACCACACTGGAATTGAAACAACAAAACATCAACGACACATCAACAGTAGACGCAACGCTTTTAATCGCACCACACTGGAATTGAAACTGAATCAGCAAGAGCTTTAATAATAGCGTATTGTCTTTTAATCGCACCACACTGGAATTATAGGTAGCTAAACCACCGGGTTGACCCTTTACGTTTAACCCTGATCTCCACCTTCCGCTGACCCGTCGTAATACGCTGCCCGGTAGGATGACCCGGCTGAATTATCCAAAACAAAACAGCCGGGAATGCGTCCCCGGCTGAAAAAGGTAAACCCCCATTTACCTTTCGGATAATTATTCTATAAAACTTCTGTCACTATCATCTCAATATCTACCTGGTATACCCCCTTCTTTAAATCCTGCTCAAAGAGATTTTCGCTGTTCATGTTCCCATTGGTGGTGCCAAGTTCCCAGTAAATAACAAAGGAATTGGCCGTCTCATCGCCTGCGTTTGACTGGTTCCCCTGCTGTCCTATCAAAAGTACATTCTGGTCGCTTAATGCTAAAGGCGTATTTTTACAGTATACTTTTGAATTGTTTGTTCCTGTCCAGTCAATGGTTACTCCTAAATTATCATAGGGCATTTGCGTGTTCCCATCTTCATGCATAAATCCTGTGGAGGCCTTAAAAAAGAATTCCCAGTTGGCCGTGGAGCTTACTCCGGCTGTAGTGGCCCAATCACTGTATTTTCCACCCTTTCCGTTGCTGTATTCCTCCAGTGTGTTAAAATCAAATGTAATGCCTGTCGTTTCAAGGTTCAAGGCCATGGTCGTGTTTAAACTCGTCGTAATTGTGATGACTTCTGCATCGTTCGATTGTGCAAATGAAGCTATTGTTAGGGTACTGATTAAGGCGAGTAAAATTATTTTTGTTTTCATCGTTTTGAAGTTTTTATTTTTATAAGACCCATTTAACAATGGGTATGCCATTTTTTTTAATCGATTGAAATACAATACTATATGATTTTTGCTCTTTAGTTGATCTTTCCCTTGGTCTTCGAAATCGAATGATAGCCGCTTCATTTTTTGTTGATTATCTTTTCTTAATTATTGTAATATATTGTAAATCAACTCATAATATGCTTATGTTCGGAAACGAAGAGTTAATCTTTTAAAACCAAATAGCCATTAGAAAACAATTTACTCCGCTGTGCGTTCCTATCCTGTTCACGGAGAAGATTGTTTTCTATGTGTACACGTTGTACTTTATTTTCCGTCTTTTTCTGTGTTTATTAATGATTAACCGCGTTGATCCGATGAAAAGAAATTTACTGTTTGTTGCTTCCGTATTTTTTGTTTTTTTTTCCCGGGGACAGTCTGCTTATACCATTAGCGGACATGTTACCGACCGGGAGACAGGGGAGGAGTTGATTTTTGCTTCCATTCAGGAGGTCACTACGGGGAAAGGAACCACTACGAATTCCTATGGTTTTTTTTCATTGACGCTTTCAGCCGGAGCCCGTGTGCTACAAGTGAGTTATGTGGGCTATCAACCCTATGCAGCTGAATTGGAGCTTGATGGCAACCTGACTTTGGCAATTGAACTTTTCCCTGTGGTGGAAACGTTGCAGGAGGTTGTGATAACTGCTCAACAGGCCGGGATTGATATTCGTAGTACCGAAATGAGTACGATTTCCATGAATGTGAAAGAGGCAAAGCTGATTCCGGTTTTACTGGGCGAGCAGGATATTCTTAAATCGATCCAGTTAATGCCGGGTGTGAGCAGCAGTTCGGAAGGAAGCAGTGGCTTTTTTGTGCGGGGAGGGGAAGCCGACCAGAATCATATCCTGCTGGATGAAGCTCCTGTTTATAATGCATCCCATCTTCTGGGTTTTTTCTCGGTGTTTAATTCTGATGCGCTTAAGGATGTGAAGTTATATAAAGGAGGTATTCCGGCACGTTACGGTGGCAGGGCTTCCTCTGTGTTGGATATCCGGATGAACGACGGTAACCTGAAAGAATGGGGCGTTAAGGGCGGTATCGGATTAATTTCTTCCCGTTTAACGGTTGAAGGACCTTTTATTAAAGATAAGGGCGCCGTAATTATCTCTGGACGAAGAACGTATGCGGATGTGGTGGCAAAAGTGGTTTCCGACCGCATTGACGGGATTAGCCTGTATTTTTATGACCTGAACCTGAAAGCAAATTATAAAATTAGTGCGAACGATCGGATTTTTATTTCAGGCTATATGGGTACTGATGTGTTTGGAACCGACGAATTTGGATTCAGTTGGGGAAATATCACCGGAACCTTGCGCTGGAATCATTTGTTTAATAAAAAGCTGTTTACCAATACAACCTTTGTTTATTCTGATTATTCTTACGGTTTTGATGTGGGTTTCGGCGAAAATACAGTTCACCTCTCATCGGGTATTTTTGATTACCACGTAAAACAGGATTATACCTGGTATACAAATCCTGACTTGTCTCTCCGTTATGGTTTTGATGGGATTTATCACCGGTTTAAAACATCCCGGTTTGTTTTAACGGATGCTGACGACGAGGCAAACGATATTACTGTGGAGGTGCCACAGCAACAGGCTCTGGAAGCTGGGCTTTACCTTTCGGCTGAACAGAAAGCAGGCGATAATATCACCTTTATTTACGGTGTGCGTTTTTCTTCTTTTCATAATGTGGGCCCCTTTGATGTAAAAACATACAATAACCAAAATGAAATTACTTCGCTAACCTCGTATGCAAAAAATGAAATTTATCATTCCTGGTATAATGTTGAACCACGGTTTAATTCTTCGTTGGCATTAAATGATTTTACTTCTGTGAAATTTTCGTATAATCGTATGGCTCAGTATCTTTCCCTATTGCAAAATGCCACCAGTGGATCACCTACCGATATGTGGACTCCTGCAACGCCATTGATAAAGCCAACATTGGCTGACCAGATCTCAGCAGGTTGGTTCCTCAACAGTACCGACGAACAATATAGCGTGAGCATAGAAGGCTATTTTAAGTATATGCAAAATTTGATTGATTATGAGAATGGTGCTGATGTTTTGTTGAATCCTGATTTTGAATCACAACTGGTATTTGGCAAGGGGCGTGCCTATGGTGTGGAACTCCTTCTGCGCAAAAATTCAGGAAAGTTTACGGGTTGGATCGGGTATACCTTGTCAAAAACCGAAAAATCATTTGATGACCTGATGGCCGGGCGCTGGTTTCCGGCCCGACAGGACCGAACACACGATTTTAGTCTGGTCGCCTCATATCAGTTGTTCCGGAACCTCTTGTTTTCAGGTTCGTGGGTTTATTACACGGGCGATGCCATTACCTTCCCTGTGGGTAAATATTCTATCGATGGGGCTGTGGTTTATCTTTTTTCTGACCGTAACGGCGATCGGATGCCTGAATATCATCGCCTCGACCTGGGGGTAACCTGGGTGTTGAAAGAGGCGGAAAAATGGCATTCCGATCTGACGTTTTCCGTGTATAACGTTTATAACCGAAAAAATGCCTACACAATTTCCTTTCGGGAAAGTGAAACTCATCCGGGTACTACAGAGGCGGTTAAATTATCCTTATTTGGTATTGTCCCTTCAATAAGTTGGAATTTTAAATTTTAATTTTAATTATATGATTCGTATAGTTCGTTTATTTATCCTTTTTTTCCTGGCTGTTTTTGTTACTTCCTGTGAAGAAGTAATTATGCTCGATCTGAATACCACGGCACCACAAGTGGTTATTGAGGCAATTTGGGATGGCAGCGACAGTGTGCTGGAAGTTACTTGTTCACGAACCGTTAATTTTTATGACGATACTCTTTTTAATCCAATTACGGATGCCCGCATTGTATTGAATGATCCGGGAAAAGGTGTTGTTCCAATCGAACAAACCGGACCCGGAGTCTACCAATTGGAAGGATACACTCCTTTACCGGGCGCGTTTTATTCTTTGGAAGTCGAAATGGATGCGGTTATTTATACCGCCCTTGCTATGGCTCCTTATCCGGTTTCTATCGCTGATGTGGTAATCCTTCCGGTTGACATTCAGGGGCCTCCGCCGGAAATAAAGTTTTTTACTATCAATACAGGGTGGTTTGACCCTCCAGGGACGAAGAATTTATATCGTTTACGCACCTATTATAATGGAGTGACTGAAGCGGGTTCGTATACTCTTCTGACTGACGTGAACCGTGATGGCGAGCTCCTTTATAATGTTTTACTTATGAATGGACTCAATGTTGGGGATAGTATCAGGCTTGAACTGCTGAGTATCGATCAGGAAATGTACGACTATTATCTGCAGGTCACTGATATACAAAGTGCTGGTTTTTCTTCGGCTGCCCCCTACAATCCGACAGGAAATTTTTCCAATAATGCATTGGGATATTTTGGAATCTGTTTTTCCAATACAAAAGAGGTTGTAGTTCCATAACCACAACCTCAAACCTACATTCACAATCAAATCAAAAACCCAGTCTTCTAATTTCTATTTTTTTTCTCTTCCAGTTTTTTCAGCACCTCCATCTGAATAGATTCGGGTAATGGCATATATTGAAAGAATTCCATGGAATAGTTGGCTCTTCCGCTGGAAATATTCCGTAACTGCGAGGCATATCCAAACATTCCGCTCAGGGGTACAAGCCCGTTCAGTTTCTGTGAACCTTTACGGAAACGGCGCATAGATTCGATTTTCCCTCTACGTCGGTTGATGTTCCCTACAATATCTCCAATGTATTCATCTGGTGTATTTACTTCTATCTTCATCACGGGTTCAAGCAGTGTGATACCTGCCTTCCGGAAAGCTTGTTTCATGCAGATGCTTGCACAAGTCTGAAATGCAAAATCCGAAGAGTCTACCGGATGGTAACTGCCATCGATGAGTACGGCTCTGAGATTTTCTATGGGGAACCCGGCAAGGATTCCCTGTTCCATGGTTTTTCTGATGCCCTTTTCTACCGATGGAATAAACTCATTGGGGATAACTCCACCTTTTATGCGGTCGACAAATTCAAAACCTTTGCCCTCGTTGGGTTCAAAACGTAGGGTGACATTGGCAAACTGGCCTTTGCCTCCGGTTTGTTTGGCATATTTTAAACTGTATTCAATTTCGGTCGAAAGTGCTTCACGGTATGCTACTGAGGGTTCGCCCACCGCTACTTCAATTTTGAATTCTTCCTTAATACGATCAACGATAATCTCCAGATGCAATTCGCCCATCCCGGCAATAACGGTTTCTTCTGTTTCTTCGTCGTAATGTGCTGTAAATGAAGGGTCTTCATTTGATAATTTGGCCAATGCTTCCCCTAGTTTACCTTGGTCTTTGCGTGTTTTTGGTTCAATTTGCAGTTCGATTACCGCAGGCGGGATATGAATGTTTTCCAGGAAAAGCGGATTGGTTTTATCGCAAAGGGTATCTCCGGTTTTAGTGATTTTCATCCCCACAAGGGCGACAATATCGCCGGGGCCTGCCTCTTTGATTTCATGACGGTCTTTGGCATGGATCCGGAAAATTCGTCCGATACGTTCATTTTTTCCTTTGGTGGAATTAAAGACTTGCATGCCGTTTTCCAGCCGGCCACTGTAAATCCGGATAAACGTTTGTTGGCCAACAAACGGATCGTTGATTAGTTTGAAGGCCAGGGCGGCAAACGGGTCGTTCGCAGAAGGGTTCCGGGTGTGTGATTTTTCTGGATCGTCAATATCAGTACCGATAATGGCACCAATATCCAGTGGGGAAGGGAGATAATCAATTACTGCATCGAGCAGCAATTGTACTCCTTTATTTTTGTAAGCCGCGCCACAGAAAACCGGTGTGATCATTAGTTTCAGTGTCGCTTGACGCGCTACTTTCATCAGAAGCTCATTTTCTACCTCTTTTTCTTCCAGAAAACTCTCCATGATGTAATCATCAAAATCCGAAAGTTTTTCAATTAGATAGGTACGGGCTTCACGGGTTTTTTCCTGATATTCCTCGGGGATGGCTATTTCTATTCTTTCAGTATCGGTAAAGATATAAGCTTTCTGGCTAATAATATCGATTACGCCTTTAAAATCATCTTCTTTTCCCATGGGAAGTTGGAACGGAACCGCATTGGCATCCAAAAATTCATTCATCATGGAAACCGCATCGTAGAAATCGGCTCCGGTGCGGTCCATTTTATTGATAAAAGCGATTCGTGGAACTTTATACCGGTCGGCCTGATACCATACCGTTTCACTTTGGGGTTCTACGCCCCCGACAGCACAAAACAAAGCCACCATTCCGTCAATAACACGCAATGACCGCTCTACTTCTACCGTAAAGTCAACGTGGCCGGGTGTATCGATAATATTAATCTGCGCATGGTTCCAGAAACAGGAAATAGCTGCGGAAGCAATGGTGATTCCTCTTTCCTGCTCTTGTTTCATGAAATCCATCGTGGCATCCCCTTCGTGGGTTTCTCCAAGCTTGCGTGTTGTACCCGTATAATAGAGTATCCGTTCAGTTACTGTTGTTTTTCCGGCATCAATGTGTGCCGCAATCCCTATGTTTCTTAAATTATGTAAGGGCATGTTGTGTGATTTAATTTTTTAATGCTATGATATACAGTGAATTATTATTTTTGAACGCTTTCTAATGACCAATAAAATTTGGAGGTGCAAAATTACTCTTTTTATTACCACAACAAACTTTTATCTGAATAAAAAGTAAAAGGTTTACAATTTATTCATCTACAGGCTTTCGCTGATATTTTTTTAACCCGCGTAACGCACTTTGTTTCTGTGCTGTTTCGTTTTTGCTCTTTTGCGCTCAATGATATTTTTTCTTCTTTCCTTTTTTTTAAAACATTAATCCGATTCGGATGTTTAAACTTTGGAAAAAGGTGGAATCACCTTTCTATGGTTCAGAAATCTATTGCTTTTTTTAATCTTTTGAAAGTATGTAGATTAGAACTAAAAATATATTACTTTTGCAACAAGACTTTTTAGCCAAATTACCGAACCCAAAATATGGCAGAAGCAACGAAAAAATCGATATTGGTAGCTGAGGATCATGATAGCAATTATCAATTAATCGACATTGTACTTGGAAGAGAGTATTACGTATTCAGAGCATTTGATGGCGGTGAAGCCATCCGTTTGGTCGAAGAGAAAGCACCGGATCTTATCCTAATGGATATTAAAATGCCGGGTATGGATGGATTAACAGCAACTCGGATTTTGCGAGAAAAAGGTTATCAAAAACCGATTATTGCACTCACTGCTTATGCGTTTGACTCTGACAGAGAAAAAGCACTCGAGGCGGGTTGTGATAATTTTATTACCAAACCGGTGCTTCCCGATACGCTGAAAAAAGTGATTATGATTTATATGTAATTTATTCCAGGTATACGGTCTCTATTGTTTTTCTCAGGAATCCGCGTTTCAACCTAAGAAATGATACGCTGGAGAATGTTTTTATTAATTTCATTTATGTATTGGTTTCAGTGAAATATGATGGGTGATTAATTTCTAATAAAATTTTATAACCGCCTGCAGGCAGTGGAAAATCATTATCTTTGGGGTGCAAAACGAATAGATAAACCCTATAAAATAGTGAATGTTATGGCAGGTAAAACCTTTGTAGAGAAACTGTTGGGTGCAGCATGTGGAAGTATCGTGTTTAAAAAGCCCGATTTGGTGCTTACCCACGACAATACAGCCAGTATTGCCAAAACTTTTGAAAAAATGGGAGGCAAAAAGGTGTATGATTCTGATCAGTTGTTGGTCGTGCTGGATCACAATGCACCGCCTACAACTTCAAAACTGGCCACACAGTATCAGGATATCCGGAATTTTGTCAAAAATCAGGGTATCCGGCGGTTTCATGATGCCGGCGATGGAATATGCCATCAAGTGATGTCGGAACATGCCCGGCCGGGAATGCTGATTGTTGGCTCCGATAGTCATACCTGTACGGCCGGGGCTTTTAATGCCCTTGCGGCCGGAATCGACCGCACCGAGTCGGCAGGTATCTGGAAACGCGGAGAAACCTGGTTTCTGGTCCCCGAATCCATGAAAATAACCCTTACAGGCATACTTCCGGAAGGGGTATATGCAAAAGATCTTTCCTTGCATATTATTGGTAGGATCAGTTCTGATGGTGCCAATTATATGTCTATTGAGTTTCATGGGGAAGGGGTTAAATCTTTGACGGTAAGTCAACGAATGACACTTGCAAACCTTGCCTCTGAAATGGGTGCAAAAAATGCTGTTTTTCCGGCCGATCAGGTGCTGGCGGATTTTTATGGCGAACCTGTGCAGGGCGTGTGGGCCGACGATGATGCTGTTTACGCCAAAGAGCTGACGATCAATCTTTCTGAACTCTACCCGCTGGTGGCTGCGCCCCATCATGTTGACAATGTAAAGTCTGTTCCTGAAGTAGCTGGAACTCTTTTAAATCAGGGAGTTATAGGTACCTGCACCAATGGACGTCTTGAAGACCTTGCCATTGCTGCAGCAATTTTAAGGGGACGAAAAGTGGCCGATGGTTTTCAGCTTTTGGTGATTCCTGCCTCGAAACAAATTTACCTCGACGCCATGGAGAAAGGTTATATTCAGGATTTATTAAAGGCAGGGGCCAATGTGCTGAGTCCGAGTTGTGGACCTTGCCTGGGGACAGGACAGGGGATCCCTGCGGATGGCTACACCGTGATTTCTACCGCCAACCGGAATTTCCTGGGCAGGATGGGAAATAAGGAAGCTTCCATATTTTTAGCCTCTCCCGCCACAGTAGCCTGGTCCTCAATTCACGGAAAAATATCGGACCCACGAAGTATTAAAGGGAAAGAAGTATTTCCTTACAAACGAGGGAAGCAAGCTACGGTTATCATCGGGGAGTCGGACGACCGAAAAACAGGAAATGTTTGGAATTATGCCGATGTGGATAACCTGAATACGGATCAAATGTTTGCCGGGAACCTGACTTATTCCATTCTTAGTTCCGATGCTGAAACCATAATGCCACATTTGTTTGCGGGTTTTGACCCCACTTTTCACCTTCGGGTTGCCAAAGGCGATCTTCTTTTTGCCGGTGACAATTTTGGTTGTGGAAGCTCACGCGAGCATCCTGCAGTAGGGCTTGCCTTTGCAGGAGTAAAGGCAGTTATTGTTAAATCTGTTAATCGGATTTTTTATCGCTCATCGGTGAATCAGGGCTTGCCTATTATCATTCTTCCTCAAGCCGTAGAAGCGTATCGACCCGGTGATAATGTGGCGTTGGATTTCGAAAAAGGCGAACTGACTGTTGGAAATACTGTGATCCGTTTTTCACCATTACCCGAACAACTGATGGAAATTTTTAATGCAAAAGGGCTGGTAAATTTCTTGAAAATGAAGTAATAGCATCCGGATCGAAGGCATCAGGTTTTTGTGCCGCATTCGATTATTTTGTGTAAGTCATGGAACGGCCTTATCGGTGAGAGGTAAGGTCGTTTACTATTATTATTTTTTTTTAAGTTGGAAATGATTCTTTACAATATTTTTTTTGGTTGCAATTACTTAAGACGAAACCACTCTTTTATTCGGTCTGTTTTATCCTCTGGTTCTGCATGATGCCTGAATTCATTTTTATGTTTATTGTAAATATAATCACCGGCATATTTTTCGTAATGAACTGAAATTTCATCAATGGCATTGAGCATGTAATCCACCTCCTGATCGGTCATTGTAGGATGTAGCGATAACCGGATCCGGCCGGGTTTATCGGAGAGGTCGCCATTGGCAATTCGTGCAGTAATTTCGTTGGAATAGTCGTGGCTTACGTTCAACAGGTAATGTCCATAGGTTCCGGCGCAGGCACATCCGCCGCGCACTTGTATGCCGTAGAGGTCATTTAGCAGCTTTACCGCTAAATTATAGTGGATGTTATCGATATAAAAGGAGAGGACTCCAAGCCGTTTTTGTTGTTTTTCTGCCAGAATATGAATCCTCGGGTTTTTTCCCATCTGGCTGAATGCTTTTTCCACAAGTTGGGTCTCCCGTTGTCTGATCCATTGCGTATTCATTTGGTTTTTTAGGTCGATGGATAGCGCAGTGCGAATGGTTTGTAAAAAGGCCGGTGTTCCTCCATCTTCTCTGATTTCAATATCATCAATATACTTATAGCCACCCCAGGGATTGGTCCAGTCAACGGTACCACCACCCGGTAGGTCTGGTGCTTTCCGGTTGTACAAGTTCCGGTCGAAGATCAGAACGCCGGTTGAACCCGGCCCGCCAAGGAATTTGTGTGGGGAAAAAAATATGGCATCCAGTTTTTTTTCCGGGTCTTCAGGGTGCATATTTATGTCGACATAAGGAGCCGAGGCTGCAAAATCAACAAAACAAAGCCCTCCGTTTTCGTGCATTATTTTTGCCAGTTCATAATACGGAGGTTCAATTCCGGTAACATTAGATGCGGCAGTAAAGGCCCCGAATTTGAACTTCCGGTTTCTGTATTTTTTTAGTTCCTGGCGCAGTGATTCCGGATTGACCATCAACTCCTCATCCGGTTTCAGAACCACCACATCGGCAATGGTTTCAAACCATGAAGTATGATTGGAATGGTGTTCCATGTGTGTGATAAATACTACAGGACGTTCCTGTTCCTCATAACATTTTTTAATGTCACCCTTGGCACAGATTTTTAACCCCAGAATCCGTTGAAATTTGTTCACCATATGGGTCATACCGCTCCCCTGCGTAATAATTACGTCCTCAGGCCCGGCGTTGCAATGCGCTTTAATTAAATGGTGTGCGTAGTGATAGGCTTTCGTCATCATCGTGCCTGTTTCGCTGGTTTCCGTGTGGGTGTTTCCTACATAAGGACCGAATATACCCGCAATCTGTTCTTCTATGGGTTTATAAAGTCTGCCTGAGGCCAGCCAGTCGGCATAGCGTAGTGCTTTTTTTCCATAGGGTGTGTTAAACTGATATCCCTCGCCAATAATTCCCTTTTTAAACGGTTCAAAATGTTTTTGAATATCCATAGTTAATTTTTTGGTCATTCATAGCAAGACTGCCACAGCGGCTAACAGGTTGCATCGTTATTCCACAATATTGGAAATTCGAATGGACATTACCTCGACGGATCCCGAAGCGCAATAAATTTCTATCCAGTTGTTGTTCTGCCGATACCAGCGGTCCATGGTGTTTAATGGTATGATATATTCCTGTGCTTCAGTCGATTCTATGTTTGGAATTACAACGCCCCCATTCTTCTGTTTCCCTTCTCCGAAACTAAGAAAAACTTTAGGTGTTAATTCACCACTATTACGTGCTATAAGAATCAGGTAATTGTTTCTTTTTTGACTATAGTGTAAGGGCGCAAACGAAAGGGTCGTTTTTCCCTTTTCATTTATCTGGTTTTTTTTTATCGGTATATCAACAGCGACCTGACGGGCAATAACTTCCTTGATATTAGAAATCATTTGATAGGGGTATTGCTCTCCTGTATTAAGTTTACCTGCTTTTTCATAATTTTCAATTGCATTGGCATATTGTTTTCCCTGATAACTGGCGTCGGCTTGTGCAACTAGTTTTAGGTATTCGTTCATCTGCGCTGCTTTTTGTTTCCGGATAATCGCTTCTGTTTCTTTAATTTTTTCTGATGGATATACGTCATCCGAACGGATGGAATGTGCGGTGCGGTAGTTCTCTAAAGCGCCTGAATATTGCCCCATAGCAAACAAGCGGTCGGCGGTTTCAATGGTTTTGTCATATTCTATTTGTCGTTGTTGTTCAAACAGTGCAATGTGGGCTTCTGCTTCTGATAATTTGGATTTTGCATACGCTTTATCGGGAAATAACCCCAATGCCTTTTCATATAGATTTTTGGCTTGCGTAAATTCATTATCTGTAAATGCCCGGTCGGCTCTCTCTATCAAATCTTTATAGGTCTCTGATTTTGATTTCGTTTCCGAGAGCAGGTGTTCTGTGGTATTCATACGACGTTTTGTATTTTCGTCATCTGGCTTAATCGCAAGTGCTTGCCGGAAAGCCTCCAGTGCCTCCTTATAGTTTGCGGCGTTATATAAGGTTTCGGCTGTTTGCTGCAGGGCATCGAAGGCTTCGTTTTCAGTCTGCAGATCCTTCAGTGCTTCATCGATCAGAACCAACTGTTCATCGGGGTATGTTTCGTTGGGTTTCAGGTTTTTTGCTTCAATGTATAAAGCACGTGATTTTTCCAGGTTTTGCGAACTATAGTAGCGATCGGCTTCTATAATTTTTTCTTCATAGGCGCGGGTGCGGCCGGCGATGTCTTTTTTTAATGCTGTAATCTCGATAATTTGGTTTGCCGGATAAGCCTCCTGTGGTTTTACTTTTTGAGCTTTTGCATACCATTCTGTAGCCTGATCAAATTGTAATTCAGCATAATACTGGTCAGCTTTTTTTATGAAAGTATTGTATTCATTATTTATAGTTTGCTGTTCAGCCAGCCGTTGATTGATTTCAATAATACGCTGTTTTGGGTAGGTTTCACCGGGTTTAATGTCGCTGGCCTGTTGATATTCTTTTTGTGCCTCAGGCAGTTTATTCTCATTGAACCATTGATCCGCACGGGTAATGACTTTCAGATAATCGGCCTCCAATGCGTCAGTTTCATCAATTACGGCCTTGAGCGCTGCTATTTTTTCTATAGCGTAGGGATCGTCGTGATATAACTCGGCGGCTTCCGTATAGGCATGGAGGGCTTTTGCATAATCGTTTTTTGAATGGCTGATATCGCCTTGCTTAATCAAATTATCAAAAGTGTTCCTTTTTTCAGTTTCTCTTGCTGCAAGAATCTTTTCAATTTCTGTGTTTTTTTCGGTGGCGTAAGGGGCACCAGGTTTAATTATAAGTGCTTCCTTGTAGGTCGCCGCAGCTTCTTCGTATTGTTTGCGCTGCATATACGTGTCGGCACGGGCTACAACCTTGTTGTAGGCTTCATCCCGCTGGCCTGCTGCCTCCATTTGTTGCGACAATTCCTGAATTTGGGCTTCAATTTCTGTCTTTTCCGGCATAAGTTGAAATGCTTCCGTATAAAGGGCTATGGCTGTACCATACTGCTCTTTTTCGGCTTCATTTTCCGCTTTGTTTATTAATTCATTGAACTGGGCTTCGAGAAGAGCCCGGGCATCATTTTTCTTTTTATATATATTTTGAATTTGTGCTTCCGGATAGGTCTCCTGAGGAAGCAGTAATGATGCCTGTTGATAGCCTGCCAGTGCCAAATCATATACTTGGGTGCGGTAGTTTTTATCCGCATCAGCAATAAGTTTATCATAGGCATTTTTATCCTTCTCGCTTTTTTCAATGATTTTTTCCAATTCTGAAATTTTTGCTTTTGGAAGGGCATCCTCTGGCCGGAGTTGACTGGCGGTTCTGAATTTTCCCAATGCTGTAGCGTACTCTTCTTGATCAACCAGACGTTTCGCTTCTGAAAGAATTTCCTGATAGGCATTTTCTTTGGCTTCATTTTCGGCAAGCAAGCCGTTTATTTCGGCTATTTTGTCTTGTGCATATTTGTTATTTGGTTGAAATGCCAGTGCGGTAGTGTATTGCGCCAGTGCTTCGTCAAACGATTTTACGGCATAGGCTTTATCTCCCTTTGCCAGGGCTTCATCAAATTGCTCTTTTGTCTCTTTTTCTAAAGCTAACCGGGTTTCAATTTCTTTGATTTTATCGGTTGGATATGATTCGTCGGGCAGGAGAGCTGCAGCCTGTTTGTATTTATTTATTGCTTCGGTTATATTGCCAGAGGCGTTTTCGATGTCGGCATCCTTGATCAGTTGTCGATATTGCTGTTGTTCTGACTTTTGTGCCAGTAGAGCTTCCTCGATTCTGGCGATCATACTTTGTGGGTAGTTTTCCGAGGGCTTTATTTGTTTCGCCTTGTTGTAATTTGTTTTTGCTTCTTCGTATTTTTTTGCCCGGTACAAATTATCGGCTTCAGTAATTTTTTGCTGATATTGCGTATCAATGGCTTGATTTTTATTGATTTTTTCTTTCAGAAGAGCAATTTGCTGTGCCGGATAGGGCGAAGAAGGAATGAGTTCCAGCGCTGCGTTGTATTTTTCCAGGGCTTGTTGATCATCTCCTGCTGAAAGGAATTCGTCAGCCTGTTGTATGGTTTCATCGTACCGGTTGCGGAGGTCATCCGATTGTTCTATTACTGCTTCTATTGCTTCCAGCTGTTGTGTTGGGTAAGCCTCCAGTGGTTTTATGAGAAGTGCGTGTTTGAATGCTTTTTTTGCCTCTTCCGGATGGCCGTCATTTAGTGCTTTTTTCCCCCGTTCGATGGCAGTCAGGTACCCTTTTTCAATTACCGGGTCGGGGAACGTTTTGGTGATTTCTTTAATTTTATCGGTGGGATACCTAGAGTCGGTGCGTAACTGCGATGCTGCTTTAAAAGCCAGTAAGGCCTCCTTTTGTTGTCCGTTACCAAGAAATTCAGTTGCGGAGGTAATATTTTCTTCAAAAAGAGAATTTCGTATTTCTTCGTTCTTGTTTAATAGGGTGTTAATTTGTTCTATCTTTTTTTTTGCCAATGTGTTATCCATGCTTAAAAGTAGTGCATCACTATAGCATGCGAGTGCTTTTCCGTACTTTTTTGCCGTTGTCCAGCTGTTTCCCTCGGTGATTAACGTTTCTGTACTCTGGCCGGAGAGTCGATCGGGGAAAAGCAATAAAAGTGTAATAACAAGAAGAGGAACACAGTATTTTAAACAAAGAAAATTTTCCGTGAGTATTTTTCGATTCATAGTTTAGTCAATAAATATTCCGTCCTGAATGGTTAATTTGCGGTCAGCCATAGCCGCCAGTTGTTGATTATGTGTAACAATAATGAAGGTTTGATTCATTTTTTCCCGGAGGTCGAAGAAGAGGCGGTGTAGGTCGTTTGCATTTTCTGAATCGAGATTTCCGGAAGGTTCGTCTGCGAGAATAACTCCGGGGTTATTAATCAGTGCGCGGGCAATAGCCACTCGTTGTTGTTCTCCTCCCGATAAAGCGGCAGGTTTGTGGGATGCACGGGCGGTAAGGCCCATAATTTCCAATAGTTCACTGGCTTGCTTTTCGGCTTGTCTACGTGTTTTTCCTGCAATGAGGGCAGGAATAAAGATATTTTCCAACGCACTGAATTCAGGTAATAAATGATGAAACTGGAATACAAATCCAATGTGTTGATTTCGGAATGCGGATAGTTGTTTGTCGCTGAGCGAAAAAACGTCCTTTTTTTCGATGGTCAGGGAACCGTTGTCGGGACGATCGAGAATACCCAATATATACAGGAGTGTTGATTTACCTGCACCGGAGGCCCCAACAATGGAGATAATCTCCCCTTTCTTTACCTCCAGGTTTATCCCTTTCAGTACTTCCAGCGTTCCATATCGCTTTACTATTTGTCTGGCTGTTAACATTGGTATATAACGAGATAAAGTGAATTTTGTTATCTTGAAATTTTATGCAATAATAACTATAAACGGGTGATTGTACTATGCATATCGTTTTATTTTTTCTACTTTTGCGCCTATAAAATATTCAAACGCTTTAAAAATGAAGAACACAGCATTTACTAGTTTTCATGAGGCTTTGGGCGCTAAAATGGCTCCTTTTGCAGGTTATACTATGCCTATTCAATATGAAGGCATTACTACAGAACACGAAACGGTTCGCAAGGGAATCGGTGTTTTTGATGTTTCACACATGGGAGAGTTTTGGGTGAAGGGACCCAAAGCTGAAGCTTTTTTGCAAAGGATTACTACCAATGATGTAGCTGCCCTTGTTGATGGGAAAGTGCAATATTCCTGCTTCCCTAACGGTAAAGGAGGAATTGTTGATGATTTGTTGGTGTATCGGGTGGATGCTGAGACCTTTCTGTTGGTTGTGAATGCCGCAAATATTCAAAAAGACTGGAATTGGGTTGCAAAAAATGCAGCGGAATTTGGAATGAACCTTGAAAAAGATCTTTATAACGCCTCTGATGAAATATCCCAATTGGCAATTCAGGGCCCTCTGGCACTTAAAGCCATGCAGCAACTCACTGATGCCAATGTCATTGATATGGAATATTATACGTTTAAGAAAATTCCTTTTGCAGGAATTGGTGAGGTGATTTTTTCCACTACCGGTTATACGGGTTCAGGTGGATGTGAAATATATGTTGCCAATCAAGATGCGGTGAAATTGTGGAAAGCCGTTTTTGACGCAGGCAAGGCATTCGGAATTAAACCCATTGGCCTGGGTGCACGGGATACACTCCGTCTGGAATCGGGCTTCTGTCTTTATGGAAATGATATTGACGATACTACTTCACCCATTGAAGCGGGTTTGGGTTGGATTACTAAATTCGTTGATCATAAGGATTTTATTGATCGCGAACATTTGTTAAAGCTGAAACAGGAAGGCGTAGAACGCCGGTTAAAAGGTTTTGTGATGATCGATAAAGGAATACCAAGACAGCATTACGAAATTTGCGATGCTGAGGGAAAGGTTATTGGTGAGGTTACCTCCGGAACTATGTCGCCCATGCTTCATACGGGAATTGGAATGGGGTATATTCATCATGCTTTTACAAAACCTGGAACAATAATTTTTATCCAGGTCAGAAATAAACTTCTAAAAGCCGAAGTAACAAAAACACCCTTTTGGCAGGGATAAAAAATACGTCCACTTATTGTGTACCGAACCGGAGTCTGTATGGCTATTTTTGATTCCGGTTTTTTTTTTGCTTATGAAGTATACTATAGAAGTGTGTTTTACCCCCTCTCTTTTCGCACAGCGGCTGACAAGGAGCAATTTTATTGTGGTTGTAACAGATATTTTGCGGGCTTCCACCTCTATTGTCTCGGCTTTTAATAATGGTGTGAAGACAATTATTCCGGTTTCTGATCAAGAGGAAGCGTTTACATACAAAGAAAATGGCTATCTGGTGGCGGCTGAACATGACGGATTGATTCTTGATTTTGCTGACTTTGGGAACAGTGCCTTCAATTTTATGACCCCGGAAGTGATCGGTAAAACTATTGTTTATTGCACTACCAATGGAACAAAAGCAATTAAAATGGCTTCAGTGGATGCCGAAAAAGTAGCCGTTGGTGCTTTTTTAAATCTTTCGATATTGGCAAAATGGTTGATCCATCAACAAAAAAATGTGGTGATTCTTTGTGCCGGTTGGAAAGAAAAGTTTAATCTGGAGGATTCTTTTTATGCCGGCGCATTGGTGGAAAAATTATCTTACTCGCCTGACATGGAGATTATTTGCGACTCAGCCCATGCAGCACTGGACTTGTGGCGTGTTGGTAAAGACCATCCGCTCGACTATATTGAGAAAGCGCTGCATCGTCATCGCCTGAAAAGATTGGGTCTTGACGATGTCTTACCCTATTCTTTTACCATCGATAATGCCCCTGTGGTGCCCGTTCTTAAAGGGAATAAAATTAGAAATGTGCTGTGATAACAACTGTAATTTTTGATTGGGGAGATACCGTTATGCGCGATTTCCCGGACAATTCAGGGCCAATGTATACTTGGGATCATGTGGAGTGGATCCCAGGTGCCAAAGAACTCTTGCAAAAACTCTTTGGCCGCTTTCGCTTGGTTATTGCTACCAATGCGGGTGAATCAGATACTGCTGACATGATAAAGGCGTTGGACCGACTCGATGCAACCCGTTTTTTTGCTGCTTACTTCTCCTCTAAAGATTTGGGAGTCAGTAAACCTGACCCTGAATTCTTTTTTTCTATCTGTAAAAGGCTGAACACATCGCCTGCTCAATGTGTTTTTATAGGTAACTCGTATGAAAAAGATATTGTGGGTGCAGCCAAGGCCGGAATGATGACAGTGCTTTTGGATGAACAAAACCACTATCCTGTTGCTCCATTGGCCTGTGTTCGTGTCATTAATTTATTGAAAATGAATACTTTATTATTTGATGCTAAACATTAGAAATTCCTTTATTGTAATATTTTTACTGCTCTTTTTTCATGAAGGATTTGCGCAGGCAACCTATCCGACTTCAATTTTCCGTTCACCGGTGGATTTTCCGATTCAGCTTAGCGGAACCTTTGCCGAGCTGCGCGACGACCATTTTCATTCCGGAATTGACATTAAAACGGGGGGGGTATCCGGCAAACCGATTTATTCCATCGGTGAAGGCTATGTATCCCGTGTAAAAGTTTCCCCGTACGGTTTTGGTAATGCGATCTATGTAACCCATCCTGAAGGATTTGTCTCCGTTTATGCGCATCTTGATCATTTCTCCGATGCCGTTCAGTCCGTTGTTTTTCGAGAACAATATAAACGAAAGCGTTTTGCGGTTGATCTTCCGCTTCGCCCAGGCCTTATCCAAGTCAAAAAAGGCGAGGTGATTGCACGTAGTGGTAACAGTGGCAGTTCTGCTGGTCCACATCTTCATTTTGAAATTCGCGATTTGGAAACCCAACGGATTATCAATCCTTTACATTTTGGATTTCCGGTAAAGGATTTTATACGGCCGAAAATTTGTGGTTTGATGGTGTATCCTGAATCAAACGAAACTACCATCGATGGAAAAGCTGAGCCGGTTTCCTATTCCGTGGAAGGGTGGGGGCTTGTTTATCGTCCTCAAAACTATCATAGAATAAATGTTTCCGGACCATTTTCGCTGGGAATATGTACTTATGACTTACTGAATGACGCTCCGAATAAAAATGGTGTCTACCGGCTGGAATTACTCGTCAATGGCGACCGAATCTGGCAATGGACTGCCGATGATTTTTCGTTTTCAGAAACGGGTTACATTAATTCCTTTATTGATTATTCAACCTATAGTGAACAAAATCGACGATATATCCGTACTGCTATTGATCCCAACAATCGGTTAAGTATGTATGCCCCCGACAGTAAAAGTGGTGTAATTTTTCCGCAGGAGGGAAAATTACAATCGGTGTTTTTGAGAGTATTTGATTTTTCAGGGGATACCTCTCTTTTAACTATGGAGTTTATTGCTTCTAAACCATTGCTCTCCCCGCAGGATGAGCCAAAACAGCCAGTTCAGAAAATTTTTCATTGGGATACCGAAAACCAATTTGAAACCGATAGTGTTGCGGTGCACATGATTAAAGGATCTTTGTTCCGGGATATGAATTTTACGTATTCAAATGAGCCTCTTCCGGAGGGTATTACCGGTTTTTCTGCTTTGCATCATATTGGACAGCCGGATGCTATCGCATATTTGAATTATTCCCTTTCCATTGTCCCTGATTCTCTCCCTTTGATCCCGCAGGAAAAACTTTGCCTGGCCATATATAACAATGGAAAAGTGAGCTACGCCGGAGGAACATTTAAGGATGGACGAGTGCATTTGCGAACCCGTAAGTTTGGCCACTGGTTCATTACGGCCGATACCACGGCTCCACAAATTAGGGTTTTGAACAGCAATCCCTTGAATGAGAAAGGTAAACCGGCTGCGTTACGTTTTTTTGTAAAAGACGATTTCAGTGGGGTGGCATCTTATAATGCTTATGTAAATGATCAATGGGTGTTATTGCAATATGATGCAAAAAATGACCAAATGTATTATTTTCCGGATGCGTTTTTGCCTAAAGGGACAAACCCATTTACACTGGTTGTTTCCGATGCTGCCGGAAACGAGGAGATCTTGCGTTTTACTATACACAATTAGCCTTTTGTTTGTGTTACTAATGGCTCTGGTGCACTGTTAATTCTATTGCAGATTTCGTAATAACTTCTTGTGCAGGGATATTAATTCTTTCCGTAAATTTGTCTCATGAATGAAACCATCCTGATTTTAGATTTTGGCTCTCAGTATACGCAACTGATTGCCCGTCGAGTGCGTGAATTAAACGTGTATTGCGAAATCCATCCGTTTAATGCCTTCCCTTCGCTTACCGACAATATAAAAGGCGTTATTCTTTCCGGAAGTCCTTTTTCTGTGCGTGATGATGATGCACCAATTCCCAACCTGAACGGAATCAGAAAACGAATTCCGTTGCTTGGGGTTTGCTACGGAGCACAATTTTTAGCTCAGTGCGACGGTGGTGAGGTTCTTCCCTCCCAGATCCGTGAATATGGACGTGCCAACCTGGCAGAAATTGATCATTCTAATCCTTTGGTTCATAATATGCCCATGGGTAGTCAGGTTTGGATGTCGCATGGTGATACCATATTACATATTCCGGAGAATTATCGGATTATTGCTTCGACATCGGATGTAGAAGTTGCCGGATTTGCCATTGCGGATGAACCTACGTGGGGCATTCAGTTTCACCCGGAGGTGTTTCATTCAACCGATGGCATGTTGTTATTGGAGAATTTTGTACTTGGAGTTTGTAAATGTAATCGGTCGTGGACTCCCGATTCCTTTGTTGAATCGACCGTACTTGCGCTGCACCAGCAACTGGGTAATGATAAAGTGGTTTTAGGTCTTTCCGGTGGTGTTGATTCATCGGTCGCTGCCATGCTATTGCATAAGGCTATTGGGCGGAACCTTTTTTGCATTTTTGTAGATAATGGATTATTGCGTAAGAACGAATTTTCGCAAGTGCTGGATTCTTATCAGCACATGGGGCTTAATGTAAAGGGAATTGATGCCAAAGATCGTTTTTATTCCGCGCTGGAAGGAAAAACAGATCCCGAAGAGAAACGTAAGGCCATTGGAAAAACTTTTATTGATGTGTTCGATCAGGAAGCGCATGCCCTTCAGGATGTAAAGTGGCTCGCTCAGGGAACCATTTATCCGGATGTGATAGAATCAATTTCAGTGAAAGGGCCCTCTGCTACTATAAAATCGCACCACAATGTGGGCGGCCTGCCCGATTATATGAAGCTTAAGGTTGTGGAACCCCTCAAAAGTCTTTTTAAAGACGAAGTACGTCGGGTGGGCAGAACTATGAAAATGAGCAACACCTTGCTTAGCCGACATCCTTTCCCCGGCCCCGGGCTTGGAATTCGGATTTTGGGTGCAATTACGCCTGAGCGGGTGCGTGTTTTACAGGAAGTCGACGATATTTTTATCTCTGAACTTCGCAACGCCGGACTGTATAATGAGGTATGGCAGGCGCTGGCTGTTCTGCTGCCGGTGAATTCCGTTGGTGTGATGGGTGATGAACGTACCTACGAAAATGTGGTTGCACTACGAGCTGTGGGCTCAACCGATGGAATGACTGCCGATTGGTCGCATTTGCCTTATGAATTTTTGGCAAAAGTATCCAACTCTATTATCAATAAAGTAAAAGGAGTAAACCGAGTAGTTTATGATATTAGTTCTAAACCCCCCGCTACTATTGAATGGGAATAAATTGTACTTTTAGAGGCAAATTTTCGTTTCTTAAATAAAAGAATGCTTCATGAACCCTTACTTCAGATTTTTATTCTTGTACTTTACAATAAGCTTTTTTACCTTATTATCCTCCGCCCAAGATCTGCCCATGGTACAAAAAAGTACTGTAATCGAGCAATCCAGTGGAGTTGATTATTATATTCATACCGTGGAGGCTGGCCATACTCTCTATTCCATCGCCCGGGTCTATGCGATTTCTATTGCTGATCTGAAGGCCATTAATCCCGGGTTGAATCCGGATCTCATTCCCGGACAGGTGATAAAAATTCCTTTAGCCCCTGAAATTGCACCTGAATTAGTTACAGAGGACCCTCCGGATTTTGATACGGTTCAATTTTTTCGATATCATGTGCTTCCGGGGGAAACTTTATATCATTTATCTAAAGTGTATAATGCTGAAATAGCAGAAATACAGCGTATTAACGATGGTTTGCCGGGAGGATTGAAAGCTGGAACTACCATTTTACTTCCTCGTAAGCGTAAAAAAATTCCAGTCTCTGCATCCTACGATTATCCTGATACAATTCCGCTACAACCTGATTTAGCGATCGATTTTACTGCTGATAATCCGGGAAAAACACCGGAAATTCCTGACACTGTTTACGTACAGCATGAGGTTCAGCGCAGGGAGACGCTTTATGGGATTTCCCGACGCTACAATATCTCGATGGACCAGATTATCCGGGCCAACCCTTTTCTTAAAGAAAACCGGCTGAACAAAGGCGACCTGTTGCGCGTACCCCAGATCGCCGCTGTGTTGAAAACGGAAGAAGTTTCCCCTGCGGTTTCCTATCTGGACCATAAAGTGGAAAAAGGCGAGACTACCTGGTCGATTGCAAAAAAGTATAACGTGACTGTAGAAGATATTCTGGCAGCGAATCCAAAACTAAAAAGTGGACTTAAATACCGAAGAACCATACAGATTCCGGTTTTTCCAAAAAAATATTCCCTGCAGGAAATGGAGGAACCGGAGGTAATCGAGGATGTGGAATCGGGAAAAACAATCGTAAAAATTACTCCTGCCCCGGAATCGCTATGTGTTAAAAGTCGTATTTATAAGCAATTTAATATTGCATTGATGCTTCCTTTATATCTTGAAACGGTTGAATCTGCTGAGCTACCTGACAACCGCTTTCTTCGGTTTATTGATTTTTATAAAGGTGTACGTATTGCCTTGGATTCACTGGCAAAGCAGGGTATGAATATTAACTTGAAGGTATATGATGTCGATGAGACACCCGGCAAAATGACTGAGGCAATAAATGACCCTTCACTACAAAATGCAGACCTGATTATTGGACCCCTCTTTCGGGGGTCGTTTAGCCGAATGGCTGAATTTGCGCGTCAACACCAAATTCCCATAATTAATCCTTTAACTACCTCTCAGGATGTGCTGGCCAATAACCCAACTGTTTTTAAAGTGCAGGTTCCGGAGGAAATACATCTTAAACTGATTGCGCACAGCATTCGGAAACAGTATCCTGAAGCTAATATCGTGCTTGTTCGTAATAATTCTTATCAGGATAGTGAGCAATTGCAGACGGTTTGCCAGGCACTCAATGGAAAACTGAAATCTCGGGTACTGCTTCCCAATAGCTACCTTTACAATCTTCTGGTAGAAAAATCCTATGCCGATTCTACGTTGTCGGAAGGTGAAATTCAGGATACAATTTTTATTGAAGACCGGATGTTTAGTATTGATTTTTTAAGCCGGGAAATTATGGAATATACGCCTTTCCCGAATACTATCCATGAACTCGATTATTCGCGGGATACCGTTTATGGGTTTAAAAAGTACGCCAGTCTTGCCCGTAAAAATATTTTTATCAGCCTTACTCAAGATCGGGTATTTACTTTGGAGGTACTTTCGCAGCTGAATTCACTCAAAGATACCTTTGATATTTCTGTGTACGCCTTGCCGGAAGTGTTGAGGTATGAGATGGAAAGTGATTTTTTGTCCAGCATGGATTTACATGTTTCCGGATCGGGATATCTCGACTACGGAAACCCACATTTTGAAGCCTTTGATTCCAATTATTTTAACCGCTGGGGCTCTTACCCTGATAATTATGAATATGCAGCACTGGCATATGATATCACTATGTATTTTGGTACTGCATTGTTTTCGTATGGTACTCAATTTTACGATTGCCTCCCGAATCATTTGTATGATGGCTTGTACATGAATTTTTTCTTTGTTGGCAAAGAGGGACAGGGGTATGAAAACGGATATGCATCAATATACAGAATTCAAGACTACCGTTTTATTCCAGAAGAACAGATAAAATTTATGGAGATCAAATAACTGTTTCGCCATTTTTTTCGGGCATTCCCTGTCTTATGTTTTTATAGGTTTTGAAATATCAGCCGGACTATTGGGTTGATGTGGAGCCGAAACCCTTCGTAACCTGTTAAACGGGTTGTTGTATAGTATCCGGTTGTGGCAAGATGTAGTGAAAGTTGTTCGTTAAATTGGAACAATGCACCCAATGTTACCATTGTGCCCCATCCAATGCCTCCCTGCCTGATATCGTATTGCTGATAATTTGTATTGGGAACATACGATGTGTTTTTATAATTGTTTTTGATGGAATAGGAGAGTGTGCCAATTTCAATTTTGTGCTCTTTTACCAGCGTATTGGTGAAATTAATACCGGTTTCAAAGAACCAAGATGTGATTGACCCCAGTTGATATCTACGTTGTATGCCAATATCAATAAAGGTTCGTTCTTCGATGCCGTATATCGGACAGATCGCATAACTCTCTATGGTATTGGTAGGAAATTGGATGTCGTTATAATGGAGAAGGAAAGCGTCAACAGTTTTTAGCCGGGCGTAGTTGGCCTGCAAAAAAATGGCAAATTCATCTGCCAGCATAAAAGCACCATGAAATCCAATGCTAATTGTTGGTTTATACTTCATGTCTTCAGGAAGTTCTACATCCGCGGTATCGTAAGTATGATCAAGTTCTTTGACAATTTCTTCCTGAAGATAGAAATTCCCCAAAATGCGATGGATATTATTTTCGCCTTGCCCACGGTAGAAATTGGCGGTTGCAGAGTTTGCAAAAAGAAAGCCCAAGTCAAAGCCTGCGTCCCATTGTCCTTTTTCTGTGAGGGTTTGGGCCTTCAGCGAGGAAGAAATGAAGGCCAGTAATCCTAAAATCAGCAGATAAGCCCATTGTTTGTTCATTCCACAAAAATAGGGAAAGCCTGCCGTAGAAAAAATTTTGTTAAAATTTTTTTCGGACGGCAAAAATGATTAATTTTGCCGTCCCATTCCATCAGAATAGATGATGGTACTGGAAGAAGTTGGACCCGTAGCATAATTGGATAGTGCATCTGACTACGGATCAGAAGGTTGGGGGTTCGAACCCCTCCGGGTTCACATTCAAAATCAGCCACTTACGACGATGAAAGCCGTAAGTGGTTTTTTTATTTGCCCAACAATTTGCCCAACATTCTGAAAGTTATTATTCTGATTGCTCCCCAATGAATCCATAGCATGTTAGAAATATCTATAAAAATCAGGATCGAAACATTACTTAAAATGACGGAAAATTGTCCATTGGGAGAAAATTAAGAAAATTTAGTATCGAGATTACCCCGCGGGGGTAATTGTTTGAAACAACGAAGACCAGAGCCGTACAAGCTTGTGATTAAAATGCGCTGATTCAACAGTTCCAGTGCTTTGATTAGCTTTTTTAGCTCCACTTGGCTAAGGATTACCGGTAACTTCTGAGGATTTTTCAGTGCAGGAAGTGTGATTAGATTGGGATCTTTTTCTGTTAAACGGCAGGCAAAACTAAGTCTTTAAATCGTATGCTTGAAGAGCTTGATTAAGGAGTTTTACTTTGCATCTTCCGGTGTTTCAGATTGTGCAGGATCTGTTCTCAATCCAGACCCAAAGGATAACATAAAAAATGTAGTACTGTGGTAGCCAGACATTGGCTATAGCTGGCGCGGTAGAAGTGATTTTACCGCTAATGACGAAAAAGCGATCCATATTTTGTATAGTTCATCGAAATCCGGAACATTTTGTCGTGCCTGATTGATGAGAATTTCTTTTTTATTTCATAATATTGAGATTTAGTTATAATTACTCAAGTTTCGCACTTCCTTTTTACCTGCTTAACATTAATCCGTTAGCAGATGTGGTGAATTGCTAAATTATTGATTATCAGTGATTAAATATTTCCATTTTTATTATACAGCAATATTT
>Ga0172377_10001000_pt1 | contig 27965 bp, 21 predicted proteins | sample Pumphouse3metaG_FD_119749 | JGI IMG/M metagenome (GOLD analysis project Ga0172377, IMG submission 119749) | Leachate microbial communities from a municipal landfill in Southern Ontario, Canada - Pumphouse #3 metaG | ecosystem: Engineered > Solid waste > Landfill > Unclassified | place: Canada... | reverse complement strand
TGGACATGGAGAATGCGCCGAAAACCTACAAGGCATTAACAGCGAAAATCTATATGCCCAATATGGGAATATGCTTGGGGAACCATACCTGGCAGAAAAAGTAAAAGATGTAGCTAGGGCTTTGCTGACTCTGAGGCAATGGGGAGCAAAGCAAATTGTGCTGAAAGCAAGCGGTGAAATGGCTATTATTGCCGGTTATGCGGCAGGCTTCGCCGATGTGCTTGATTTGAGTGATCAGCCGCCATCATACAAAGAAATGGGGCAGTCTATTGAATCACCATATTCGGAATGGCTTTTCCCGCATATTAATCCTCAACCAGGAACTATATGAAAATATGTTACAGATGTGAAACAAAATAGAGTAGTGTAGTATTCTGCAAAATTAGTTTTTTCGTTTGGATTGTAAAGATTTTGAGGATTTGACCGTATTATGAGATCTGGCGCTGGCGGTATTCACCTTGACGCTGGACAAAGTGATTGTCATGCCTTCGTGTCAGTATCAGTGGCTTTGCACCGCGCTCCGGTTTCGGACGTTATATGGCGGCGCTGGGTTTTACCAGAGGCGTCGGCTATGTGGTCGGCCCCTAAATTGGCTCGTTAGCCTTTGATAAATATCATGGACAGCCGCTGATGTTGGGGACTGTTATTATTATTTGCGGTGTTTGCCGTGGACGGATTATGGCTGATATCAGAGAGAAAACAGTTTCATTCCGACAAGCATCACCAGTTGTAAATCGGTATTTAAATTCGCGCGCGCATAATGCGCGCGCGAATTTAAAAGCAAAGTTATGCAATATAACCGGGAAAATTACTGGATAATCCTGAAAAAGCATTCTGGTTATAAAAAACGAAAAGCAATATTCATCATTATTGCGGGGTGAGGAGCCATTTTTTTATAAAAGCAGACATCATGGGAGCGCAAGTCCTTCCACCCGAGTCACCCTGTTCAATAATCATTGCGGCGGCATAGTTGCGGCCTTCATGACTGAAATGGCAGATGAACCAGGTATTTTTGTGGCGGTTATTTCTGGGGCCGACTTCCGCGCTACCGGTTTTGCCGTAAATTTCAAGTCCGGAAACGGCCGCCTCACGGCCGCTGCCGCGCGGTGCTGAAACGACACGGCGCATGCCTTCTTTAACTATCGCCAATTGTTCGTCAGTAACCGATAATGACCTTTTGATCTGCGGTTCGGCATTATAAAGAAGCAAACCGTCTTTATCTCTGACTTCCTGAACCAGATAAGGCTGAAACAATTTCCCGCCATTGCCCAATGCCGCGGCATACACCGCGGCCTGCAAAGGCGAAACCAGAATAACCCCCTGCCCGATTGAAACCAGTCCGGTGCTGAAATCAGTCCATTTGGAACCGAACCTGTTTCTTTGATAATCTTTATCCGGCAATTGTCCGGAAGTTTCAGGTAATTCGATACCGGTGGAACTTCCCAGCCCGGCATCTTCCATAACATCACGTATTTTATCTACTCCCAGTTGCAATGCGAAATTGATAAAATAACAGTTGCACGAACGTTCAAGGGCGAAAAGCAAATCCGCATCGCCGTGAATACCGGTACACCTGATGGCGCTGTTGCCGATTTCAACCCGACCTTGACATAGAGCGGTTTCCGACGGAGAAATCCCTTCTTTTAAAATTGCCAACGCCACCAACGGTTTGATAATGGAGCCGGGCATATAAGCGCTCTGCAATGCACGATTCAACTGCGGGCTATCCTTGTCTTTGAACAACGCTCGGATTACCGGATTATTTGGTTTGGGTGAAAAATCCGCGAGATTAAAAGAAGGTGCCGACGCCATAACGATTACCGCGCCGGTATCTGCGTCAAGAACGACAAAAGCCCCCTTATAGCCGCGCAGAACATTTTCGGCCAGATCCTGAGCGTGAAAATTTATTGTAGTCACGATACTGTTGCCGTTAAAAGGCGCTTCTCCACCCGGCAAAACCTGATCGACAAAACCTCTGCTGTCAACCTGAACAATCTGGAATCCGGGAATACCGCATAAACCGCGCACCCCACGTAGTTCGCCCGGGTGTTCGTCGGGAATGTTATCGTAAGCTTTTTCCAGCCCGGAAACGCCGCTGTAATCAGAAATGTAATAAAAGTAGTCCTTGCGGTCTGAGGCGCGCATCGGATCACGCAGCCGCGCATAACCTACGACGTGTGCGGCAAGACTGCCGTACGGATAGAATCGCGAGCTCTGGGGCACAATGCTGATGCCTTTAAGATTCATGGCAACTTCATTAACAATCGCGATCTCACGTTCATTCAAGTTGCTGAAAACGGTAAAAGGCAATCCCGGGCGAGTATTGATGTGCCGGATAATTTCTGCGCGTTTAATCTGATTTGGACGTCCGAACCGCAAAGCAATATCGGCAATGACTTTTTCAATGTGATCAATAGTTTTGCCGATTTTGCCGGGGAGACGCATTTCCGCCAGATAAAGACAGACCTCGTAGTCAGGTTTATTATCGGCGAGAATTTTATGATCGGCAGTAAGAATGCGTCCGCGCAATGCGGGATTTCTGATTAGTCTTATCGACTGATTGATAATTCTCTTGTCATAGGAACTATGCCGGTGAATTTGTTCAAAGCCTAGTTTCAACAACAGCGTCAACATACCAATTGCCATAAATGATGACAAAATTAATATTCTGATTACTGACTGTGAAATTTTCATCAGTACCACCGTCTTGTGTTTCGAGTCATTATGCCGAGATCAGGGCGATAAGGCGGCAGTTTCAATTTTACACCCAAATCATTTAACACCAAAGCCGCCAGCGGCATGAACAATGCCGCAAAAAACATGGAAGCTGCAAAAACCGGCAACCATTCATTGATGATAAAATATACAGAATCATCAAATTGAAAATTAATAAGCGCCAGCGGAACAACTTGAATCGCCGCAGCCATCAATCCCGGAATAAAATTAAAATACCATGTGCGAAACTGTTTTATACTTGCCCATTTATTTCCAACCACAGTCAATACGGCAAAAATGATTATATGCCAGGGAACGTCGCGACCTGCTACGGCATCAATCATAATCCCGCAAAGCATAGCATAAAAGAGGGTGTGTAAAAACTTAAAATTCAAAGCAATATAAAAAATCAACAATGCGAGAACCGGAAGATAAATGCCGGCAGTTCCAAGAATTATCTGCGACACTATTCCGAAAAAAATAATCAAAATTATGAATATATCGCTCATAATTTCGGTTCAGGAACCATAACATCCTGTTTGCGGGTTAACACGATCAAAAAACGGATATTATCCAAATCTGCGGCCGGACTGAGCAGACCGTTGACATATAATCGATTGTCAAAAACAGAATCACCGCCAATCACTCCGTCAAAAGTACCAACCGGAATCCCGGCAGGAATATGCGTTTCAAATCCTCCGGTAACTACCTCGCCGCCCTGTTGATAGTCATAACCTGTCGGCAGATAATTAATTACGGCAAATTCTCCGCGTTGAGTTCGACTCGGTGGAGTAGTTCCCGCATTAATAAATCCGGAAATATCATATTCTTTGAGTTTCACGGAAATCTTCGCATGCGGGCTTAATATAGTAATTACTTCAGCAGTATGCCGGGAAACACTTTTTACAATCCCGCAAAGCACTACCTGCCCAGTTTGGCCACGTCTGAAAGTCAACACCGGCGAACCGACTTTGATACCCGCCGCTGCACCGCGATTGATAATAAAACGTTCACGCCATTCCATTGGCTCACGCCGATGAATTTCAGCATTTACATAGCTGAAATCCAGTTTTCGGTCTAACTCAAGAAGTCGTCTCAATTCACGATTTTCAAATTGAGCTTCGACTGCGGAGGCATAACGTGCCGCCAGAATTCGGTTTTCTGCCTGGAGTTCTTTCAGCGACTCCATCAGGGTGCTTTTACCGTGAAAAAACATGGTCTGTTCTGACAATAAATTTTTTGCCCGGTTCGGCAGTTCCAGATAGGGATATAAAAAATCAGCGTAAACTCGAGAAAAAAAAGTACCGAAGCCATGAAATGCTGCGGCGGTTCCAAGAATCAACGCTCCCGCAACCGCCAACATTCCGACAACTTGCCGGTATTTTTTCCTTGATCCAGGCATTAATCGGCGAAGAACGACTTCAACCGAATGAGTTCACAATCGGCATCAGTAACCAGTTCAGTAATCAATTCTTTAATCGTCATTTCACGTTCGAGCAATCCAACTGACTGTCCAGCCATCAGCGAACCAGCTTCGATATCACCGTCAATCGCAGCGCGACGCAATGAGCCGATCCAGTATTTTTCGACTTCTTCCTGCGCCTGTTCCCGTCCGATCTTTCCTTCTTTCATCTGAAGCAGCAACTGCAACTGAAGTTCGCCGAATTTTTGCATCCCCTTGTTCTTCAGCGCCCGAACGGCGACCACCGGCAACTTCGAATCATACTGCGGAGTAGAAATCGCATCACGGGCATTGGCACGCATAAAAACATCTTTGAATTTCTGATGAACGTTGCACTCTTTGGTCATCACAAAACGAGTTCCGAGCTGAACGCCGGCAGCCCCCATCAGCATGACATGTGCCATCAGTTTCCCGGTACCCATACCGCCAGCGACAAAAACCGGCAATTTATCACCGAACTTGAACAACACCTGCTGTAACAGAATGGTGGTCGAAACATGACCGATATGACCGCCGGCTTCGCTGCCTTCCAGAATCAAACCATCCGCGCCGTAACGAATCATCCGTTCAGCAATTGACTCCGTAGAGGCGAAACACAACACTTTGGCCCCGCTCGCCTTCGCAATCGCAATTTCTTTATCGCGCGGAAAACTGCCGGCAAAAATAACATAAGGCAAGCGCTGATCCTTGAGCATCGCCAGATGTTCATGATAAGCAGGCGCGATGGTTATCAGATTAACAGCAAAAGAGTTATCGGTGAGCGAACGGGTTTCTTCAATATTTTTGATCAATATATCAACCGGCGCATTGCCGCCGGCCAGGCAGCCGAAACCGCCATTATTGGATACCGCCGAAACCAATTTCGGTTCGGATATCCAGGTCATTGCTCCACACATAATCGGATACTGACAATTTAAAAAATTACTACCACGACGGATCAACTTTTGAAATGATTTACTGGTTTCCATATTCCTCCGGATTCTAACTTAAAACAAAGCGGTTATTACCCGCCTGAACGAAGCTTTAAATATACATTGCTGACATTATTTTTCAATAACCTCTATCATCCGGATAACAAAACTCCAAGTCCAAATCTGCATCTTTTGGAAATTTCATTTATCATAGGCTGTTTAAAATTCGCGCGCGCATAATGCGCGCGCAAATTTTAAGCACATCAAAAAAAGTTGAATTTAACGATTCATATATTCCGGATTATTTAATGCGATCTGAGTTTCTCCGGAATCACTGAATATTATCAGGCATTTTTATGATCCGGCTGCTTTCTTCAAGGCTGTTGCTGGTTATTGTCATCAACCGTATTTGCGCCACCCACTTGCATGACGGTAACGATTAAAATCAGCAAAACAGCCTGAAACGTGATTACGATGGCAGTTTTAAAATCGCCCCAGAGCAAAGGTAACACACTCAGCCCCAAAGTTAATACCAGCAAATGAACCAGCTGGACGGAGCGTTTACGCGACAGACCCATTTTTACAAAACGGTGTGAAATATGATTATGATCGCCGATATAGATCGGCTTATGATTGCGGATACGGATAACCACCACCGCCAGCGTGTCGAAAAGTGGAATTGCCAAAATAAAAACCGGAAGCAGAATTGGAAATCTGGTTAGTGAGTATTCGCGGGAAAAATAAGTTATTCCGGCACTCATCACCGCGGCCATATATCCCAGAAAATGACTTCCGGAGTCACCCATGAAAATTGATGCCGGAGTATGATTGTAAAACCAGAACCCAATCCCGACGCCACAGGTTAAAGCCCCTAGCACTGCTAGAAAATATTGATTCGTCATTGCCGCCACCGCGGCAAAAAACGCCATCGAAATAGCCGCAGTCCCAACCGCCAGACCGTCCATATTGTCGAAAAAATTAAATGCATTCATCAGCAGTACAAACCAAAACACGGAAACACCCCAGATGAAAAATGGGTTATTGCAGAATAAAGAAATTTTGATGCCGCCGAAACTGACTGCAAAAGCGGCGATTAGAATCTGTCCGCCAAGCTTGCAAAACGCGCTCATCCCGTATTTGTCATCATACATACCAAGCGCGGTGGCTGCCAAAGCACCAATACAAATTACGATCAGTCGTCCCGACACAAGCTTGATACCGTCAAGGTTGGCACTAACATCTGCCGAAATACGTTCTAGGTCAGGATTAAAAAGCATAAGCGCGCCACAACCTATTGCCAGAATCCAGGCGCTGAACATCGCCGCGCCGCCAAGCAGCGGAGTAGCGTTGTCATGCAGTTTGTGCCCCTCGCCTTTCGGACGATCCATAATATCCAATTTTTCAGCCAACTTTTTGAAGCCCGGAGTCAACACCAAAGCCAAACCGGAACCTAACAAAAAAACCATGAGATAAACCTGCGGCCATGAAACCATAATTTGCTTAAACCTCTGATAAAAGTTATTGAAAGAAATAAAAAAAACGATATACTATAGCCTGTTTTCTCCATCAACAAATTATAAACCACGAAAATACGTCAAAATCTATGAATCATAAATATATTTTCGGGCCGGTAGCATCTCGGCGTCTCGGAGTTTCGCTCGGTGTCGATCTGGTTCCCTCAAAAACATGCCCGCTGGACTGCATTTATTGTGAAGCCGGAAAAACCACCAACTTAACCATGGAACGGCGTGAATATATTCCTGTCACCGAAATAATTCGCCAGCTTGACGAAACATTGAAAAATAAGCCGGAACTGGATTATATTACTTTTTCCGGTGGCGGTGAACCGACCTTAAACTCAGGTTTGGGATGTGTCGTCAACTTCGTCAAAGACAGTTATCCCGAATACCGGATTTGCCTGCTGACCAATGGTTGCCTGCTCTGGGACGAACAGGTCGTCAAGGAAATAGCGCGTGTCGATCTGGTGATTCCTTCGCTTGATGCCACTACTGAAGAAGAATTCAACGCGGTCAACCGTCACAGTCCTGATCTGACTTTAGAAAAAATGCTTTCGGGTATGTTTCAATATGCCAAAGTAAGAACCTCGGAATTATGGCTGGAAATCTTTATTGCCCCGGGCCTGAATGATTCTGACGCATCCATCGCCAGATTTGCGGATATCACCGCCCAAATCAAACCCGACAAAGTGCAACTGAACACCCTGGACCGTCCTGGGGTGGTAGATTGGTTGAAAGCATCAGAAGCAGCCAATACCATGCGCTTCATCCGCGTGCTGGAAAAAATTGCACCAGTCGAAGCCGTTGGGCCTTTCCGCTACTACAGCAGACGAAATCAAAAAACAGCAGTAACTGAAGCTGAAACCAAAATTCTCGGCCTGATCAGCCGCCGTCCGGCAACCATTCCGGATCTGCAGATCGCGCTTGGAATGGAAGCTCAGGAATTGAAAAATATCCTGGAACAAATGTTGAAATCCGGACAAATCAATTTTGAACGGCTGCCGCGGGGCGATTTTTATAGCATACAAAGCTGAATCCTGAAAAAACCGTGATCAAACCACGGAAGCTCATTGATTCATGGCTTTGCTGCTCTTATTACGCTTCCGTTCAAGCTCGGTAAGATAGAGTTTGCGCAACCGCATATTTTGCGGTGTAATTTCCACCAGTTCGTCTTCTTCAATATATTCAAGCGCCTGCTCCAGCGAAAGCTTGCGCGCCGGCGCAATTTTCATATTGTGGTCAGAACCGGATGCCCGCATATTGGTCAGCTGTTTTCCGCGTTGAATATTGACGGTGATATCGCCTTCCTTGCAATGCTCACCCACAATCATGCCTTCATAGCAGTCGTCATTAGCTTCAATGAAGAAAAATCCGCGCTGCTGTAAAGCGTCAAGCGCATATGCCATCGCCTTCCCCTGCCCCGCACTGACAATACTGCCGGCAGTACGGCGTGGAATCGCACCGCACATCGGTTCATAACCTATATAACGATGGGCGACGATTGCTTCACCCGCGCTCAATGTAAGCGCCCGGCTGCGAAAACCGATCAAGCCGCGAGTCGGAATCTTAAATTCGACCAGTTGCCGCTTGCCGCGTGCTTCCATATTACACATTTCACCCTGCCGTTGTCCGGCAAGCTCAATAATTTTTCCGGTATATTCATCAGGGACATCAACTGAAAGCATTTCCATTGGCTCATGGCGCTGCCCGTCAATTTCTTTGCAAATAACCTGTGGTGGCGCGACCGCCATTTCATAACCTTCACGCCGCATGGTTTCAATTAATATCGACAGATGCAGTACACCGCGCCCGCTGACTTTAAAGCTCTCGCCGCCACCTTCACCATCGGCCACCCTGAGCGCGACGTCTTTTTCCGCTTCTTTCAAGAGACGTTCGCGCAGATGACGGCTGCTGACATATTTACCTTCGCGTCCGTAAAACGGAGAATCATTAACTCTGAAAATCATCGACAACGTCGGCTCATCTACGCTGATCGGCGGCAATGCTTCAGGACATTCCGCATCCGTAATGGTATCTCCGATATCAATACCTTCGACCCCAACTATTGCACAAAGATCGCCACATGGCACACTGTTCACTTCTGACCGTTTCAGCCCTTCAAAAGTAAATATTTGTTTGATATTTACAGGCTTCTTGGTACCGTCGCGCTTGATAATGACCATTGGACGATTAAGCGCCATAACTCCGCGATGAACCCGTCCAATTCCAATACGTCCGACATAGTCCGAATAATCAAGCGTGGTAATTTGCATCTGAACCGGACCGTCTAATTTCGGAGGCGCCGGAATATGCTGAATAACCGCATCCATCAACGGCATGATTGAAGTGCGCGGTTCGTTATCCAAGTCAGTAACAGCCCAGCCGTCGCGTCCACTGGCAAAAAGTACCGGAAAATCAAGCTGATCATCATCAGCATTAAGTTCGCAAAAAAGATCAAAAACTTTATTTAAAACCACTTGCGGCCTGGCATCTGGTTTATCAACTTTATTGACCAACACGATCGGCTTAAGCTTCATCCGAAGCGCTTTATCCAACACAAAACGAGTCTGCGGCATCGGCCCTTCTGCGGAATCAACCAGCAAAATAACTCCGTCCGCGAGATTTAACACGCGCTCAACCTGTCCGCCGAAATCGCTATGTCCGGGAGTATCAATGACATTGATCTTGATCCCCTGATATTCAATACTGATATTTTTGGAAAGAATGGTGATGCCGCGTTCGCGCTCCAGATCGTTACTGTCCAGGAAACATTCCTGCATTTCCTGATTGTCGCGGAACATCTTGGCCTGCATGATGATCTTATCCACCAAAGTGGTCTTACCGTGGTCTACATGGGCGATAATTGCAATATTTCTGATTTGTTTCATACATGCCTTTGAGGCTTTGTCCTCAATGTTTATTTTAAGGGAAAACCATTAATATAGCATCAAAACAAAGAATAAACATGGTATTTATCCTAAAAAAGCAGTCGAATCATTGGATTATCGGATTTTAACCATTGCTACGCGCCGCAGCATTTTTTATATTTTTTCCCGCTGCCGCAAGGGCACGGATCATTACGCCCCGGATTCGAAGTGCGGGAGATGCTTTGGCGAACTGCGTGTTTGCGTTCTTCGATGATTTTATCAGCGAGTTGCCGGAAGCGCTCAATGGTGTGGGAATAGAACAAACGCCAGTCATCACAAAGCACACTTAAATTGTGATAATCGCCCGGACGATTTTTCGGGCAACAACCGGCGCAGAGATTAAGATATTCGCACTGGCTGCATCTTTCATCCCAGAGTTTTTTACGCATCCCGAATTCCCGATAAAGCTCAGACTTGAGCAATGAGTCAAATTCGTCGACGACAACATTGCCGAGCTTGAGTTCCGGACGCACATAAAAGTCACACGGATAGATATCACCATTGTGTTCAACCACCAAATACTGTCGGCAATCTGTTCCCATGGCGCATACGTTGGCAAAATTATCGACCAACCGAACCAGGATGGAATCGAACAGTCGAACCGACACTTTGCCGATATCATTTTTGAACCACTCATCAAAAATTGTACAGAGAAATTCGCCCCAACGTCCAGGCGCGACCGAAAAAGGCAATAATTTCCCGGATTGGTCGAATTCAATACATTCGATGTACTGATGATAGAAAATACCCTGATCGCGGAGATAACGATAGATTTCAAGCGGCTTTTCCTGATTAAACGCAGAAACGAGTGTCAGGACATTGAATTCCACCTGGTTCCGCCGCAAAACCTCCATGCCCAGCAGCACGTCAGCGTGACTGCCATGCCCATCGATAAAAGTCCGACCGCAGTTATGTAATTCGGCAGGACCGTCCATACTGATACCGACCAAAAACTTATACCGATGCAGAAATTCGCCCCATTCATCATTCAGCAAAGTGCCGTTAGTTTGCAGTCCATTGGATACCACTCGTCCCGCGCGTCCAAACTGTTCTTGAAAAGCGACTGCCTGACGAAAAAAATCAAGCCCCATCAAGGTGGGTTCACCGCCCTGCCAGCCGAAACTATGTGCCGGCATTTTTATATTAATAAACTTTTGTATCATGGACTGCAATACTTGCCTACTCATGCGCGGTGCAGGCTGATCATAAATGTTGCTTTTTTTCAGATAAAAACAATAGCGGCAACGTAAATTGCAATCCCATGATGACGGTTTTATCAATAAAGAAAACTGTTTCATTCAAACTCCAGACTGAAATACATTAAAAGTGTCGGATACCGACGTTATAACTCTCATACTCGCAAATACAATATCAAGGTTGCAACCGCGATCTCTCTGTTTTCAGGTAAAGCAGTAAAGATATTAGCCGGCAACTATTCAGAAATTAACGCCGGCCAATAATTTATCAAGCAAAATTTTTATGAATCAGCGGGACGGTACCCGTAATTTAATTTCACGGAAACGTTATTTTGAGCTACATAAACCCCGATGCCGTTTAACCGGTGGATAACTCCAATTAAAAAACCAAAATCACTTTCTAAACTTCACGCGCGCATAATGCGCGCGCAAAGTTTATACCTAAAAAACATTGAAATTTCTAGCTTTGCAGAGCACTGGGGTCTTTGTAAAACTGAAAATATCGGGTTGAATACGTTAAATTATGGTTTGTTTTTTTGTTTAGGCCAATGGGTGATATGAATATCGTCCGAGGTATGAACGGGAAAATACCTCGATAAGAAACTTGAAAAATCAGCGAATTTTATTATTCGCGATTTGAAAACAGTACACTTCGGCTTATATTGAGTTTCTTCAATTGACTTTGGGGCGTATAGCTCAGTTGGCTAGAGCGCAACGTTGACATCGTTGAGGTCACTGGTTCGAGCCCAGTTACGCCCACCATTTTTTTCTTGCCCATGGATTCACATGGGTTTGCAGAATTTCCGAAAAGTCAGCTTCAGCAATTCAATCTGGCATGGTTTGGTCAAATGACTTTCCGAACTAATTCGAAAATCTTTTCAGGCAATATTCCGCAATAAATTCAAACTTAACCAATGATATACAAAATAATGAGCAACTGCATAATATTTGATCTTGATGGAACTCTCAGTAATTCAGCCGCCGACCTGGCTGCGGCCATCAACCATGTCAGAACAAAACATGGGTTAGCTGAACACAGTTTAAAAAAAGTTATTTCATTCATCGGCGAAGGCCCGGTCAAACTTATGGCACGCGCGTTTGCTGACGCGTCGGAATTGGATATGGATAACATCAGTAACCAATTCCGAAGTTTTTACAGTCAGCATCTGGCGGATCATACCGAGCTTTATCCGGGAGTAGCGAATGGACTGGCAACTTTATTCGAAGCAGGCATCCCGCTGGGACTGGTAACCAACAAACACATCACGGCAACCGACCAGCTGCTTGAAAAACTCGGAATCCGGAAATATCTCAAAATCGTGATTGGTTTCGATTCCGGGTTCCCCCCTAAACCGGCGCCGGATTCCCTTATCCATATTCTCGCAGCATGTCAAGCACAACCCGACCAAAGCTGGATACTGGGAGATCACTTCACCGATCTTGAGTCCGGACGACGCGCCGGAATAAAACGGGCTTTTGCCACGTGGGGCTTCGGAAATCCACGCGCTGAAATTGCCGACGCGCAGTTTACCTCTTTTGCTGAATTCACCGCTTTCATTCTTGATAGCGGCTCGCTTTAAACTTCGCGCGCGCATAATGCGCGCGCGAAGTTTAAAGCCCCCCAAAAACAGTTAAAATTTTTAATATTGCTGTATATTCTTTATTTAAGCACTTCCGGACTATAACAAAATCGCTAAACGTTATTTGACGTTTATGAACAAACCTTCGGGGGCGGTTCCTTGTCCCACGTCAATCGTTGTGAATTTCGTTATTCAGCCGAATAATATCTTCCATTTTAGTAGCGGCATCTTCCCACTGTTCAGTCAACAACTCAAGATCTACATGGAGTTCGTGAAGACGGCGGTTCAACGCGGGATAATCGACATTGTCGCCGGAAGACAACTGTTCAAGAATCAGCTTGCTCTCCGTATCATTTTTTTCGATTTTCGCCTCAAGTGCGGCAACCTTTTTTTCATAATGTTTTTTATCATTCTGAAGTTCCTGACGGCGGCGCGCGCGTTCACGGCGGCGTTCTTTGCGCTGGTCGGGGGTCTCCTGAGGTTCCTGTTGGGCAGTGTTCTCCGAATTTTGAGCGGCAGATTTTTCCAGGTAATAACTGTAAGAGCCCAGATATTTGCGAATACCGGGCGTTTCCATTCCGATAATCGACTCCGCCACATTCTCGACAAATTCGATATCATGACTGACCATACAAACAGTTCCCCGATACTGTTTCAGCGCCAACTGCAAGGCTTCGCGTGCGGCAATGTCTAAATGGGTGGTAGGTTCATCAAGAATCAACAGATTTGGCGGATTGACAAAAATCCTGGCGAAACAGAGACGAATTTTTTCACCGCCGCTCAAGACTTTAACCGGCTTAAGTGCTTCATCACCGGAAAACCCGAATGTTCCCAGCACAGAACGTAGCGTACTTAGTTGAGTATTTCCGGAGGCGGCAGCACGTACCACGTCATATGCGGTTGATTCCGGCGGCAGGATGTCTGAGAACTCCTGTGCCTGGTATCCCAAAATAACGTTGTGCCCCAACACCACTTTGCCGGAACGCGGTTTGAGAATTCCCGACAACAGCTTCAGCAGCGTAGTTTTGCCAGTACCGTTATAACCGACTATCGCGATTTTATCATGCTTTTTGATATCAAAACTGATGTTCTGAAGTAATGGCAGACCAGATTCTCCATAAGCGAAGCTGACTTCTTCAAACCTGGCTACTTCGGCCCCGGATGGCGGCGGCGGCGGCAGAATAATTGCGCCGGAAAAACCGAGGTCATCCAATTCTTCAACTGCTTCAATTTTGTCCAGTTGCTTGATCCAACTCTGGGCCTGAGACGCCTTGCTCGCCTTGGAGCGAAACCGTTCAATGGTCCGCTGCATGTGCTCGATTTTACGATCCTGATTGCGTTTTGCGGAAATTGTTGCCAGGCGCCGATTTTCGCGTTCGCGCCGATAGTAATCGTAATCGCCGGGGTAGCGGGTCAACGCCCCCTGATTGACTTCGACCGTGATGGAAGTCAGGCGTTTTAAGAGAAAACGGTCATGCGAAATCAGCAACAGTGTTCCGGGAAATGATTTAAGGAAACGGCAGAGCCATTCGACCGCCGGGATATCCAGATAGTTTGAAGGTTCGTCCAACAGCAGGATATCCGGTTGCGCCACCAGCACTCGCGCCAATTGCGCACGCATCTGCCAGCCGCCGCTGAATGAAGTCAGCGGTTCGCCAAAACGTTCCTCAGCGAAACCCAAACCGGAAAGCGCGGCACAGGTTTCAGAACGCAATCGATATCCGCCAAGTGCCTCAAAACGGTTTTGAAGCTCGCCGTGTTGATTCAGGAGTGTCGCCTTATCAGCTTCCGGAATACCGGGTACCGCCAAGTCATGTTCAATTTTTTTAACCAGCTTAAGCGTTTCGGTCAATTCAGGGATGGCGTCGGAGGAATAATCCAGCAACGAACGCTTTTCGTCACCCGGCGGCAGTTGTTGTTTAAGGTGGCTGATGCGCATTCCTTTCGGTAAATTTATGGAACCGGAATCAGGCAGCATCTCGCCCCAGATCATAGAAAAAAGTGTACTTTTGCCGGAGCCGTTAGGACCGACAATGCCGATCCGTTCTCCGGGGTTAATCCTTAAATTAACTTTTATAAAAATGTCCTGAGACGCAAAATTTTTGGAAACATTGATAAAATCGATCATGATGCCTTTAGGTTATTCCGTCGTCATTGCGGTACGGAAAGTGATGCGGTTAAAACTTTCTTCATCCAGCATGGAAGTTTTCGAAGCTCCCAAAACTTCACTATTGGCAATATCCGCGACCGAATTTGCACTGGTTATTTCCTGCATATCGGGCCGGGTAATCATGCCGAATACTGATTCTGCATATTCTTCTGAATTATCAGGATCGGACGGAAATAAAATTTCGCTTTGCCATTCATAATTGGCCATGCCCGCTGACGCTCTACGCCACTGCAATGGTGAAGGAAGAACTCTGGATTGTCCAAGGCGGCGGGAAAGCCACCGACAGTAAGCCTTGGCTGATGCCAAATCGACACCAAACACCGGGCTATCAATATCGACATTTACCAGCAGATTCCCGCTATGGTCAAAAATATCGTGATACTCACGGTTTTTCAGCAGTTTCGGCATATATTTCTGCCGCAATTTCTGATCATCCAAGGCCAGCCAAAATTTCCGATATTCACCGAAGCTTACCGGGTGACGACTGATAAAAAAATCCGGCACCGTGTCCCAAATCTGCAAATTATGATTGACCACATGAAAAACATGATTTGCCACCACTTTTCCGCCGGGAATAAAACGCATCCCTTCCGGAATTTGATCAGGAATTTTTAAATTCAGAACTTCATCACCGCAAATGTTGATTTTGAATGGGACAAAAAGCGGCGGCAAATCCGGCACCACCACTTTCAACAGATAAGCACCTTCCCGCATCTGATGCTTGACCAAAGGAACGGCAGGAAACGGTTCAAATTCGGCATCCCGCGCATTGCCGAACTGCGGCAACTTCGTATAGCTGAGAACAGCATCCTGACGGTTGATTAAAACCGAAAAGTAACCGAGGTTTGCAAGCAACATTCTAATTTGCGCGTCGAGTTCTTTATCGTCTTTCAGCATTAAATAAATTGATTTGCGCTGATTCAATTTCATCGATCTATACAGCCTGTTGGCTTTATCAAAATCCTCGACATCAAGATAGAAACGCAATCGTTTTATCAACATTTTATCGATACGCGAATGAACTTCACGATTTTTAATATTCAACTCATTGGCACGTTGCAAAAAATCACCGGCAGTGTTGTAATAATTATTATATTCCATGATCTGGCTGGCAAAATCCTGTTCCAAATGCGCAGGCGATCGATTGATATTTTCACCGCGCTGGTAACGCCGCATATTGATAAAAGTCGCGCGTGCCCGCAACATAGTCAATTCACCTTGGTTGATATTATATTCCGCAACACGAAGATACGAATTGGTTTTGACAATCGAATCAATCTCAATGAAAGCCCAATAAGTAAAAATAGTCAACAGCGCAACAGCTAAGACAGAGGGAATCAAAGGACGACGGCGAAACAATTTTAAGACTCGAGTCAAAATCGGGTCTGAATAAGCGGAAACCGGCTCGTCAGCCTGCCATTTGCGAATATCCTTGATCATTTCATTAACGGACTGATAACGCAATTCTGGATTGACTGCCATCGCTTTCACACAGATAGCATTAAGCTCTTTGCTGATTTTGCGTTTGGGAGCGCGACGACGCGGCGGAAGCATTATACCATGAATCACCCGGTTTAATGTTTCCCCGGTGTCATTACTTCGCACAAAAGGAGAATCTTCGAGGGTCAGCATTCCGTACATGATACAACCTAGGCTGTAAATATCGGTTCTGGCATCGACTTCACTCAACCGCCCGGCAGCCTGCTCCGGCGACATGAATGCCGGAGTTCCGCTGACCACCACCTCCTCGCCAGATTGAGAATCTTCTGATTCTTTCGAGCGATCAGACCCAATAGTATCGTGTTTTATATCGTCATTGTGGTCTTGATTTTGCGATTCATCGAGATACTTAACCATACCCCAATCCATAACCTGAACTTCTCCGAAGTATCCGACCATGATATTGGCCGGCTTCAAGTCTCGATGAATTACACCGCGATAATGAGCATAGGCAACAGCCTGACAAGTTGCAATGAGAATTTCCATCAGCCGATTCAGCGGATAGTCTTCAAGATATTGCGGATTTCCAGCAGCAAGTTCGCTGATAATCGATCGCAAATCTTTGCCGTCCACCTTTTTCATGGTAAAGAAGATGCCGGCATCGTCAAATACGCCGAAAGTGTGAACTGGAATCACATTCGGATGGTCAATTTGAGCGGTAGCCCGTACCTCGCGGATAAAACGTTCGATGTGATTTTTTTTATAACGATTAGCCGGTCTCAAAACTTTAATTGCCACTTCTCGCTTCAAAGCGGGATCAAAACCAGCCATTACTGCCCCAATACCGCCCCAGCCAATGGTTTTAACATCTTTGAAATCTGAAAGATTTTTGACTTCGTTTTCGGCAACAATAGATTTCAATTGGTCATGAGTAATGGAGTCGTCGTCATTCGCATTGAACTCACCCATCGCCATGGTTGCCAAGTCTCCATCGCAAGGCGATTCTATTTGTTTTTCATTATCCATAAAAACCGGGCCGATTATTGATTACCTGAACTGTACTCTGCATCCAGCTCGTTAACTTTTTGGATAACAGCTTTCGAAGCGTTGATAAAACCAGTGAAATAATTGTCGTCAGACTCCTTGCCCAGCGGCACAGGAGTGACGTCATTAATATCGGAGTTTTCAGTAAATAGCCAGCATTGAGCTTCGCGACGGGTTCCCAGGTCGTAATTGCGCTCAGCCAGTACCATACCGACAAACTCGCCCTGCTTGCTGATTATAAAATCGCCTATTTCCGCAGCCAGCTCAGTATTACCGCGAGGGTTACGAACATAAAGATACTTATTGGCACCGCCGATAGTAACTGAACAGCGTCCATCCAGAATGGTGACTGATTTTCCCAGATTGTTTGACTTAAAAAGATAAAGATCCTTAAGCCCGCGTTCTTTCAATTTTTCATATGTGATAACCTTTAGGGGTTGTGCTGACTGATTAGAATTTTCCAGTAAACACATCCGATTATCGGCGTTGAGTGAATAGAACGCATCGGGGCGCCATTGTTCCGAAGATTCCGGTCGATTCATGAAGTAATCAAGTTTCAATACCTTGCTGAATCCGGAATGCATCGATCCGAAACCGGTAGCGGAACGGAAATCGATCGGCAGATAATTTTTTTCTCTGAACGTAATCGCAGGCAAATAAAGTTTGTTTTTAAATTCGGCATTACTGATGAATCGTTCATTTTCGATCGCGATCATAAGTTCAACCACAGCGGAAGCATAACTAGCTAATGATTCATCTCGCGACTGTGCAGTATTAGCCAACTGGGTTTTGACATTTTCCAGAGTAGCTTCACTTACTTTCAATTTGGTTTCGGTCTCAGTCAGGTATTTTTGTGCAGATTTCAAATCGCTGGAAGAAGCGACCAATTCACCTTTGACACTTTTCAATTCATTTTTGGTCGAAGATAAATCAGTAACCGCTGAATTCAACAGTTTTTTCATGTTCTCCAACTGTTGTTGCGACTCGCGCGCCTCAATTTCCCGGGCAAACAGCGATTTGCTCATCTTTTCAATTTTTCCTTTAGCCTCGGCCAATTCCTTTTCCGTATTACTAAGTTGTCCACGGGTATAAGACAAGCCAAGCTCCATTTCACGAACCCTGACATTAGTACTTTTCAGTTCACCGGTCAACTTTACCACTTCCTGTGATGTTTGGGACAATTGGGTCTGCGCCCGGGTAAGCTCATTTGTGAGTTTGCCGACCTGCTCGCTACTCTTGGCAAGATCAGCACTCTTGGTACTGAGGTCTTTTTCTCTGACCTGAAGAACGTTTTGAAGCTGGGCCAGCATCTTGGCGTTTTCTTCAGCAGTAAGTTTACTCGCAGTCGCCTGACGTCTGGCCATATTCAATTGCCGGAGTATCGCCGCCAATTGTGCCTCAATCACTTTTTTTTCATCAAGGAGTGCGCTGCGTTTCTCCAACTCTTTACGCACAATATCAATCTGTTCGATTTTAGTAATTTTACGAATATTCATATTGTGATCGGACGGTCTGCCGGTACCAATCGCCAATGACATCGCAGAAAGCACCAGAAAATCGCAGATTACAATCAGGATTGACCTGTTCACGCTTATTTACTCCCGTTATCCTGTGATTGACCGATCAACCGTTGTTTAATCGGATACTGCAGGGTAATACGCAATACCACGCTGAAAATAATCCCAACTAAAGTTGAAGAATAAGCGATCAGGCGGCTGATTTGCGGATTAAAAGTCATGATAATAAATGATGAAACTGTTCCAAAAAGGCCGAAATACAACGGAAGATCAAGGAAAAGATCCGCATTTTCCATTTTCTTGAGTTTGATGTGAATAGAATCGGCACTTTGCCGGAGATTGAAAAATACCCATGAGGCACTGATAAAGGCAAAAATCTGTAACAGCATCACAAATATCAGAATAAAAAATGACATTTGGGCAGTAAATTCGGCATTCTGCATCATACTGATTCCATTAGGAGCCGCGCCTTCCGGGGCAGCAACCTCGACCGCACCTTCAAATAATGAACGGAAAAAGTCATTACTGTGATAAAAATAAAGCATCAGCATCGTCACCAGAGTGCCGGCAGCAATATAAATCGAAATCGCACCAATCAATTTCCAGCTTTTATTCATTATTCAAGTCACCCTTTTTGTTAAATTTTAATTTTGAAAAGACTGATTAATCTATCTTATTTTTTTGATTTATCAACCAGTTCGCAAGCGATTGAACATTTGGCTCGAATTAATTGGATTTTACCCTATTTAATGCTAGTTTATATGTCCTTCATAATGAAAATTAATCAAAATTCGGAGATCAACATAATGAATAGAAACGTGCAATCACACAATCACGAAAAAGAGCGACATCAAAAAGCAACTCTCGATGCGGCTGAAAAAGCCGCAGCCAACGCGACAGAATCTGCCGTTGCCGTCGAAGATACTGTAGAAGATACTGCCATACCAGATATGCCGCCAGAAAACGAAGAAACCGCCAATGAAGTTCCGGCAGAAACGTCTGAATTTACAAAAATTGAAGAACTGGAAAAACAGCTAGAAGCTGAAAAAAACCGTTACTTATTGCTCATGGCCGACTTTCAGAATTATCGCAAGCGCACCGCCAAAGAGCTTAATGCAGCACGGTTTCAAGGACTGTATGAAACTGTAACACCTTTTACCAAGGTTTTTGATTATCTTCAGATGGCAACTAAGGCCGCAGCGGAATCAGATAATGTCAGCGCCATTCGCACCGGTATGGATATGATTACCAATGAATATCAAAAAGCTCTGGATGAATTAGGCATAACCATGATCCAGGCAGTCGGCGAAAACTTTAATCCGGCAATCCATGAAGCCGTAGCGCATGAAGCATCAGAAGAACCGGAAGGCAAGGTTATCCGCCAATGGAGTTGTGGCTATCAACTCGGTGAACGTCTGCTCCGTCCGGCCAAAGTGGTAGTCAGTAGCGGTAACGAACCGAAAAAAGACGGAGAATAATTGACCATGGCCAAAGACTATTATGAAATTCTCGGAGTCAGCAAAACTGCATCCGCGGAAGAGCTGAAAAAAGCATACCGAAAACTGGCAATCCAGTATCACCCAGACCGCAATCCGGGCAATAAAGAAGCCGAAGATAAATTTAAAGAACTGGCGCAGGCTTATGAAGTTTTGAGCAACCCTGAAAAACGCGCCCGTTACGATCAGTTCGGTCCGGACGCCTTCAACGGTGCAGCCGGCGGCGGTTTCGGCGGCGGTTTCGGCGGCGGCGGATTCAGTGCCGAAGACATTTTCAGCCAGGTTTTCGGCGGCGGCGGCGGTCGCGGCGGTTCAATTTTTGAAGAATTTTTCGGCGGCGGCAGCAGTCGGAGACGCAGTCCAAGTGGAGCGCGTGACGGCAATGATTTACGCTATGATCTGGAAATAGATTTTATTGATGCTGTTTTCGGGGTAGACAAAGAAATCAGAATTGCCAAAATGAATACCTGCGACACCTGCAAAGGTTCTGGCGCGGAACCGGGATCATCAAAAACCACCTGTACACAATGCCAAGGGCGCGGTCAAGTCGTGATGCAGCAAGGTTTTTTCAGCGTCGCACAAGAATGCCCGCGCTGTCACGGTACCGGTCAAATTATTCAGAAACCGTGTAAAAAATGCTATGGCAACGGACAGGTAAAAATAGAAAAAACACTTAAAGTCCATATCCCGCCGGGCGTAGATACCAATTCACGCCTGCGGGTGTCCGGCGAAGGTGAAGGCGGTGTACGCGGCGGCTCGTCCGGAGATCTTTATGTCGTTTTGCATGTTCGTGAACACAACTTATTCAAACGCCAGGGCAATGACATCTCATGTGATGTCCCAATACCGTTTGCCACCGCCGCGCTGGGCGGCACCGTTGATGTGCCTACCGTAACCGGCAAAGCCACGTTGCGCTTGAAAGCGGGCACTCAGAATAACACCGTGCTACGGCTCCAAGGCAAAGGAATGCCGTCCATTCGCGGCGGCGGACGTGGCGACATGTATGTGAAAATCATCACCGAAGTCCCGGTTTCACTGACTTCCGCGCAACGTACTTTACTGGAAAAATTTGCGGAAAATCTTTCAGCACAGAACAATCCGAAACAGCGTGAATTCAGGAACGCAGCGGCACAATTTTTGCGTGATGAGTAACTACAATGGCAAAACGCGAACATAACGGCGATAATGTTCTGGCAACCAACCGTAAGGCCGGACATGATTATACTATTCTTGAAAAGTTCGAGGCCGGCATAAAACTTACCGGAACCGAGGTCAAAAGTTGCCGTGCGCGCGGTATCGCCATGGCTGACGCCTACGTCAAAATCGAAAAAAATCAGGCATGGTTGCTTAATGTTCATATCGCATCATATGAGCAAGGCGGGGTTTTCAATCACGACACCAAACGTGCCAAACAACTGCTCCTTCACAAAAAGGAAATTTTAAAACTTTCACAGCAGATTTCCCAAAAGGGCTGCACTGTCGTTCCGCTTGGTTTTTATCTGAAACACGGTCTGATCAAAGTTTCGCTCGGGCTGTGCAAAGGAAAAACTTTCGCAGACAAACGCGACACTCTGCGTCAGAAACAATCCGTGATGGACACCAAGCGGGCAATCCGCGAAGCAACCCGCAAATAAAATATAACCGTCTGAAATTCGCGCGCGCATAATGCGCGCGCGAATTTTAAAGAGATGCAAAATATGAATCATCAGCCTCATAAACCCAAATTAACAACTGTCGCCTTTTGTGGTGCGGCAATCGTGCTGATGCTGTTTTTATGCTCTTGTGCTTCCAGCAGACGAATGCTGCGCTTTACACCCTTTCATTCAGATTCAGACCAACCAACGGCAAGTGAAAAACAGAATTATTCTATTTCGTGTCAGTTCAATCTATGGCCGTTATACTGTCATGCCGAAAACGCTGTAAGTATGCTCTGGCCGTTATTTGATTATGATGAAAACGGTTATGCGTTGCGCCCTTTCATCAACAAAGAATATCAGGAATATTCGCTGTTATTTCCGCTGGCGGCATGGAATCCGACAGCAGGCGACGGTTGGTTTTTCAATGTTTACTGGAACAATACGAGCTCTTATGCGGGCTGCTTTCCGCTGTTTCATTTTTCGCCGAACATGAATTCTATTTTGAATATATATTGGAGCAGACGCGACACCGGTGAAGCTGATGATTACGGTTTTTTTCCATTTTTTCACCATGAATACGGAATTCGGCAATGGGTATTTCCATTATATATGCATCAGACCATCGACGGAGAAAATACCCTGCTGACTCCGCTTTTCGGTTATTCCGAACATGACGAAAAACTCACTATGTTTAATCTTCTTATCGGCTGTTATTTTTATCTTGATCGCGGAAACAGCCAGCTTCATTCCTGGCTGTGGCCGTTGACCGTCTATGAAAAAAGTCCGGAGCAAAACCGTTTTCACCTGATTCCGCTATACTCTCACAATTCAGAATGGCCGGCATTGGTCAACTGGTCTGAAAATCAAAAGTACGCCAACGGAATAAAAAATAATTTCAATGTACTGGGACCGCTCTGCTTTATGCGCACCTCCCGATATAACGACATTTTCAGTTACGATTCACATTGGGCAGGTTCGCACGCTCCATTAAACGAGACTGATAACATTCTTCTGGGACTAATCGGCTGGGGACACGAAAATTATATTGCATGGGATTCTGATGAGGCCGAAGAATTGGCATGGTCACTGTATTTCTCCGAAGTCAGAAAGTATGCCAAAGACGATGCCAGACAAGACGAAGTTTATGAGTTGCAGCAAGAGTTGGAAGAACAACTTAAACGTAAAATTACCGCGACTATGAACAAATTCGGCATCGCCGAACGTTTCCCGGAAACACGTGCCGAATTTACTGAATTGCGCAACGTTATTTTGGAAAAGCACAGCCGCGAATACCTGGTTGAATACGGCCATTTTTTACCTTTTTTCCGATACAACCAAAGTGAAGACGGATTAAACTGGGATCTGTTATGGCTGTTGGTCGAATATACATCCAACCGCAAAGAAAATCAGCGCCAATTCTCTTTTCTCTGGCGCGTTTTCAATTATGAAACCCGTGCCGGCAAAAGTTCCGGGCACATCTTATTTATTCCCTGGTAACAATTATGGCTCAAGAGACTGCAAAAACAATTTTTTCAGGTAAAGACCTTTCATATCATATCGGCAAACAGGTGCTACTTGATAACGCCGCACTATCAATTTTCGAAGGAGAGCGTATCGCGTTGGTGGGGCGCAACGGTTGCGGCAAATCCACTTTCATGAAAATTTTGACAGGAAGAGAAAAAGTAACGCAGGGAATGCTCGCTTTCGCCCGTGATTTGCGGGTTTCATACTTGCCCCAGGAATTTTCCATTGACGAAGATAAAACTGTTTATGAAAACGTCCGCGCGGGAATGAATTGGTTTGAAGATTTGCTCCGCCAATATGAAAAATCCCCTCATGGCTCACGCGAACACGAACTGGCTGAAGCACAGATAAACTTACATAATGCTTGGGATTTGGAATACAAAATCAGCAGCGTCATGGAACGACTTGATGTTCCAACGCGCGATCTGAAATGCGCAAAACTCTCCGGCGGAGAAAAACGCCGCACCGCACTGGCGGCTGCTGTTGTCGGCGAACCCGATTTGCTGCTACTGGATGAACCGACCAACCACCTTGACACGGATACCGTTATCTGGATAGAAAACTTTTTGGCCGCATACCGCGGAACCTGTATGTTCGTAACTCATGATCGTTACTTTCTTGACCGCATTGCCACTCGTATCGTTGAATTGGATAATGGTCAATTCTACTCATACGATGGCAGTTACACCGATTTTATTGAAGCCAAGTCCGAGCGAGAACACGCCGAAGATGAACAAGAATCACGCCGTATCGCATTTTTGCGATCAGAAGTAGAATGGATAAGACGTTCTCCGAAAGCACGGCTGAAGCGCAATCTGGGACGCGTAAAACGCTTTGAAGCAACCACCGCAGAAAATGCCCCTGCGCGCGCCCAAAACATTGATTTACTGATCCCGCCAGCCACGCGACTAGGCAACAAAACTGTGGAGCTGAAAGAGGTCAGCATTTCATTCGGTAGCAAAACTCTTTTTTCAGGATTCAGCCACGAGTTCATTCCAGGTAGCCGAACCGGAATAGTCGGACCTAACGGCTGTGGCAAGACCAGCCTTTTAAAATTGATTGTCGGTGAATTGGAGCCAACGGAAGGAAAAATTGAAACCGCGTCTAACATCGAATTCAATTATATCGACCAAAATCGCATTACTCTTAATTCGGATAATACCGTTTTTGAAGAAATTGGCGAAGGCAACCAGACCACACAAGTCGGAGACCGTAAAATCAGCGTCTGGTCTTACCTGAACCGCTTTCTATTTACCGAGGAACGCATCAATACCCGGATCGACCGTTTGTCCGGCGGCGAACGGGCTCGTCTGATTTTGGCTAAAATCCTCAAAGCTGGCGGAAACTTTCTGGTGTTCGACGAACCAACCAATGACCTTGATCTTCCTACTTTGCGCCTGCTAGAAGAAGCACTGGTTCAATATCAGGGATGTGTGCTGGTGGTCAGTCACGATCGCTATTTTCTCAATCGGGTGTGTAATTCGATCATCGCTTTTGACGACAACGGTAAGCTCAGCAGCGGAATCGGCGATTATGATTATTTTCTAAACCGCCGCACCGCCATTACACCGCAACCGCAAACCAATACCTTTAAGAATAAAGCTGAAAGCACCCCGCCAGTTTCAACATCGTCCAACAAACGCAGCATAAGCTGGAAAGAACAAAAAGAACTTGATTCCATGGAAGAACGAATCACTGACATCGAAAATAATATCAGTCGCATCGAACAAATTTTTGCAAAATCCGATTTCTACGAAAAATATGGTGAGCAAACTGCGGAACTTACCGCTGAACTACAGCATTTAAAATCAGAGCTTGAAACGTTATTCGCACGCTGGCAGGAACTCGAGGATCTTAAAAACTGTTGAGACTACAAATTTATTGTATATTTGAGAGTAAAACATTATATCTTTATGCTACTTCAGTAATGAAGACAATTTACGATACAATAGAGTCGGATATCTCAAAATATTGCACAAATTTTTGTTTTTTTTCTGTAATGAAAACGGCAATGGAGCCGGCATTTCATAACCTTGCCGCTGTAGTTTATCAATAATTTGCGTGTAGGCATCAAAATGGCGAAATGTGTGTGGGCCCCAACCACGCCATGGTTTAGGATGTGCCACAAAATGAATGTAGAGTGCACTGGGCTCCTTGTTCATATGAAAAGACGGAGCTACCGCAGGTGCGTTTTCAGCAAAGCAGAGCAGACTGTTCAAGACTGATTCGTCAGTCTGAAAATATGCTTTAACCCGGCGGTCGACCACTCCGACATCGCCATCCGGCAAAACCTTCAACATCTGTACGCGCCAACAATTAAGAAAATCTCTGTAGTGCATAGACAACGATATAAAACATGCTGAGCAACAGGTATCTAATCTCGGTTCCTCGCGTTCACCGATATCATTTCGCCAGGTTTCCAAGACGTTTTGAGGAATAGTTCCGTCACTGCATGGATATACTTTCTGATTATCAGTCTTGGTACGCTGCCGAATGTGAATCTGCTCAGGCGAATCCGGTAATAAAAGATGTGAACAGTTTCCGTTGAAAAAACCGTCGCAGTCGACCCAGGTTACATAATCCGTTTCTGCCAATATCATCGCTTCAGGTTTTTGTACAGTGAGCGATCTGGTACTTGCCGGAGCATCAATTATGGTCACGTTTCCGAATTGGGCAAGAAGACGTTTTGCGTCATCAGTATAATTTGTGGCATAAACAATAACCGGTTCGGACATATTATTGCCTCGCATTGAACCGATCAGCAAAAAAACACCCCAAAAGTAATTCATGTTGCTAGCGGTAACGACTGTATTATTATTCATAAAAAACTCCCGAAAATTTTTGTTAAGCGGTTAAGGTCGCAATCTTTTCATAATTTTCCGTTTGATAAAATTCCTCTCTTTACTGTTCAGTACAACAAAATATGAAGTCGCTATATAGCATATACCTCCGACACCTCCTGATAACAAAAGCAAGACAAAATCCGACCAGTTTTCGTCATAGTAGCTTAATCCATGAAAAACCGCAAGTGTGGGAAGTACTGCAATTAGCGGCTTAACACTTACCAGCATTAATAATTTAAACCATCCAATTTTGAGATACTTTAGAAACAGCGGAAGAACCACAACCGAGGTAATAAATAACTTAACCCCCAAAACGGTCCAAGCCACGCAGACAAAGTCAAACTTCCGGATCAGTAATAGGCACAAAACCAGGATGGCAGTCGATTCCATAGTAATAATAAATGCGAGAATACCGTGTCGGTTTGTCATCAGCATAAATTTTTCGATAATTGTTCTGAAAACCAGAGTAGTATAAACCGATCCCAAAGAAACTCGACAGACATAGACCGCCGTTTCGCTTTCGACTTTGAACAAAAATCTTATCGCTTCAGGAGCAAACCAGAAAATCCCAGCCATTGCTCCCGTCGCCAGAAAACTGTTCCAACGGATCGAATTAATCAAAATCGTGGTTAAAAGGCTTTTCTTGCCGGCAGCGTGAAGACTGGCTGAAATCGGTATAATATTTTCATGATATGCCCCGGTTCCCTGTGACATTAAAAGCGGAAGCCGTTGTCCCATCTGAAAAATCCCGACCGGTTCGAGCCCATAAAAAATACTTATCAATAACAATTCGCTTCTGGTTCCGATTATCCTAAATACCGCACCTAAGTAAACCAGACCACTGAATTTAAAAATTTCCTTGAACTGTCCGACGGAAATTTTAAACCGCAATTTAAAACCTGGAATCAAATTCCCGGCAAAGAGCAACATAATAATGTTGGTTATGATACTCGCCACCAAAATAAAAACAATCAGCGAAAGCAATCCGCCGCCATTAAAAAAAATCAGCAACACTCCAGATAATTCAATAATACTGGATATTCCGGTAATGTAATTACGCAAATATATTTTCTGAAGCCCGACTAACAATTCAGGAAAAATACCAGTCGGAAAAATCAATGCCGCACCGATTCCAAATACCAGAAAACAAGTTCTGCAGTATTCGATATGCGCCGTCGACGCATTATCAAGTTTTAGAATATCCACAACAAAAAATGAAGCGACATAAGTTATGCCAATAACCACAAATGACATAAAAAAATAAAAAGTAAAGACCGTGGAAATTGCACTATTATAACATTTGATATCTGACTGAAAAAGTTTGGTTGCAGTATATTTTAGTGCAGTGACCCCCAGCCCGAAATCCAAAAGCCGCGAATAACCAAAGAATGACCACAAAAGTGTCCAAAGACCATATGAATCAAGCCCCAAATATGCAATTATCCAACGCGAAAGTAAGATACCTTCGACCAATCGCAAAACCATTATACAGTAATTTGTAAATGTATTCTTTATTATTGGTAACTTCATTCAATAATGCTTTCCAAAAGTTAAAATTATAAATTCATTGCATCTAACTGAATCACTGAAAATTGTTTCCAGTTTTACATGAAAACATCTTAAAGTCATCGATTAAACCGCTTACGTTCCCGTTCTTTGAACCTACATTGAAGTATCTCTAAAAAAATCTACCAAAAGCACAATAATCTGATTGCTTTTTTCAGGGTTAAAGAAAGAAATAATCCACCATCTTTACGATTATACCGGATTGAGTATAACTCCCTGTTCCCTTAAATTCTCCCTTAGGTGTTCAATATCGATATCCCGAAAATCTTCAATGCCCTGCTCAGTGGCAATTGCGGAAGCAAGTCCGGCTGCTTGTCCGGTTACCATACATGAGCCCATTACTCGAACTGAACCATTGGCACCACGGTCAGACGATATGCACCTTCCCGCAACTATCACATTTTTCACCCCTTGAGGAAG
>Ga0172377_10000995_pt1 | contig 28071 bp, 19 predicted proteins | sample Pumphouse3metaG_FD_119749 | JGI IMG/M metagenome (GOLD analysis project Ga0172377, IMG submission 119749) | Leachate microbial communities from a municipal landfill in Southern Ontario, Canada - Pumphouse #3 metaG | ecosystem: Engineered > Solid waste > Landfill > Unclassified | place: Canada... | reverse complement strand
TCCCAGAGCACCGCAAACCGGTATATTTAGCATGAGCCACAATCCCGGCTTTGCCCAGAGCACTCAGAAGATGAACGGCCAAAGAGCACTTTTGGGATACAAAGTCTATCGTGATGGCGTAGCGATCGGCAATATCAATAATGCTAACACTCTGAACTATACAGATGAAAACCTTGATTCTGGCATCTACAGCTACGCCGTTACCGCCATTTACAGCAGCGGTGAATCCCTGCCCGCCACAATTGATGTGAACGTGAATCTGCAGCTTGCTGATGCGATCTTCTCAGATGGCTTTGAAAACTATGCAGATTTCAGCACCGATATGACTCCGTGGACACTTCTGGACCTCGATAATTCTGATACATATTGTTTTACCGGTATCGACTTCCCTGGCAGCGGAAGCCCTATGGCATACACTGTCTTCAATCCTTCGGCCACCGTACCTCCTATCGAAGGAATGGATGCTTATGAAGGTGAGAAGATGGCTGCCAGCTTTGCCGCTGTGAATGGTCCCAATAACGACTGGTTGATTTCACCACAGATCAGTCTGGAAGGAAATAGCATGCTGAAATTTGCGGCTAAGAGCCACATCGCACAATATCTGGAGCAGTTCCGTGTTGGTGTGTCCACCATGCCCTCCATCATCCATCAGGAATTCCAATATCTGACCGGTGCAGAACATGTGGTAGCTCCTGCAGAGTGGGCTGAATACATCTATGACCTCTCAGCTTATAACAACCAGGATGTCTACATCGCCATTCGCTGCGTATCTGACAATGCCTTCGTCTTCTACGTTGACAATGTATCGGTTCACTCCGGTGACGTTACCGATAACGATGACGAAGTGGCCCCTGTTCTCACAACCGTCCTGCAAGGTAACTATCCGAATCCGTTCAACCCGACCACCACTATCCGCTACAGCGTGAAAGAGGCTGCGCCGGTGTCGATCGAGATCTATAACCTCAAGGGGCAAAAAGTAAAACGCCTCGTCAACGAGATCAAATCCGCCGGCCAACACAATGCCGTGTGGAATGGTACCGACGAGGCTGGCCGCGCTGTTTCCTCCGGCGTATACTTCTACAAAATGAATGCTGGTAAATACAATGCTACCAAGAAAATGATCATGATGAAATAGTGTAACATGAAACACCGTCCGGATGGGACTCAATCTGTCATGCGGCTGTCGTTTTGCTATCTGACTCATAAGAAATGGATTTCTTGAGGGCCGGTAATGAGAGCCAGATTCTTTTCCAAATGCCTAAGTAATTGGTAGTAAGCATATAAACACCGTAAGGCACTTGAACTCCAGTCATCTTTCATGCAAGTCGTCGTTCCTACGGGACTCTGCGGAGAAATGGCATCCTCCGGCTACGAATCCATCCGCGGGTGTTTGTAATCCAAGACCAGGATAGTAATATCGTCTTTATTGGTAGAGCCTCTAGCAAAATCTTGAACTTGGTTAAGAATGCTTTTGGCGGTATTTTCGGGATTGGGCAGGGATAAGTTCCTGATAATCTCTTCCAGCCCTTTTATGCCCAGGAATTCTTCATTGACGTTCATAGCTTCGGTGACGCCATCGGTATAAAGGATTAGCTCATCACCGGTGATAAGCTGAATAGTATCGCTGCCGATATCGAGGTTTTCAAATACTCCCAGGGCGGTGGAGTGAGTCTGGGCATACTTCTGGAAGCTACGGTCCATCTTTCTGACGTAAAGGGGTAAATGTCCGCAATTTGAGTATTCCAATTTCCCGCTGGAAAGCTCTATAACTCCCAAAAGAGCGGTCACAAAATTAGATTCGATATTATTTCGGGAGAGGAATTTATTGAGCTCCATCAGTAGCTCTTTACTGCTCTTGTAATATGGCGCGATGGAGAGCAGCAGGGTGGATACCATGGTCATGGCCATTGCGGCGACTATGCCCATGCCCAAAACATCCGCGATCACAAAACAGAAGTGATCATCATCAAGCATAAAATAATCGTAGAGATCACCACCGATATCACCGGCGGGTTCCAATATGCCATAGGCTCTGAGCTCTTTAACTCCCAGAGGGTGCTCAGTGTTACCTGGCACCAGTTTCGTCTGGATTTCACTGGCATAGATCACATCACCGCGGATCTGGTTTTTCTCTTCAGTGGTGATCCTGAGATTTTGAATGTATTCCTTCAGAGAGCGTTGCATGGTACTAAAGGACTGGGACAGAGTGGCAATCTCCTGGCTCTTGTCTGTCAAAGGAAGCACTGCTTCAAAATCTCCTGCTCCTATGCTGTCAGCAGCTTTTGCCAGCTTTTTCAAGGGTTTGGAGATGTTTAACCCTCTGGCATAGATCGTTAGACCTACAAGCAGGAAAATTATTATTGAAGTCAAAGTCTGGATTAAGAGGATCAAGTTTACATCCTCCATCAGTACGGATTCTTCGATTGAGACTCCTACAGACCAGCGATTGCTCATAATGTTTTGATAATATATCCAGGAATTCTTAAACGGGGATTTTCCGCCAATCTTAATAAAGCCATTTTCACCGGCGATCATAGCTTCACCCAGGCGGGATAAGGCAGGCTCATCATATTCCTGAGCCAGGCTAAAGAGGCTTTGATTCATCACCAGGTCCAAATCAGGATGTGCTACCAGGGTACCGGTATTCGAGACCAGGAAGCTGACGCCCACCTTGAAGTTATCAGGATTTGTGATGATCTCCTGCAGGTATTTCAATTCGATATCAAAGCGCAATAGTCCGGTGATCTCACCTCTTTCATACAAAGGTATAGAGTGGGAGATCACCATCTCACCTTTGCCCTGAGTATCCACCCAGGGCTCTGTCCAGTAAGGTTTTCCAGTATTGGCAGGAATCTGAAACCAATCCTGATATCGGTAGTCCAGACCTTGAATGTCGCGCTGTAAAAAGCGGTGGCGCACAGTGTACATCACCTTGGGTTTTACACTATCGAAAGCTTGATCTGCCATACATAAGGAATGCAGCTCAGGGTTATCCAAAAGCAGAGTCCTGAGCATGGTTTCTTTCTCGGAATCGTTCAAGTTGTAATCCGCTACTACAGACCTCGCCATTTTGGCCAGAGCTTCTACTTTGAACAGAATACCATCTATCAGATAGATACGCTCGTGCACCAGATGCCGTAAAGTGTTGTGCTGCATTTCCAGCATGACCTTGGAATAAAAGCTTCTGCTGATAAATATCGAAATAGCGAAAATGATCAGCATAAACGTAAAAACAAACGATATCAGCTGATAGGCAAGTGATTTACTTTCTTTTTTCTGCGCCATTGGGGTAGAATTCTTCGAAGGGTAGGTCTCTTGAGAAATCCATCTCTTGTTTGAGCAGATTTATAGCATTTCGATAGTCTTCCGGTTTGAGAATGCCGATTTCTGCTGCAGTAGGCATCACACTCGTTTTTATCTTTTGCAGTGTCCAAAGCTGATGAGCCCGATTTGCCCTAATCTTGGCTTTATGCATTAGCTCCATCACTACGTCTATGGTTTCCTCGGGATGGCTGAAGGCATATAGCCATCCATCTTTGGTAGCCTGCATAAAAGCTTTGCATTGCTCGGGATGTTCAGAGTAAAACTGAGGTGTAACGTAAAAACCTCCATCCGGTATGGTGTAGCCCAATTCATGCAGATCTGCTATAAAGAGGTCTTCCTCCTTCAGGCCGGATTGCAGCATCAGATGATATTCATTGTAGCTCATAGCATTAATCACATCTACAGCTCCCTGGAGGAATAAATTGATAGACCACTCAATGGGAACAAGCTGCATATTAATGTCATTCTCCTTGAGAAAAGCCCTGGTGATAAGATTTGAACTGCTGCGCCAGATACCCAGTTTCTTGCCTTCAAAATCCGCAAGGGAATTAATCCCGGAAGAGCGTTTAGCAACCAAAAGCATAGTGTTTTTCTGGGAGTTCTGCCCGATATTCACCACTTTAGTTTCTGCGCTATTTGCGAGAATGGCGGCAAGTAGATCGATGTGAATGACATCCAAATAACCTGCTGCGAGGCTATCGATAGCTTCACTGGAGTGTATATGGTTCAGCATTTTTACATCCAGACCGTACTGCGCATAAAATCCTTTTTCCATAGCCATATAGATGCCGGCAAATTGCGCATGAGGCTGCCACTTGGGACAATATCGGATGGTAAAGCCATTTTCAGAGGAAACACTGGTGCCCGGGGATGCATCTCCCCCTTTCGAGCTGCGGCTTTTGCACGCACTCAAGATTACAATACATAAAACTATTATACCCGCCACCAGAATGAGTCTGAAATGTTTCATATTTTTACCTGTACAATTTAAGCTTTATTTTGCTTTCACAACTTCAGATTCTACAATGATAACAAGATCCTTGCAGAACACTAACCAGGCTCAACAAGATTTTCGTCTTGGGGTAGCTTATAGGTTAAACGCAACTATTATATGTTGCCGTTTAATGGCAATCAAAAAAACGGTAATTTTGACAAATAGGTGTGGAAATATATCCACTACTTGTTGAAGTCTTCGTCTTCCAATAAGATAGAGACCGCAAAAGCAACTGGTATTTTGCCTTCTTTTACCTCTTGCTTTAGTTTAGGGAGTCTGTCTTTGACCTTAGGGCTTTTGAAAAAGCGATTTAGCACGGCTTCCGAGAGCAGGTCATCAAACCAATGTGCAGTCTGAGCCAAACGGCGCTGGTCAAAGCTGCCGTCTTCACGGGTCTGCCGGGTAAAATCCTGGATGATCTGCCAGGTTTCGGGGATTCCGTCACCGGTTATGGAAGAGCAGGTCATGGCCCTGGTATCCCAATTCTGGGTGGCATGACGGATGTAATGCAGGGCATTGTTATATTCTCTGGCAGCGGCCTGGGCGGGCTGGATATTATCACCATCCGCTTTGTTTACCACGATGAGATCAGCGAGCTCCATAATGCCTTTCTTGATGCCTTGCAGCTCATCTCCTGCCCCAGTGATCTGCATCAGTAAAAAGAAATCTACCATAGAGCGAACCGTGGTTTCAGATTGGCCTACCCCCACGGTTTCGATCAAAATCACGTCAAACCCAGCGGCTTCACAGATGACGATGCTCTCTCTGGTCTTTTTGGCTACACCACCCAAGACTCCGGAAGAAGGGGAGGGACGGATGAAGCTCATCTCATGAGCAGATAGCTGCTCCATTCTGGTTTTGTCACCCAGAATGCTGCCGCGGGACAAGGTGGAAGAAGGGTCTATAGCCAAAACTGCCACCTTCTTACCCTGCCGGATCAGGTGCATACCGAAGGTCTCGATGAAGCTGCTCTTCCCCACTCCCGGCACCCCGGTAATGCCTATGCGGATGGAATTCCCCGCAGCGGGCAGGAGCCTTTTTAGCAGCTCCTGCGCTGCGGCGAAATGCTGGTCGGAATTGCTTTCCACCAAAGTAATGGCCTTGGAGATATGGGTGAGATTTCCTGCTAAAACGCCCTTTTCCAGAGCGTCAATATCCCAGGCTTTGCCCTTTTTCCTCTGAAAAGGTCTTCTCTGGGACCGCTTTCCCGAAACCACAGAGGAGGCAAATTCTGCACCTGCACCCTTTGGTGTCCATTCCGGTTTACGTTTATTCATAGTTATGCAGAAGTTTCTCGATCATCCTGGTGGCTGCTGTAGGCAGATGGGTACCAGGGCCAAAGATAGCCGAAGCACCGTGTTCATACAGATAGTCATAATCCGCTTGTGGGATCACGCCACCTACCGTGATCATGATGTCTTCCCGTTGCAGCTTGGTAAGTTCCTGCATCAGCTGCGGCAAAAGAGTCTTGTGCCCAGCAGCCAGAGAACTCATGCCGATAACGTGCACGTCGTTTTCCACAGCCTGACGGGCGGTCTCTTCGGGAGTTTGGAATAGTGGACCCATATCTACATCAAAGCCCATATCAGCAAAGGCTGTAGCTACCACTTTGGCTCCGCGATCGTGTCCATCCTGTCCCATCTTCGCGATCAAAATGCGGGGACGGCGACCTTCCTGCTCGGCAAATTTATCGGTTAAAACTCTTACTTTGTCTATTTCATCCATATTGTCATACTCACTGCTATAAACGTTACTTATTAGTTTGATTTGGGCTTGATGGCGGCCAAATACTTTTTCCATGGCATCCGAAATCTCGCCCAGAGAGGCTCTGGCACGAGCGGCGTCTATAGAAAGCTCCAGAAGGTTCCCCTCTTTGGTCTCTGCCGCTTTGGTAACAGCATCCAGACAAGCCTGAACTTTCTTCTCATCTCTACTGCTTCTCAGCAGCTTCAAGCGCGCCAGCTGAGCCGTGCGCACCGCACTATTGTCCACTTCCAGGGTTTCGATGGGGGCTTCTTTGTCCAGACGGTATTTATTCACACCCACAATGGTATCTGCTTTGCTGTCAATCTTGGCCTGACGTCTGGCAGAGGCTTCTTCAATGCGCATTTTGGGCAATCCGGTAGGGATCGCTTTGGCCATACCGCCCAGCTCTTCCACCTCCATGATGTGTTCCCAGGCTCTGTGCATGAGCTCATGGGTGAGGCTTTCCACATAATAGGAGCCAGCCCAGGGGTCTATCACCTTGCAGATTCCGGTCTCATGCTGCAAGAAAAGCTGAGTATTTCTGGCTATTCTGGCAGAGAAATCGGTAGGCAAAGCGATGGCTTCATCCAGGGAATTCGTATGCAGGCTCTGGGTGTGTCCCATGGTGGCAGCCAGAGCTTCGATGCAGGTTCTGGCTACATTGTTAAAGGGGTCCTGCTCGGTAAGGCTCCAGCCTGAGGTCTGAGAGTGGGTCCTGAGCGCCATGGATTTGGGATTTTTGGCACCAAAGCTCTTGATAATCTTGGCCCACAGCATTCTGGCGCCGCGCAGCTTGGCTACTTCCATAAAGTAGTTCATCCCTTCCGCCCAGAAGAAAGACAGGCGGGGAGCAAAGACATCTATATCAATGCCTGCTGCAATGCCTGTGCGGGCATATTCCAGACCGTCTGCCAGGGTATAGGCCATTTCGAGGTCTGCCGTGGCCCCTGCTTCATGCATGTGATAACCGGAGATGCTGATGTTGTTAAATCTCGGCATATGCTTCGATGTATAGCTGAAGATATCAGCGATCAGACGCATGGAAGCTTCGGGAGGATAGATATAGGTATTGCGCACCATATATTCTTTGAGGATGTCATTCTGGATGGTGCCGTTGAGCATTTCCGGCTTTACGCCTTGTTCTTCCGCAGCCACTATGTAAAAGGCCATGATCGGAATCACAGCACCGTTCATAGTCATGGAAACGCTCATTTTATCCAGGGGAATCTGATCGAACAGCACCTTCATATCCAGGATGGAATCTACCGCTACGCCAGCTTTGCCTACATCGCCCAACACTCTGGGATGGTCTGAATCGTAACCCCGGTGCGTAGCCAGATCAAAGGCTATGGAAAGGCCTTTCTGCCCCATAGCCAGGTTTCTGCGGTAGAAGGCATTGGATTCTTCTGCGGTAGAAAAACCGGCATATTGACGGATGGTCCAGGGCCTCTGCACGTACATGCTGGGATACGGACCTCTGAGGTATGGAGCTATTCCGCTCAAGTAGTCCAGATGTTCGCACTGCTGAAGGTCTTCTTTTCGGTATATGGGTTTGACCGGCACCTGTTCGTTGGTTTGCCAGATCTTGTCTATATCTGCTCTTTTACCATCACCTTGCAGTGAGGCATCTTGAAAGTTGGGTTTTACTTTTGTGAAATCAGGATTCATTTTAGCACCTCCAGGCGTTCGGCCAGTTCTTTGAGAGTATCATAGGCATTAGCGCGGATATGGATGAAGATATCAATTCCATCCTCTTTATATTGCTGAACCTTATCGGCAGGATATCCGGCCAGGATCATAGCTTTGGACTGGATCATCTTGCATAAAGGAGCCACGAGGCTTTCATAGTTTGGGTCTGTAGAGCAAATGCAGAAGGCCTCTGCAGCAGATTCCTGCGCAGCTTTTGCCGCCTCTTCTACGGTAGTGAAAGCTTGATCTGCGAGCACCTCAAACCCGGCCATCTGAAAGAATCCCATGGCAAAATCCGCTCTGGCCTTATATTCGGCCACAGTGCCCATATTCAGGAAAAATATCTTGGGAGCATGGGGAGAGATCCGGGCTCTTAAAGCTTCTGTAGAAGCCACAGCTCTCAGACGGGGTATGGCGCCTTTTTCCAGTTTAACTGCAGCCTTGCTGTCATCCGGGTTTACATCAAGCAAGCTCAAGCTTTCATCCTGGGTGTTGGCAAACATATTCACACCTACCACCACATCCCGGCGTTTGTGCACTGCCTGAATTCTGGCCTGTGCTACCTCGGCTATCACATCGTGGATAGTGCCTGCTCTCAGGCTTCTTATCATGCCTCCTGCGCTTTCCAGTTTTTGCATCAGGCTCCAGGCTATTTCGGCAAATTGGGCTGTGATGCTTTCTATATAGTAGCATCCACCGGCGGGATCTACCACTTTGGAAAGATGAGCTTCTTCTTTGAGGATGAGCTGCTGATTGCGCGCCATCCTTCTGGCAAAGGGATTGTCTTTTTGCACGAGGGCATCAAAAGGCTCCACTTCCAGGCTATCTACACCGCCGATCACAGCCGAAAAACTCTCGGTAGTGGTGCGCAGCATATTTACATAAAGATCGTAAGTGCTTTTATTGAAGTGACCGGTTTTGCCATGTATCCACACTTTCTGAGAGCTTTCGTTGCCGCCAAAGGCCTTGATCATCTCGGCCCAGAGCAGACGGAAAGCCCTGATTTTGGCAATTTCCATAAAGATATTGGAGCCCAAAGCCAGTTTAACTGCAAAAAGAGGGGCCACAGTATCGATATCCATGCCAGAGGCCATCATTCCCTGAATGTAACCTATCGCGGTGGATAGCACAAAGCCCAGCTCTTGCGAAGAGGAGGCTCCGGCTGCTTCATAGATCGCGCCGTCAATGATGAAACAACGTAATTTCGGGGCTCGGTTTGATCGCTGGATCACCGCATCACTCACCTTTTTCCAAACCTCTTCCAAAGGCAAGCTGAGATAGCCCTTGCGAGCCAGCTCGCCACTGGGATCAAAGCCTATACAGCCTTCCAGATCACGAACAGACCCATCCTGGGCAGAGATGTATTCATCCAGCAGGGGGAAGATATCTTCATCATCCATATCCATCTGAATGAAAAGCGGGGCTGCAACCAAGTCTATGCCGTCCAGAGCTGTCTGCAAGTCTTTGACGCTCCTCAGCTTCAGGCCTTCGGGATCATCATCGTGCTTGAGCTTCAGATTCACCATCGAAAGCCCCCGCATCAGTTCATCTTTGAGCACGGCATTCAGCTTCTTCAAATCCGCTTCTTTCTGCGCCTGAGCCACCTTCCAGCCTTCGTCTATCCTCTGCTGCGGATCATTGCCGCGCAAGTAGGGAGCAGACCCGGGTTCGCTTTGCTTAAAAGGCAAGTCCTGGATATCCTCTCTGCGGTAAATGGGCTGCAGGGTGATGCCATCATAGGTCTTTGTCTTCATTGCTTTGTCATAATCCGCCCCTTTGAGGGAGTCTATGACCAGCTGTTTCCAGTCTTCCCACTTGGGCGCTGCAAAATCCTTGCTTATGTTCAAATGTTTATTCACTTTTCCAGACTCCTTAATCTTCTTTAATAAGAGCTTGCACCGGTTTCATACCGAGGGGAGAGCGCTGCTCTATCGAGGTCAGGATAGCTCCGCCTCCGGTGAAGAAATAGTATTTGGGGTCGTTCTTTGCCCTGGCAAATATGCCCGGCAGATAGGTGCCAAAATCCTGGATAGTATCCCCTCCGCCATAGAGCTTTTGGGCCATGGCGTTTTCATCTATCAGGCGATACATGGCCATGCTGCCTTCGGGGAAAAGGGTGCTATAGCCCATCACAGCATTCACAAAGATGCTGCCGGCCTGGGAAAAGACCTGCTTTATCTCGGGCAAATCAAAGGATTCTGGAGCCACGTCCAGCACATAGCCTATCTCTTCTTCCTTGGGCCAATCTGCCATATCATGGATATTAAACACGTCCCAATTATCCTCGGTGCGCTCTTTCATGCTGTCGCATTCCACCACGTAAGGTAATTCTACTATCCTGGCGATATTCTCACCGCTGTCATCAATAAACTTTTGCGCAGCTTGCACATCTGCTTCGGTAAGGCCCGAAATCTTAATTCCGTATTTGGCAGCAAGATAAGCGTTGTAGATCACACCACCCAAAACCAGATGATCGGAGAGTTCTATCAAGGCAGAGAGTGCCCCGATCTTGGTGTCGAACTTACTGCCCGCCACCACTGCAACCAGAGGACGTTTGGGCTCAAAAATCTTATCCAGATTGCTCAACTCTTTTTGCATCAAAAGTCCGGCATAGGAGGGCAAATACTTGGTGATATTATAGGTGCTGGCATGAGGCTGCCAACTGCCAAAAGCGTCGTTTACATACACATCGGCATATTCGGACAGGGCTTTGGCAAAGGCATCGGAGCTTTCATCCCCCGCCTCTTCCCCCTTGAACCAGCGGGTATTGGGCAGATAAATGAAGTCACAAGCACCTTCTTTGAGGCTCTTTACTGCGGCCTGCATGGGCTTGAGATTGCTGATGCCATAGCTATCCTCAGCTTTCAGATCCGGAATGAGACCCTTCAATTCCAGCTTTTGGGAAAGATAATCTACGATCGCATCCACGGCTTCAAGCTCTGATATCTGTATCTTCCTGGTGATTTTGTCATAAGGACGCCCCACATGGGACATCAAAATCGGCATACCACCCTTTTTATATATGTGAACTAAAGTGGGGATAGTGGCTTCGATCCGCATCGGATCTTTGATCTTGCCCTTTTTCACCACGTTATGATCCATGCGGACAAGCACAATCTTGCCCTTCAGATCAGCATCCAACAGGCTGGGTATTCTGCTCATTTTTACACTCCATTATGTTTTTAGATTATGTTTAAATACAGAATTCTTATTTTTATATATGAGGGCATTTCGTCAAGCACTTTCTACGTAATGAAACATAGCTTGCCTTGAAGACCGTTCAAATCTGATAAAGATATGATGCTATAGCATCACTATTACCTTAGAATATCGGCTTGATATCTTTGCACTTCAAACTAAAAAACATGCTGCTGGCACCTTAGCTTTTAACACGCAGCTAATTCGATTTTAAATCGAGATGACTCGAAGCTTCGAGTGGATTCGAGTCTAACTCAAGTTAAAAGCAAATTGATGGCTCAAGCTACAGTAGTGAGACATATAGAGCTTCTGCCCGGACAAATCTCCTGACAAATCTCGCCCACTTTTCCAATCCTGGCATTCCCCCAAAATATTGAACCATTCTTTTGATAATAAATTCATTGGCTTTATCTTAGCTTGCATCTATGTCCATATATTTCAGTTTAAATCTTTAGCACTTAAGATTCTTGATTCCGACTGAATATGCTTCTAATCCGAGTCCCATTGATACTCTCCCTTTTCCACCAATATAACTCGCTATCGGAAGAGTGCAAGCTACTAAGATTCAATAAAAACGGGACGGAATTTCAGATAGTAAGCTATAGCTACACAATGGACAAGAGTCCTGTAGGGACGATATTTCAGATAACAAAGATCGACCCGCCCATAATTAGGCTCTCTTGAAAAATGGGGGAATGCCCACTTTTCCAATCATGTTGTCAGGCAGCCTCATCCTGAGCTTATTTTCTCTTAATTAACCAAACAAAAAGTCAATCAATGCCGATGATCTGGCGCAGCTGTCTGATCTTCTCTGCAGCCAGAGGACGCGCTTTGGCTGCACCTTCCCGCAGCACCTGATGAATATAATCGGGATTTTGCATCAACTCTTCATAACGCTGGCGGAGAGGAGCAAGCGTGCGGTTCATGGCCAGGAAAAGCTCCTGTTTGGCCTCTCCCCAACCCATTCCTCCAGCAATGTAGCGACCTTGCAGAGCGGCAATCTCATCCTGGGTGGCAAAGCACTTGTATAGCGAGAATACGCTGCAGCTATCAGGGTCTTTGGGCTCTTCTATCTCTTGAGAATTGGTCACTATCTTCATCACTGTCTTACGCAGCTTCTTTTGGGGAGCAAACAGCGGGATGATATTACCATAGCTCTTGCTCATCTTGCGTCCATCCAATCCCACCACAGTCTTGCTGTCCGGCTGGGACAAAGGCTCAGGCAGTCTCAGAGCCTGATTTGAATAGATGTGGTTGAAGCTTTGGGCTATATCTACCGCCATTTCCACATGCTGAAATTGATCGTTACCCACAGGCACCAGATCGGTATCAAAGAGCAGGATATCCGCCGCCATCAGCACGGGATAGGAAAACAATCCCATATTCACGCCGTCATCGGGGTCCTTGCCGGTTTCGTTATTTGATTGCAGCATGGCCTTGTAGGCATGGGCGCGGTTCATCAGCCCCTTGGGAGTAAAAGCCAGCAAGATGGTGAGCAATTCAAAGGTTTCGGGCACATCACTTTGGCGGTAAAACAGCACTTTATCCGGGTCCAGCCCACAGGCCAGCCAGGCTGCGGCAATCTCCAGAGTCATACTGCGAAGCGCAACAGGGTCTTTGGTGGCATTCAGCGCATGATAATCGGCGATAAAATAGCGGGCCTCGCAGGTCTCGCTCAGCTTCAAAGCAGGCTGTATCGCCCCCAGATAATTTCCGATATGGGGTATGCCGGTGGGTTTGATGCCGGTCAAAGCTATCTTTTTCATAAATCTCCCTTATTCTTGTTCTTCTATCAATTCGCCCCAGATCTCATCATCCAAAACATCAAATATCTGAATTTCCACCATGATTTCCTTGCTGTCCGAATCGTCTTCAAAATACACCAGGCCATCGATTTCGGGGGCTTGAAACCACAATCTGGCACATAGAGCTTCCAGTTCAAAATCATAATCCACTACCATCGCCCGATGGGAAGTGCCCACGAGCCGCTCCATTTTGGCTAATTTTTGCTTTTGTATCTTTTGGGTAAGCTCAAGCTCCAGCTGTCTTGTCCTATCCCAATCCCAATCATCAGGATAGTGCCACTGGCTGCCCTCCTGCTCTGGAGAATAGCCAAATACACCCACATGCAGTATATCCACTTCCGAGAGGAATTTGTCGATCAGATCCAGGTCTGCCCGGGTCTCACCCGGATAGCCCACCATCAGTGTGGTGCGAAATACCGCCTGCGGAATCTCGGTTTTGATGCTCTCAAAGAGCGCTTTTAGCTCTGCGTAGCCCTTCTTCCGGTTCATGGCATGGATGATCCTGTCACTCACATGCTGAATGGGAATCTCAAAATAAGGCAAAAGCTTGGGATACTTCTTCCACAGCGGCAGCCAATCCAGCTCAAAGTGATCCGGATGCAGATACATCAGCCGAATCCACTCAAAACCCTTGATCTCATGCAAGGCTTCGATCAGCTCAGGCAGGGCCTTGTGCCCATAGATATCGGTGCCGTACATGCAGCTATCCTGAGCGATGAGCACCAGCTCTTTACCCCGGCGGGAGAGGGATTTCGCCTCTTTTACCAGCTCTTCTATGGGCACTGAAACCAATTTGCCGCGGATGGAAGGAATCAGGCAATACGTGCAGTAATTCTCACAACCATCGGCTATGCGTAGATAGACGTGTTGCTCTTGCTCCAGGGGAGTTCTTTGTAACAAACGTTTGCGGGTGAGGTCTGCATCAGGGGGCAGCACAGATTCTTTCAGATAGCGCTCGAAAGCCGTAAAATCCTTTAGCGGTATCCAGCAATCCACCCAGGGGAATTTCTCCTGGAAGGTCTGCAGCCCCCGATTCATCACGCAGCCTGTCACTACTAATTTGGTAGGAATGCCGTCGATTTCCCACAGTATCTCAGATAGGGTATCACTCAGCTCGAGCAAGGCATCGTGCAGAAAGGCGCAGGAATTCACCAGAACGATGTCTGCCTCATCAAAGGTTTCCGCTTCTTTGAAACCGTAGTTCTTCAGGATGGCGACAAAGCGCTCGCTATCAACGAGATTCTTTGCACAACCCAGACTTAGGATGATGTATTTCAATTTCAATCTAAGAGGTGGATAAAGAGTCCGCTACGCAGTTTGGGCTCGAACCAGGTAGATTTTGGAGGCATGATCTTACCGGCATCTGCGATACCAATCAGCTCGTCCATTGAAGTGGGATGCATGGCAAAGGCTACTTTTTCCCGCCCGCTATCCACACGTTTGATTAATTCCTTCAAACCTCTGATGCCGCCTACAAAATCGATGCGCATATCCGTGCGGGGATCGCCAATACCCAAAATCGGGTGCAGTAGATTGTTTTGCAGGATGGAGACATCGAGATTTTCCACCACATCGGCCTCATTCCAGGTGCCGGGCTTGGGACTGATAAAATACCATTTGCCATCTATATACATGCTAACCTGGTGCAGACGGGAAGGGCGATAGCTGTCGCCAGCGGGAATCTCTTCCACCAGCCAATCCTTACGCACTTTATCCATAAATTCCTGAGTGCTATTGCCGTTCAAATCCTTGACCACGCGGTTGTAATCAAAGATCTTGAGCTGATTGTCAGGGAAGATCACGGTCATGAAATGGTTAAATTCCTCTTCGCCGGTGAAATCCGGAAATTGCTCACGACGCAGCAGACCGACCTTGGCAGCGCTGGCAGTGCGGTGATGTCCATCTGCCACATACAGATAAGGTAGCTTTGCAAAGGAAGCCTGGATGGAGGCAATATCCTTTTCATCATCCATCAACCACAGCGTATGGCCAATGCCGTCATCGGATACAAAGTCATACACGGGGTCGGAGTTTTTTCGCACCTTATCCACTACCTTGTCGATAGCGTCTTGATGTGGATATGTAAAGAATACCGGGCTGGGATGGGCATTGCAGGTATCTACGTGGCGAATGCGGTCGGCTTCTTTATCGGCACGGGTATGCTCATGCTTTTTGATGGTTCCATCCATGTATTCATCTACAGAAGCCAGGCCCACCAGGCCGTATTGCTCGCGGTCGTCCATGGTTTGGCGATAGATGTAAAACATCGGCTTTTCATCCTGTATCATGTGCCCGTCAGTTCTGTATTTATCAAGATTCTCTTTGGCTTTGGCATAGACTTTGGGGTCATAAAGATCTGTGCCTATGGGCAAATCCACTTCCGGTTTTTCAACGTGTATAAAGCTAAGGGGATGCTTGCGCACCTCTATTCGGGCTTCATCGGAATCCATCACATCATACGGCGGAGAAGCGATATCTTTGGCTTTTTCCGGTATCGGACGCAGGGCTTTGAAGGGTATGAAAGTTGACATTTTGTTTCCTCTTTTCTATTTATTTTCTTATTATATGCTTGGTTTATCATCAGACAAAGTAATGCTGAAGCACCTTGATCAAAGCTTCATGATCTTGGCATCCGCCGGTCTCACGCACAGAGTGCATGGCCCACATGGGATTGCCGATATCCACTGTAGGAATACCCAGCAGAGCTGCAACCATCGGCCCTACTGTGCTGCCACAAGGCATATCGCTACGCACCAGGAATTCCTGATGCGGCACATTCGCCTTTTTACAGAGCTGGATAAAGCGGAGGCTGCTATCGCTGGTGGAGGCATAACGCAGATTGGTATTGCGCTTGATCACAGGGCCTTTGTTCATGAGCGGACTATAATCCGGATCGTACTTCTCGGCATAGGCCGGATGATAGGCATGAGCCATATCCGCAGAGATCATAAAGGATTGTCGCAGGGCGCGATAGTGATCCTCCCGGCTACCGCTCTGGCTGAGGCTGATGCGCTCCAAAACTTCCGATAATAGCGAAGATGAAGCACCTTGCGGACTCTGAGAGCCGACCTCTTCATGATCAAAGAACACCGCTACAGAAGTCTGGGACGGATTCTTTGCTGTGATGATAGCGCTCAAAATAGCATGAGTCATGGCCAAATTGTCCAGGCGCCCACTCACTATCATATCCTCTTCGATACCCAGCAAACTGGAAGGCTGTAAGTCATAGAGATACAAGTCCATCTCCAGGATCTCCTCAGCTTTCACTTTAAGGTGATCTGCTATGAGATTTCTCATGGGATTGCCCTCATGCTTTTGCACGCTCAAGACTGCCTGCAGGTGATTTTGCTTGTTATATTCAAAGCCTTTATTGATCTCACGGTTCATGTGTATCGCAGCATTGGGGATGATGGCCACAGGCTTTTTCAGATCAATGGTGATGGCCTGATGCCCGCTTCCTTTCTTTATGATCACCCGTCCGGAAATGCTGAGCTCCCGGTCCACCCAGGTATGCAGGATGGGCCCGCCATATACTTCCACGCCGACACGGCAGACATTGTGATCCAGCTTTACGCTTTCCGGCTTCAGCTTCAGAGCAGGGCTGTCGATATGGCTGGAGGCCATGGCAAATCCACTCTCGTTTAAGGGTTTGCTCCCCAATACAAAGGCGATGATGGCTGTATCCATGCGGCGAATATAATATTTCCCGCCTTGCTTTAGCTTAAACTCAGCGGTTTCTTTGAGCTCGACAAATCCGGCTTCTTCCAATCTATCAGCGATCTGCGCACTGGCTGGAAAGCGGGAGTTTGCCGCATCCAGAAAACGCATGAAGTCTTTTATCTGTTTGTTCATCATAATACTCCAGTGATATTTTCTTATGATACTAAGATTTTCAAATGCGGATAAATGTCAAGATGGATCAGTCTGGCAGGCCTTCCTTGCTTGCTTTGAATTATGACAGATCGCAAATTGTGCTTAGTCAAACGAAAAAGAGTTCTGATCCGGCTTGGCCAGCTTCTATCCCAAGCAGCTCAGTTCGAGATACCCCTTTCCGCATTTTTCACAAAATCCACAAAAAGCTGTTGATGTTCATTAAGCTCCATGCTTTCCGCTTCGGCGAGGGCCTGGCTGGTATTTAGCTTGCTGCGGTAAAAGAGATTGTATATCTCTTTGATGGAGGCCACATCCTCGTTGCTAAAGCCTTTGCGCGTGAGGCCAACGCTATTCAGACCCACGGTTTGATAGGGATTTCCCTGTCCTCTGGAGAAGGGCACAATGTCCTTTTTGATGGCAGAGGCACCGCCCACAAAGGAGTAGCTGCCGATATGCACAAACTGATGAATACCGGTTACTCCGCCCAGCGTGGCATAGTCGTGGATATGGACGTGTCCGGCGAGCTGTACCACGTTGGCAATTATGCAAAAGCTGCCGATCTGGCAATTGTGCGCGATATGCACGTATTCCATGAGGAGATTGTTGTCGCCCACCACGGTATCTTCCTCCATCAGGGCGCTACGGTTTATGGTACAAAATTCACGAATTTTATTGTTGTTCCCGATTCTGAGGCGGGTGGGTTCTCCGCTGTATTTAAGGTCTTGAGGATCGGTGCCGATCACAGCGAAAGAGTAGATATTATTACCATCTCCGATGCTCGTATGCCCATCCAGCACTACGTTGTTATGCAGGATATTGCGAGCACCGAGCACCACGTTTTCACCTATCACACAGTAGGGACCGATTTCACAATCTTCGCCGATCACGGCGCCGGGCTTGATGATAGCAGTAGGATGTATTTTGCTCATGAGTTCCTCTTTGTAATCATGGCCAAAAAGTCACCTTCCGCCACTTTCTCACCATTCACATAGGTATCACCATGCATCTTGGCCAGAGAGCGTTTGAGCGAGATCACTTTAAGCTCGTAGCGCAGCGTATCTCCGGGCATTACGGGTTTGCGGAATTTGACGTTGTCTATCGAGGCAAAATAGGCCACGTAGTTCTCTGGGTCTTCCAATTGATTGAGCAGCATAATGCCGCCGGCTTGCGCCATACCTTCGATGATCAGCACACCCGGCATAATGGGATGTCCGGGGAAGTGTCCCTGGAAGAATTGCTCGTTAAAGGTCACGTTTTTCATTCCTACCAGACTTTCTCCAGGCACAAAATCCAGGATTTTATCCACCAGCAGGAAGGGATAACGATGCGGAATAATGCGCATTATAGCATTGATATCAAAGACTACTTCTTTGCTTTTGCTCTTTTGGTAAATCTGCTGCAGCTGCTGTTTTTTCTGAATCTGGCGCAGCTTTTTTACCAGCTCTACATTGGTCTTGTGTCCACTGCGGGCTGCCAGGATGTGTCCTTTGATGGGCATACCCAAAAGCGCGATATCACCGATGAGGTCCACCACTTTGTGCCGCACAAATTCGTTGTAATATCTCAGCGGATGGCTATTTAAGATTCCATCTTCAGAAACCGTAATCTTTTTATGATAGCCAAATACATCTTGCAGGTGCTGCAGTTCGTCTTCGCTGATCCCGGGCTCGGCAATCACCAGGGCGTTTTCCAGCGACCCGCCTTTGATCAGCCCCATTTCCTTGAGTTCGAGTATTTCTTTTATAAAACAGAAGGTGCGGGCTCCGGCAAATTCCTTTTCATACATATCGATATCCGGCAGCCAGGTATATTGAGTACCCAGATAGGGATGTTTATAATCGATCATGAAAGTTACTTTGAGTTCATTGGAGGGTACTATGACCACATCCACATTCTCGTTGGGCGCAGAAAAGCTGATGGGATCATCGATCTCAAAATAGATGCGTTCGCTATCCTGCTGCATCTTGCCTGCCTGTTTTAGCAGATTCAAAAATACTATGGCGGAACCATCCGCTACCGGCGCCTCGGGGCCATCGATCTCAATGCGGATATTATCCAAACACAAGCCTTTGATGGCAGAGAGCACATGCTCGATAGTGCCTACCGTGGCCTTGCCCAGCCCGATGGTAGTTCCGCGCGAGATATCCACCACATGGTCGATATCGGCAGGAATTTCGGGTCTGTCCGGCAGGTCCACGCGGATGAAGACTATGCCTTCTTCGCTGCCACCGGGTTTAAAACGAATCGTGGATATCTCTCCACTATGCAAGCCGATGCCGGTATAAGACACCTCAGAGGCTATAGTGTGTTTGTATTCAGTCATTATTTTTATCCTTCAGTGTTTTTTGGTATGCCCTCAGCATTTCGGGAAGATGTTTCTGCGCTACTATCACGCGTTTTGCCTGCATCGCATCTGTAGCCGGTGTGCCAAAATAGCGGGCTTTTTCGGGAACGTCTGCTGCGATCCCGCTTTGTGCACCCACCATGGCTCCGGAGCCAATCGTGATGTGTCCTGCAGCGCCCACCTGTCCGGCCAGATATACAAAGTCTCCTACTGTGGTGCTTCCGGCCAAGCCTACTTGAGCGCAGAGTATGCTGTGCTGGCCGATCACGCAATTGTGTCCGACCTGCACCAGATTATCGATCTTGGTGCCATTTCCGATCACGGTAGAGCCCAAAGTAGCCCTGTCGATAGTGCTATTTGGCCCGATCTCCACTTCGTCGCCTATGACCACATTGCCCACTTGCGGAATCTTCTGCTGTCTGCCCTGATATACCTGGTAACCAAAGCCATCGGCACCTATCACTACTCCGCTGTGAAAAATACAGTTTTTACCGATCTTACTGGACTCATAGATGGTAACTCTGGGGTGCAAGCGGGTTCCGGAGGCTATATTTACATTCTCGCCCACAGAGCAGCCTTCTGCTATGCGCACCCCATTGCCCAGGAAGGTATTGGCAGCGATGCTTGTATAAGCGCCGATACTCACATCGCCTTCAAAGCGGACGCTGGGGTCTATGACAGCTGTGGGATGAATGCGATATTCTTCATCTTTGCTTTCCAGTTTCAGCCAATGATCCACCAGGACCATAAAGCTGAAATAGGGCTTTTCTACTATCAATAAGGGCCTGCCCTTCAGACGCTCCTGAAAAGTGGAATTGGTAATGATCAATCCGGCAGCAGAAGCTTGCACAGCGTCCAGCAGCCGCTCCTGTTCACAAAATATGATGGATTTATCGTCTGCTTCTTGCGGCTCGCAGACTTTGTTTAGCTCTATATTTTTATCGCCTTGCCACAGGGCGGGAATGATCTTGAGGATCGCTTCATGATCAAGGCTTTGTGAGAATACTTTCATCTTAAGGCTTGAATTCCGGAGGTTTGGTTTCAGAGCCAAATCCATCGCCAAAACCATCTTTCATGCCGTCATCAAAGGGGTCTTTGGGATCGGGGAATGCAGGGCTGTCAAACTCGGTATCTTCTACGGGCTTGATAGTGTCTTTATTTAGTTCCTGCAAGATTTGGTCGGTGAGATCGATGGAAGGAGTGGCAAAAAGCACCACGCCCATACTTACGTCCAGGATCATGGTATAATTCTCATCTTCCGCGATCTGGGTGATGATATCCTGAATCTTTTTAGTGAGGGGGTCGATCAATTCCCGATAGCGCTGCTCCGCAAGGCCGCTTTCGCCAAAGTATTCTTCCAGCAGACGTCCGGCTTCCTGTTTTTTGGCATCAATTTGAGTTTGCAATTCGCGTTTGCTGGCTTCCGAGATGGAGAGTCTGCGAATCTCAAAATCACGCTCCATCTGCTGAATCTCAGTATCCATTTCACGGATCTGATTCGTCCAATTCTGGCGATCAAGATTAAATAGTCTTGAGATTTCAGCCGCTTCGTTGCTATCAAGCAAGATGCGGTCTGTATTCACATAGCCCAGCTTCACATTCTGTGCGTAGATTCCGCTCAGACAAAGAAGAGCCATGATCAATATGCTAAGTCTTTTCATTAAAAAACTCCTTGTGAAAAGTCTTTATTCCTCGATCTTAAAGATAGGATCGAGATGTTTTACGGCACGCACATCATCCACTCGTCTTACCGGAGTGGTTAAAGGAGCGTCGTGTAATAAACCCGGATTTTCTTTCGCTTCCTGGGCGATTTCTATCATAGCAGTAGCAAAGGCATTCAGTGATGCCAGACTTTCGGTCTCGGTAGGCTCGATCATCATGGCTTCCGGGATAATCAGGGGGAAATATACCGTGGGAGCATGGAAGCCCTTATCCAAAAGGCGTTTGGCTATATCCAGAGTAGATACGCCATTGGCTTTCTTTTGCCAGGTTCCGTCTGCCACAAATTCGTGCATGCAATATTCCAGATGCTGGATATGGTAGTAATCCTTGATGATTGCCATCAGATAGTTTGCATTGATGATAGCGTTTTCGCTCACTCTGCGCAAACCTTCTGCTCCCAGCATCTTGATATAGATATAGGCTCGCACCAACACGGCAAAATTCCCATAAAAAGTGTGCACTTTGCCGATAGAAGTTTCCTGATGAGCGTAGTCCAGATAATAGCAATCCTCATTTTTGGCCACCATGGGCACGGGCAGGAAGGGGATAAGCTTTTCTACCACACCCACCGGCCCAGCGCCAGGGCCTCCGCCACCGTGAGGAGTGGATAAGGTCTTGTGCACGTTGTAATGAATAATGTCAAAGCCGATCTTACCCGGCTGGACTATGCCCATCAGTGCATTCATATTAGCACCATCCATATAGATGAGCGCATCCACAGAGTGCATGATCTCGGAAATCTCCTCGACATGAGTCTCAAACAAGCCCAAAGTATTGGGATTGGTAAGCATAAAGCCGGCGGTATTTTCATCTACCAGCTCTCTCAGACGGGCGATATCACAACGCCCCTGTGCGTCTGACTTCAGCTCCACCACATCAAATCCCACCAGATGACAGGTAGCAGGATTGGTGCCATGAGCACTATCCGGAATGATGATCTTGGTCTTGTGGGTATTACCTTTGGACTTATGATAGGCCTCGATAATCTTGATTCCGGTAAATTCACCCTGAGCACCTGCCGCGGGCTGAAGTGTTACGGCCGCCATACCCGAGATCTCAGCGAGGTCTTTCTGCAGCTCATAAAGTAGCTCCAGCGCTCCTTGCATGGTGCTCTCAGGCTGGTAAGGATGCAGATTTGCAAAACAGGTATGCCGTACCAGAGTCTCATGAATCTTAGGATTGTATTTCATGGTGCAGCTACCCAGAGGATAGAGTCCTTTTTCGATAAAGTGGTTCTTGTGTGAAAGCTCAATATAATGACGCATCACCTCCAGCTCGCTCACCTCAGGTAAACGGGCTGATTTTTGCCTGTGATACTTTTGCGGAATGATCTTATCCAAAAAGATGTCTGTATCCCGGGGAGGCAGTGCCACGCCTTTGCGGCCAGGGGAAGAATGTTCAAATATGTTCTTAGACATTACAGACCTCCTTCATCGCTTGTATATATTCATCAAGCTCTGTTTTCTGTTTCTTTTCGGTAACCGCTATCATCAGCTCGCTCTTCCCTAATTCTACGCCGGCATAAATACCACGCGGAAGCATCTCTTCGATGATCCTAGCTGCTGGCACAGGAGTCTGAATCACAAATTCCTTGAAGAAAGGAGCCTCGTATTTCAAGCTGATGCCTTTGATTTGAGATAGTTCATCGGCCAGATAGTGAGCTTTTTGCGCACTTTGAATAGCCGCTTCTTTGAGCCCATCCCGGCCCATCAGGCTCATATATACCGTGGCTGCCAGGGTGCAAAGGGATTGATTGGAACAAATGTTTGAAGTGGCTTTGGCTCTGCGGATATGCTGCTCGCGAGCTTGAAGCGTAAGGGCAAAAGCGCGCTTGCCTTCCACATCCAGGGTGCCACCCACAATGCGGCCTGGCATCTGACGTGACATACTCAGCTTGGTGGCGAAAAAGCCAAAAAGCGGGCCACCCATATACATGCTATTACCCAGGGCCTGACCCTCACCCACAACTATGTCGGCATCGTATTCTGAGGGAGCGTTCAGGATGGTCAAAGAGATGGGGTCCACAGCCGCGATGAGCAGGCAACCCTCTTGAGAATGAACTATCTCTGAGATTGCTTTCGCATCTTCTATACTACCAAAGAAATTGGGGCTTTGCAGCACCACAGAGCCTATGGTGTCATCCATCATGGCTTGCAAAGCTTTCAGATCGATCACGCCGCCGCTGGCAGGAACCGTAAGCAGCTCAATATCCACACTTTCGGTATAGGATTTGATTACTTTTACAAATTCAGGATTGAGCGTAGCGGGCAAAATGGCCTTTTCCAGTTTGTTTTTACGAACTGCCATCAGGATAGCTTCGGCCACAGCACTGGCGCCGTCATACATGGAAGCATTAGCTATTTCCATGCCGGTAAGCTCGCAAATCATACTCTGATATTCGTAGATAAATTGCAAGGTTCCCTGGCTTACTTCAGCCTGATAGGGGGTATAGGCAGTGTAAAATTCCGGACGGGACACGATAGAATCTACCGCGGCAGGAATGAAGTGATCATACACTCCGGCTCCCAAAAAGGAATTCATGCTATTTGAACAGATATTTTTGCAAGTCTGAGATTTGATCTTGTTGGTAATCTCCAGCTCAGACATTGCTTTATCCAGCTTGAGTCCGTCTTTCAAACGGAATTTTTCAGGTATAGCCTGGATCAGTTCATCAAAATCCTTAACCCCGATTTTGGCAAACATCTCCCGTCTATCTCTATCTGTATTAGAAATATACGGCATTATCGCTCCTTTCGCATTGCGTATATATGATATTTTTTTACCAAGTTCCCAATTGACCGGTTTGTGTCAAATGATTTCTTAACCTGAAACTCCGCTGAGATAGGATATCACAACTATTACCTTACATTCGCTACCTGCGCCCATGCCTTCAATTTGATTCTAACTCGCTTTTTACTCGAATCCACTCGAAGCTTCGAGTCAGCTCGAGTTAAAAACGAATTAAAATCAAATGTATGGCAAAGGGACCAAAAGCGAATTGTAATAGGGATGAGCATGGATTATAGGTTTTTAGTTTGAAAATCATGACTATGTGGCGGTGAATGAAATCTTGATGGTACTTTCTTGCAGTTTACATGAAGGATGATGGAGTTGAAGCTGGCTACTCCAACCCGGCATTGTCTTCCAATTTGAAGCCGGCTTTGACTTCATCTGACCTCCATTCCCGGTGGCGAAAGCAGGCTTTCAGTCAAGTTCAGGGAGAAAAAGTTCATTCTGGTAAAACAGAGTCCGATATCCCCTATTCCAGCTTTTGCCCCAAAATAAATCAGCCTGCCCCGAAGCTTGAGGCAGGCTGAGTGCTTTAGATATCTTTTTCAGTTTTACAGTTTAGAGGAAGCGTTTCACCACATCCAGCACTTCCGGCAAGTCCATGCCGATCTTCTTCAAATGCTCGATAGTGGGCACGCCAGCTTTGGTCCAGCCTTTGCGTTTATACACGGCATCTACAAGCTGCTCATATTGGTCTTCCCGATATTTACGGGTGATATCCATTTTCTCGGCTATAGATTTACCTTTCGGATCCACGCCGATCTTCTCTTTCATAAGCTTGTCATAGCGCTCTTCTCGGGAGAGATATTCTTCCTCTGTCACAGGACCCACTGCACGATAAGGAGGCATATCGTCGATTCTGGTACCGCCGCCCATACGCATGCAAAATACCTTCTGGAAGTTATATACGCGCTCGCTTTGGAGGATCATCTCATGCTTGTCCATAGGCTTACCGGTGATGGCTTTGTAGATATCCACATAGTTTTGCACGTGTTCGGGAACTTTAGCCGGCTCATCGGTCTCGGCATTATTCGCCGGTTCGATATCGTTCCAGGGGAGTTTGCAAAGGCCTTGCAAGCCAAACCAGGTGCGGAACATCGGGAAATAGTGCAGCGCTTCGGCTTTATCTTCAAAAGTGGGAATGGCGTTATTTACCATATCCATAAAGATCAACCAGGCTTCATCGTGTTGAGGGCCTTTCAGAGCCAGAGTGTATCCTCCCTGTTGGGCCAGAGATTCTTTGCTCATATACTGGGAATATTCCAGGCCTTTGGCTTCCATGGCGATATCTTGCATAAACTCAGGATCCGCCCCGTATTTTTCGGCAAATATCTGTTTCATGCGGCGTGTGCCCTGTCCCACGATCACGCCAAAGCCTTCACCGCGCGCCATCTGATGCAATAGCTCCAGTGATGCGTCGGCATTACCCCAACTCAAGTCCAGACCGCCGGTGCGCTCTTTGTTCAGGATGCCGTTTTCATAGCATTCCATAACAAAAGCTACACTGGTGCCAAATGATATCGTATCAACACCATAGGTATCACAATAGAAATTGATTTCTACCACGTCCTTGGGGTCCCATACGCAGATATTGGAGCCACAACCGCCGACAGTCTCATATTCTGGGCCGTCAACGCTGACCGACTGTCCTTTATAGGGACCGGTACGCGGTCTGAATCCATCCACAGCCTTACAGCAAGAGAGTGAGCAACCATACCAGCAGCCATCTGCCATGCCCTGTGTGAAGAGCTTGCGAAACTCATCGGAATGTAGCCCGCTGGCCTTTTCAGACTGGCCAAATTTAAAGTTTTTGATGGGCAGAAGGTCATAGTCATTCATGATCTCGGTTAGATGAGCGGTGCCCACTTGATGCATGCGGCACTGAGTGTCGTCTCCGGCTTCGATTTCTCTATGTAGCTTGAGTCCGGTCTTTTGCAGAGTTTTCAAATCCTGAGGATCATTACTATCCACTTTGACTCCGGAATACTTCACCACCAGAGCCTTGATGCCTTTATCACGAAAAACAGTTCCAGTTCCACCGCGGCCGGCCTGTTTCAAACGGGCTATCTGGCGGCGTTTATCCCAAAAAGAAAAGTTCAGGCAACTGATCAGTACGTGTTCAGAAGCTTCGCCGGAGGAAACTACAGAGACACACTGCTCTTTGCCCTTCTCATCGGCAAATTCCCGGTGCAGCTCTTCTGCCAGAACGTGACTGTTGATATGCTCATCCGGAGCTGTCAAAATCTGTACTACGCCCTTGTCACCATCGATATAGACTATCACATCTTCTTCGGCTTTACCCTGAAGCTCCAGAGCATCAAAGCCGGCAAACTTGGCAAAAGGACCAAAGTGCCCACCCACATTGGAATCGATTGGGATGCCAGTGAGCGGAGAGATGGTGGTTACTATGGATTTTCCGCTGCCGGGATAGGAAGTATTGCCACACAAGGGGCCAAAGGCCACGCAAATCTCATTTTCGGGATCATTCCACTTCGTATCGTCTTTTACACCATGCCACATCAGATAAAGGTCAAATCCTTTGCCACCGCAGAATTTATCTATCATCATGTCGGATACGGGCTTTTCTTTGATTTCTTTGCTGCCGACATTTACATATAAGGTACGGCGATTGTAGCCTTTTATAATCGGCTTTAAATCGTATTTGTATTCAGCGAGTACTTTGCGGTTCATTAATATCTCCTTATTCATCTACTATTTCCAAAGCATCAGCAGGACAGGTCTTTACGCAGGCGCCGCAAGCAATGCACTTGAAAGGATTGTGCCTACCAAAGGCGGTACGCATGGAATCTGTAGGACAGACCGCAACGCACATCAGACAGCCGATGCAAAGACTTTTGGAAAGCATCACCACTCCATGTTTGTTCACCGTGAGGGCACAGGTGGGACACGCAGCCACACAAGTCTGACATTGATTACAAACATTCATATCCACAGGACTGGCATCATCATGAATTTGAATGCAGGACAGACTGGCATCATCCTCTTTGAAATAAAGAGTAGAACAAGTGCTCTCGCAAACATGACAGGATATACACCTGTCGGGATAAGTTTTTAACATTCTCATCGCCTATTACTCCTATTAATTTTCACTTAAGATTCATTTTTCTCGTTAGCTGATTATGGTCAATAAAAATCTTTTGGGGAAGGGGGGTTGGGGGGTTCTTGGTGCGGGAGTTCTTAGTTGGTTAGTTCTTGGTGCGGGTGTTTAGCTAGCGCCCAAACTCCAGCACTCCCAACTTGAAAATCTCAAAACTCCAAAACCTGCCCCCTCCCCCTTTTAATCCAAAGAATCCGCCCGATCCGCCCGATCCGCGTTCTATCGAACCAACCCCAGCACCAAGAACTCCAGCACTCCCAACTTGAAAACTTGAAAACCTCAAAACTCCAAAACCTGCCCCCTCCCCCTTTTAATCCAATAAATCCGCCCGATCCGCCCGATCCGCGTTCTATCGAACCAACCCCAGCACCAAGAACTCCAGCACTCCCAAACTTGAAAACTTGAAAACCTCAAAACTCCAAAACCTGCCCCCTCCCTCTTTTAATCCAATAAATCCGCCCGATCCGCCCGATCAGCGTTCTATCGAACCAACCCCAGCCCTCTTTACAGATTCACTTCCACCCAGATGCCCATGCTGAAGATTCTGGAGCCATCGTCGCGCTTGCGATCTGTATTGACTTCATAACTGGAGGTCAGTCCACCCCGGATGTTTTTGTCAAATTGATAGGTGGCACCGGGGGTAATGGCTATTCTGGAATTCGAACGATCCACCTGGGTAGCATCTCTGCCTTTGGTGAGGTCTTCTGTATTCTCATAGCTGATCCCCACAGATGAGGTGAGCTGGTTATTGATATGGATCTTTTTACCTGTAAAGGGAATGGTGAAGCCTCTGCCGGCGGTAAAGCTATAGGAGACATTTCCATTCATGGATTGGGTATTGCTGGTTTTGACTATATTGTAAGAATCCATATCGGTGATATTTTCGGTTTGAGATATAGAAAAGCTGATATTGGTATTGATCTTGTTCAGAAAGCTTCCCGTAAAACCAATCAGAGGGGACATAGCGATGGTGGAGGACTCCTGCTTGGGTTTTACCCAATCTATGTCACCGCTGGCCCGGGTGGTATATTGGAATCCGGTATTCAGACGCCCGCCCTGGAGGTATTTGGACAACCCCACCCATGGCTCCCAATTCATCAGGCTGAGGGTAAGATCGGGGAAAGTGGTGGAAACATTTTGCTGGCTGGCATTGGAATACCTGCGATTGAAGGTATGGGCAAAATTGATGGTACTATCCAGATTCCGGCCCAGGAAAAGACCGGATGAAAGGGTAAGTGTATTGTCATTGCCGATGGCATCCAGATAATCTCTGGGCATGGAGTGTGGCACACCCAGCTGGAAGGCAAAATTCGGCAGCTCTGTCTTCCGGGTGTAATTCATAGTATAGCTATTTTGATAAGAGGCGGTGACGTTTTTGATGCGGGCCAGATTCTCAAGGGCAAAGATAAAGGGATTGATGCCAGGGCCTTTCTCCTTCTCCTTCTCTTTCTCTTTCTCTTTCTCTTTC
>Ga0172377_10000991_pt1 | contig 28159 bp, 27 predicted proteins | sample Pumphouse3metaG_FD_119749 | JGI IMG/M metagenome (GOLD analysis project Ga0172377, IMG submission 119749) | Leachate microbial communities from a municipal landfill in Southern Ontario, Canada - Pumphouse #3 metaG | ecosystem: Engineered > Solid waste > Landfill > Unclassified | place: Canada... | reverse complement strand
TATCTGCTGGAGCTGCTTATCCCTTATGGAACGGTTAAGGGACAGATGAGTTACCAGGAAATTAACCTCTTTACCGTAGATGTCTATGGTGGCAGAAACTACGCCCCTTTGCTCTCCCTTGCCCTCAAGCTGCAGGTTGCTGGCACTTACTATCGGGAACTTGCTAAGCACCGCATTCCCATAGCCCGCCCCCAGCAGCGTAAAGTTTTCTCCAAAATAGTAATACATATCCAACCTCTCCGCAAGTTCCCTGGCCTGGTCACGGAAAAAGCTCCTTACAAAACGGCTATCCACCTCCTGAAGCCCCACTATCTGAGCGCCGCTTTCCTGTATTACATCTGCAATTTTTTCTATATCATGCTTTCCGTTTCGTGAAATGCCGTGATGGATATTGTAGGACATAACTCTTATATCGAACTGTGAACCCTTAAAGAGTGGAGTTGCCTTAACAAGATGCCCCCAGTCAAATATCTTCCAGTATTCGTTACCGGCGGGCGAAACGTATCCCCCTCTGACGCTTATAAGACGGGTTATATCCACCGGTTGGTCAAGGGTAATGCTAAACCTTCCCTTTTCGTCGGGCACCGCCTCAAGGAACTGCGAGCCCACCCGGAATACCACCCTGCCACGCCTTGATACCGTACCCGATATAGTGTTTTCTTCATGGTTGTACGTGGCAAAAAAGTACGGCAGGTCGAACTTGAAGCTGTAGCCCTCTTCCTCAAATAAAAGCCGGTCGCCGTCCTTTATTTCCCTCCCGCTTACGTCAAAGCTTTCCTGGAACAAAAACTCTCCCTCTTTAAATTGAACGGCCTGTCCGGTCCTGTATTTCAACGTACTGCTACTGTTGTATATTCCAATCCGCGGCACGGTTCCGCTTACACCCTTCCCTCTAATATTTGTATACCCCGTACCGGCGTCCACAAACACCTGGGGTACGTATCTTGTAACTGTTGTGCTTAGGCCCCCGGGCAGCATTATCGTGAAATACAGAGCGGACCCCGGCTGCACCAGCTCGTCGGGAAGGCTTCTTATATCCAGGCTGTGCCATCCTTCTTCCGCCGAAACAACTGAATACTCGACGGTGGCATCTCCATTAACCACGGTCAGGCTTAGAACGCTGTCTCCCTCGAGATAGGCCTTTGCCCGGCCTTCATTCAAGTCTATATCAACTTGGGGGTTTGTCAGGGTATAGGACCTTTCCATACGAGACCGAGGAAAAAGTACCACCCTTACAGGCATGCTTTCGGGAAGAGGCATATTTAGAATAAACCGATTGAACCGGGTACTCTCCGCCCTCTTTGTGAAATACCCGTCCATTTCCCTTTGAAGGACTTGACTGCCCCCGGCATCGTACACCTCCAGCGGCACCGATGTTATGTACACCGGAGTGGTAATGTTTATCTCGATACTTTTACCGTTTTCATCCACCATATAATCAAGCTTTGTATCCCACTGCGAAAATCCTTTGGGAATCAAAGCAATAGCTGAAAAGACCAGCGTTATGACAAGCACAGCCACAAGGTTTCTCCTCATACCCCCACCCCCTTTACCCAAAGGGCTATACCTATCTCGATTATATCATAGACATTCTTCGACATTTAGCTGCAATATTTAGCATTTTAAAAAGCCCGGAATTAATTCCGGGCCATGAATGGCTATTGTAATAGTTCCTTAACCAGTCTGTTCACAGTACCTCCGTCCGCTCTGCCCTTTAAATCCGGCATAACGGCCCCCATAACCTTTCCCATATCCTTAATGCTCCCGGCACCTGTCCTTTCAATTGCCTGCTTTACCAGGACCCTTATTTCGTCCTCAGAAAGCTGAGGTGGGAGATACTCTCTCAGTATTTCAATTTCCTTTTGGTTTTTATCAACGAGGTCTTGCCGTTCGCCCTGCTTAAACATTTCCATTGCATCCTTCCTGGATTTGACCTCCCTGGCTATAATCTCTATCACGCCCCGGTCATCCAGTTCGGTCCTCTTATCCTTTTCAATCTGCAGCACGGCAGCTCTCGCCATGGTCAATACGCTTTTGCGGAAGGAATCCCTTTCCTTCATGGCAGTCCTCATATCCGATAAAAGCCTTTCCTTTAGGGTCATTTTTCTCCCCTGCCTTCCTAATATCGGCTTCTTGTTTTCCTTCTCCTGGCTGCTTCGGATTTTTTCTTCCTCTTCACGCTCGGTTTTTCATAATGCTCCCTTCTCCTTACCTCAGCAAGTACGCCAGATTTGGCACATTCCCTTTTAAAACGCTTAAGAGCACTCTCAAGGGATTCGTTATCCCTCACCTTAATCTCTGACATCCATATATCCCTCCCTCCGCTGCCTACAATTCCACAGTAATTACGGGTGGTTGTGTGCTGTACAAGCCCTCGGCTTTAGCCGTGGGGTCTATGACGGTACAAGCAACATAGACTATTATACATCACTTTTTTAAATCAAGTCAATATTTTAGCCCGGAGGCCAGGTCATATTCCGTCCCCCTAAAAGGTGGAAGTGAATATGTGCTACCGACTGCCCTCCTTCAACACCGCAGTTATTGACAACCCTGTAACCATTTTGTGCAATGCCTTTTTCTTTGGCAAGCTTTGCCGCCACCATAAAAATGTGGCCTATTAAATCGCTGCTGCCTTCGTCAAGGTCATTAAGGGAAGGTATATGGTCCTTTGGCATAATAAGAATATGTACCGGAGCCTTGGGGTCTATGTCGCTTATCGCTATTACCCTGTCATCCTGGTATACCATATCCCCGGGTATCTCTCCGGAGGCTATTTTGCAAAATATGCAATCCGCCAAAACATTCACCTCCTTGCGTAGGAATGTTGTATATACTTTATTCAACAGCAAGCCTGTAATTCCTCCCGCCAGAGGAAATATTCTAGAGTCTGCCCAGCATATAATCCTCCCGGCTTTCCAAAAGCCTTGTTTCAATAAGCCTGTTATTTAAATTCTGGTCGGTCGGTACCAGCACCTTTATATAATTGTCGGTAAGTCCCTCATAATGTCCTTTCAATAGGCCACTTCTTTGCTCATACAAAACCTTAAGGCTTTTTCCGACAAAATGATCGTGAAAATTCTTTCGGCACCGGGCCGCAAGGGCGATCAAAGCACTGCTCCTTTCGTCCTTGGCCCTTGCGCTTACCTGGTCTGCAAAGGCAGCCGCCGGGGTACCCTTTCTGGGGGAATACTTAAAAACATGCATATTGTAAAGCTTGAGGTCCTCCAGAAACCCGTAGGTCTTTTTAAATTCCTGCCCCGTCTCCCCCGGAAAACCCACCATCACGTCGGTAGTTACCGCCACCCCGGGCAACGTCTCCTTAAGCCTTTGCACTATTTCACGGTACTCCGCGGTCGTATACCTCCGACCCATCCTCTTTAACGTCTCGTCGTAGCCGCTTTGAAGGGATAAGTGAAAGTGCCTGCACACCTTTTGGAGCCCTGCAATCTCCTCTATAAACTCCGGTGTGATGTAGGTTGGCTCCAGGGAACTTAAGCGTATCCTGTCCAGCCCCGGTATCTGGTGTACCCTTTTAATAAGTCCTAAAAGGTCGATATCGGTACCATGGTCGGTTCCGTAGGACGTAACGTGGATACCTGTTAACACTACCTCCCGGTAACCCAGCTCCACCAACCTCTCAATCTGCCCTAAAACCCTCTCCGCCGGTCTGCTCCTTAAAGGCCCGCGGGCATAGGGGATTATACAATATGTACAAAACTGGCGGCACCCCTCCTGCACCTTAACAAAGGCCCTTGTCCTGCCCCTGTGGTTTTTCTTGAGTGTCAGCTCTTCAAAATCCTCATCGCTTTTAAAGTCCCGTACCAATTTAATGGGCCGGGCGTTCCTCCCCGCCTCTTCCACCAGAGAGACCACCCTGGACTTGTCCGCCGTTCCCATTACAACGTCAACGCCCTGCAGTGCCATCACTTCGTCCGGTGAGACCTGAACGTAACAGCCCATAACCACCACAACGGCATCGGGGTTTTTCCTTTTAGCCCGTCTTATGACCTGCCTTGATTTGCTGTCCCCGTGATGGGTGACAGTGCAGGTGTTTATTACGTACACGTCCGCAGCGCGGTTAAAATCCACCACCTTGTACCCTTCGTTTATAAATAGTTCCTCCAGTGCCTAGGTCTCGTACTGGTTCACCTTGCACCCCAGCGTATAAAACGCTACCCTTTTCATCCTCTGCCTCCTAAGTCCCCGAACCTGTACATTAGTATTGCGGCGATAACCATACCGGCGGTCTCGGTCCTTAAAGTCCTTGGCCCCATATTCACAACGTCTATTCCTTTATCCCGGGCCCTTTTCACCTCATCGTCGCTAAAGCCGCCCTCCGGTCCTATCATTACGCCAATATCTGCATAGTCCCCCACCGGGCCGGGGATTGCACCAATGGATGTGTCCCTCTCCCCCGCATGGAGTAAAAGGGCAAGGCCGTATCCGGCCATCTCCTCTATAGCCTTATCGAAATCCATCGGCGGCCGCATTACGGGTATTTCGCCGCGCCTGCTCTGTTTGGAAGCCTCCATTGCTATCCTCTGCCAGCGTTGCAGCTTTTTTCGGGTATCCCGCCAGTCCTCCAGCCTTACCACTGTCCGGGAAGTTATAACCGGCACAAAGGCAGCGACACCCAGCTCGGTACCCTTTTGTATTATGAATTCCATCTTTGCACCTTTTGCTATTGCCTGATAAAGCACCAGTTCTACCGGTGCTTCGGTCCCGGAGCGCGATGCTTTGCCCAATCTTACCTTTACCTCGTCCTTCCCGACCCTTTCTATCACGCCCTCATAGTCGGTATTGTCTCCGTCGCAAATAACCACCGGGTCACCGGTAACAAGCCGCAGTACCTTTGTAATGTGCCTTACGTCCTCGCCGGTGATTCTTACCCATTCACCTAGTATTTGCTTTTTGTCCACATAGAACCTGTTCATTTCGACCGTCCCCCCGTCCTTGCGGCCAGGGCTATCCATTCGTTACGCCTTCGTTCCTCCATTATTTCCATTCCATTATATAAAAGGGCTTTACACACCTCTTCTTTTCTATCCCGAATAATCCCGGAAGCGATAAACACCGCCCCGGGTTTTAAATGCCCGGTTACAAGCGGGCCCATTCTTATTATGACATCGGCCACAATATTTGATACTATAATGTCCGCCCTGCCCCGGACCCTATCCAGCAGGTCCCCCTGCTTTGCTTTTATCACTTGGTCCACTCCGTTAAGTCTTGTGTTTTTCTTGGTAATATCCACCGCCAACTGCTGCAGGTCGTAAGCCTCCACCGCTCCCGCGCCAAGTAAAGCGGCCGTCACCGCCAGTATGCCACTTCCGCAGCCTATATCCAAAACCCTGTCGCCCTTTTTTAAATATTTCTCCATAAGCTCCATACAGAGTACCGTGCTCTCGTGGGTACCGGTGCCAAAGGCCATCCCCGGGTCTATTGTAACCATTATATCCCCTTCCCCGGGCCGGTAGTCCTCCCATGACGGCTTTACCACTATATTTTGCCCAATCCTCAGCGGCTTATAGAATTTTTTCCAGTTTTCCGCCCATTCTTCGTCCTCCACCCTTTCGGTGGAAAACAGGAGCGTCCCCAAGCTTACATAATGTCGAGGCATAGTGGCCAACCTCAGCTTTACAATATCTAGCCGTCGGTTCAGACCGTCGCCGACTGGCAGGTAACCCTTTACCACCACATCCCCTTCGGCGTTCAGGGCACCGGGCTCAATATAGTCCCAGTCGCCTTTTTGCCGTATCAAAGCTCGGACGTCCTCCGGGTCCTCAATAACTACTCCGGCCGCACCCGCCTCAAAGAGCACATTAGCCACAAGGTCGCTGCCTTCGGTTGTGGTATCTATTATTAGTTCCATCCATTCCATAGGGCCTGCCTCCCCCTATCCGACGGCTACCTCCCAATTTCCGTACTATTTACTGGACGGTGTTGCCGTCTATCATCCTACCAACAGTCGCATTTGCAGGGTACGGTGCTACCGCCGCTGCTTTTCTTCCGTCCATATTAAACTCCGAAGGCGTCCTTTACCTTGTCTATAATGCTTTTGTTCCCGGGACCGGTGCCTCCGGTACCCCCGCCGCCCAGCTCGTCAAACTTCCTTAAAAGCTCTTTTTGCTCGGCACTCAGCTTCCTGGGTACCTCAACAACCACCTTGACATACTGGTCTCCCCTGCCCCGGTTGTTCAGCCTGGGTATCCCCTTACCCCTTAGCCGGAACACTGTTCCGCTTTGGGTACCCTCGGGTATTGTCTGCTTAACCTTGCCGTCAAGGGTGGGTACCGTAATCTCGTCCCCAAGGGCTGCCTGGGCAAAGCTTATTGGTATATCACAGTATACATTCTCGTTTTCCCTTCTGAATACCTTGTGGGGCCTAACCCTTATATATACATAAAGGTCCCCGGAAGGTCCGCCCCTTTCACCAGGTTCGCCCTCACCCCGCAGAGATACCACCGAACCGTTGTCCACCCCCGCCGGCACCTTTATGGTGATGGTACGGGTTTTGAGGGTCCTTCCGGTACCGCCGCACCCGTCGCAGGGCTGCTCAACAATGGTACCCTCACCGTGACATCTGTCGCAAGTACGCACCGTCTCAAACCGACCTAAGGCGGTATTTTGCCTGTACCTTACCTGGCCAGTACCACCGCATTTATCGCAGGTCTTGGCTGAAGTTCCCGGCTTTGCGCCGGTCCCGTCACAGACAGTACATTTTTCCTGTCTCCTGACCTTTATTTCCTTTGTAACGCCAAAGGCGGCCTCTTCAAACTCTAGTTCGATGTCCGCCCTTATATCATTCCCCTTTGCAGGCCTCCTTGCTGCCCTGCCGCCTGAAAACCCGCCTCCGAAAAATGTTTCGAATATATCGCCAAAGCCTCCGAAGTCGCCGTACCCGCCAAAGCCGCCAAAATCACCGTACCCGCCAAAGCCGCCCTGACCATTGGCCGCGGTATGCCCGAACGTGTCGTACTGCTTTCGCCGGGTATCATCGCTTAATACTTCGTAGGCTTCGTTTATCTCCTTGAATTTCTGCTCCGCCTGCTTATCGCCGGGGTTTACATCCGGGTGATACTTTTTTGCCAGCCTCCTGTAAGCTTTCTTTATATCGTCTGCCCCGGCGTTTTTTTCCATGCCCAGTACTTCGTAGTAATCCCTCTTGCTCATTGGCACCTCACCTCAAATAGTTGATAGCCTCTCCCTTTTTTATTAAAGCCGGCCCGCAAACTCGTACAGGCCGGCATACTTACGCTACTTACCATCCTCATCGTCAACGACTTTGTAATCGGCGTCCACCACGTTTTCGTCCTCAGCTACCTTTTCTCCCCCGGCAGCGTCCTCCGGTCCTGCGGCATTATCGGCCTGCTGATACAGCTTGGCGGACACTTCGTAGAATACCTTTGTGAGGTCTTCGGTAGCACCTTTTATTGCATCGGTGTCGTCCTTCTCAAGGGCATCCTTTACTTTCGTAACCTCCGCTTCTATCCTATCTTTATCGGCGGGCTCAACCTTGTCGCCCATGTCCTTTAAAGTCTTCTCTGTCTGGTAAACAAGGGAATCAGCATTATTCCGCACTTCCACCTTCTCTTTGAGCTTTTTGTCCTCCTCGGCGAATTTTTCTGCCTCTTTTACTTTCTTTTCGATCTCTTCATCATCAAGGTTGGTGGAAGCGGTTATTGTAATCTTCTGCTCCTTACCGGTGCCTAAGTCCTTGGCCGATACGCTTACTATACCGTTGGCGTCAATATCAAATGTAACCTCTATCTGAGGCACCCCTCTTGGTGCCGGCGGGATACCGGTCAGCTGGAACCTGCCCAGCGTAACGTTCTGTGCTGCCATAGGCCTTTCTCCCTGCAATACGTGTATGTCAACGCTGGTCTGTCCGTCGGCTGCGGTGGAAAATGTCTGGCTCTTCTTTGTGGGGATGGTTGTATTCCTGTCAATAAGCTTTGTGAACACAGCCCCTAAAGTCTCTATGCCGAGGGACAGCGGCGTAACGTCCAGAAGCACTATATCCTTTACTTCGCCGGTCAGCACCCCCGCCTGTATAGCTGCCCCTATCGCAACGCACTCATCGGGGTTTATTCCCTTATAGGGGTCCTTTCCGGTTATTTTTTTGACCGCCTCCTGTACCGCCGGTATCCTGGTGGAACCTCCCACCAGAATAATCTTATCCAACTGGTCTGCGCTCAGCCCCGCATCCTTTATGGCCTTTCTCATGGGTCCCATGGTCGCCTCCACAAGGTCCGCCGTCAGCTCTTCAAACTTAGACCTTGAAAGCGTTATATCCAGATGCTTAGGTCCGGTCGCGTCAGCGGTAATAAAAGGCAGGTTAATATTAGTGGACAGTACGCCGGATAATTCCGTTTTGGCCTTTTCCGCCTCATCCTTCAACCTTTGAAGGGCTGTTTTATCCTTTTTGAGGTCTATGCCCTGCTCCTTTTTGAACTCCGCCGCCAGGTAGTCCATTACCCTCTCGTCGAAGTCGTCACCGCCAAGCTTGTTGTTACCGCTGGTGGCCAGAACCTCGAAAACGCCCTCCCCAAGCTCCAGTATGGACACATCGAAGGTGCCTCCGCCTAGGTCGAATACCAAAATCTTTTGGTTTTCACCCTTTTCCAGGCCGTAGGCAAGGGACGCTGCGGTGGGCTCGTTTATTATTCTCAAAACCTCAAGCCCGGCTATCCTGCCCGCATCCTTTGTAGCCTGTCTCTGACTGTCGGTAAAGTACGCCGGGACAGTTATAACCGCCTGGGTTACCTTTTCGCCTAAATAACTCTCTGCATCGGATTTAAGTTTTTGCAGTACCATTGCGGATATTTCCTGGGGGGTGTATTCCTTGCCGTTTATAGTCGCCTTTTTATTGCTGCCCATAAGCCTTTTTATGGAACTCACAGTACCGTCGGGGTTGGTTATCGCCTGTCTCTTTGCCACCTGCCCCACCATTCTTTCACCGCTCTTTGAAAAGGCCACCACCGACGGAGTTGTCCTGCTTCCTTCGGCGTTGGTTATTACCGTCGGCTCTCCGCCCTCCATAATAGCAACACACGAGTTGGTGGTCCCAAGGTCGATTCCTATTACTTTGCTCATCCTAGATCTCCTCCTATACTATAATGCTACTTTTACAATGCTGGGCCTTAAAACCCTTTTTTTTATCATATACCCCTTTTGGAGTACTTCCAATACAGTACCCTCTTCCTTGCCACTATCCTCAGCCTGCATAACGGCATGATGGAAGTTGGGGTCAAACTTCTCGCCCTTGGCGGGTATCTCCTCCACATCATATTTGGCCAATATTTCCTTTAGCTGCTTAACCACCATCTGTATACCTTCCCTAAGAGAAGCACTGCCGCAGTCGCAGCTCTGGACCGCCGCCGATTGGACTGCCCTTTCCATATTATCCAGCACCCCGAGGAAATCGAGAATAACCTCCCCGGCAACATACCCGTACATCTCTTCCTTTTCCCTTGCCACACGCTTTCTGTAATTATCAAAATCCGCCTGTAGCCTTAACAGGCGATCACAGTATTCCTCATTCTTTTTTGTTAGGTCCGCAAGCTGCTTTTCTGAGGTGGGCTGCCTCTCCGCGGGTTCTTCGGTCCGGCTTTTCCCAGCGGTCACCGTATCATCTCCTGTCTCCGCCGGGGCGCGCTCCTTTGATTTATCCTTGCCGTTCTCCGCCCTATCCCCGGCCTCCTTAGCCTTGTCCTGCCCGCTCTTCGCACTTTCAGCAGCCTTACGCTCCTTTTCCCTTAAATCCTTTTCTTTGTCCTCCATTTATGCATCACCCTCATCCAATTATTGTCACGCCGGTTACCTCTCCATCATACCCGTTATATAGGTTGATATAAACTCCAGTACCGCCACCACCCTTTCGTATTCCATCCTGGTGGGGCCTATTACACCTATCCTGCCTATTTCGCTGCCTCCAACCCTGTAGGATGCTGTAACAAGGCTGCAGTCTTTCATACAGGTATTGTCCAGCTCGCTTCCTATGCTGACCACAACTCCCTTTCCACCAATCCTGCTTATTATCTCCATGAGCTGTTCCTTTTCCTCTATAAGCTCTAACAGACTTTTAGCCTTGGAAATATCCGAGTACTCGGGGAAGTTGAACAGGTTGCTCATACCATCGGCGTACACTTCATCGCCGGTGGCAATGCTCAATCCCTCCATAAGCACCGGAATGAAGCTGTCCAGCTGGCTGTACCGGTAAGCCAGTTTTTTGTAGCCCTCGGAGGCAATGCAGCGGTTTAGTTCCTCAATGGTTATATCTTCGAACTTGTCATTTACCACCCTTGTAAGGCTCTCAAGGTATTCGGCGGTCACCGGGTCGGCGGTCTTTATAATGGTGTTCTTTACTATACCGCTGTCGGTAACAATAACCGCCACAAGGCTGTGACTGTCAAGGGGGATAAAATGTATGCGCCTCAGCCTGCAGCCGGTAAGGTGTGAGTTTATAACCAACGAGGTATACCTTGTCAGCTGGGACAGAATCCTGGCGGTCTTCCTTATTATGCTCTCAATCTCGTCTATCCTCTCCCCCAGTTCCCTTATTATTATCTCCTGTTCATTGCGCGGCAGATTCCTAATCTGCATCAACCGGTCCACGTACAGCCTGTAGGCCCTTTCGGAGGGCACCCTTCCCGCCGATGTATGGGGCTGCTCAAGATAACCCATTTCCTCCAAATCCGACATCTCGTTTCTTATGGTGGCCGAGCTTATGCCCAACTTGTACTTCTTGGCAATGGTCCTCGACCCGATGGGCTGTGCTGTAGAGATGTAGTCCGCGATTACGGCCTGAAGTATTTTTAATTTTCTATCATCTATACGCATTACATCACCCCTCTTATTAGCACTCTCCTTTAAAGAGTGCTAACCGCTCTGCCATAAAAATATCACTGGTACTTTTTTTTGTCAATAGTTTTTTTCTTGTTATATTAAGAATTGTACAAAAACCCTATTGGACAGGTCTATTCCCCTCGGGGTAAGCCAAAAACCCCTACCGTCGGTCTCAACAAATCCATCCTTCTCTAGCCCTTCAAGCTGACCGCCGTAAAGCGTCCGTAAGTCTTTGCCAAACCTTTCTTCGAATTCCTTAAAATCTATGCCCCACCGGGTTCGCAGCTTAAGGAATATGGTTTCAAACATCTCCTCACTGGCGGACAGGGTCTCAGTGCCCTCCACCGGCGGCAGACCTTTTTTAAGCATACTGCAATACCTGTGTATGTCGGCGGTATTCCACCGCCTTACCCCGTTGCCGTAGGAATGGGCGGCCACACCGATACCCGTATAGGGCCGGTTGTCCCAGTAGGCCAGGTTGTGGACGCACTCCCTGCCTTTTTTTGCAAAATTAGAAATCTCGTACCTTTCATAGCCCCTGTGGCACAGATAATCCACCGCGAAATGGTACATATCCCTGTCAAGGTCCGGGTCGGGCTTTTGGATAACACCCTCCGAAAGCATCCGATGAAAAGCGGTGCCCTCCTCAATCTTAAGCGAATAGCAGGAAATATGCTCCGGTCGAAGGCCTGCTATCGATTCAAGTGTTTTGGCCCAGCTTTCCATTGTCTGGCCAGGGATGCCAAATATTAGGTCAATATTTATATTGTCAAAACCTTTCTTTCTTGCCCGCCGGTAACTTTCAATAAAGTCCGCCCGGTTGTGAACCCTGCCCAGGACCTTAAGCTCATCCGGGTTCCAGCTCTGCAGCCCTATGCTGAGCCGGTTTATACCGGTTTTTTTAAGACAATCAAGCATTTCATCGGACAGGGTCCCGGGGTTTGCCTCTATGCTTACCTCAACGCAGCGGCTTGTACCAAAGTAGCGGCCTATTCCCTCAAGGATGCGGGATATAAAAACAGGGTCCATGCAGGTGGGGGTACCCCCTCCCAAATAGACCGTCCGAAGGTCCCTTCCCCGGTACAGTGCCATCTCCGCAAGCAGGGCCGCTACGTAATCCTCCTGCATATCCTCCATGCCGGGGAAGGATACAAAGTCGCAATAATGGCATTTTTTTATGCAAAAAGGGATGTGTACATACAGCGCGTATTCCACCGGTTTCTACCCCCTAGTTGAGTTTAAGAACCGACATAAATGCCTCCTGGGGAACTTCCACGCTCCCTACCTGCCTCATCCTCTTTTTGCCTTCCTTCTGCTTTTCAAGGAGCTTTCTTTTTCTCGTTATATCCCCGCCGTAGCACTTTGCCAGTACATCCTTCCGAAGGGCCTTTATTGTCTCCCGTGCTATTATTTTGTTGCCTATGGTCGCCTGTATGGGTATCTCAAACATATGCCTTGGTATGGATTCTTTTAGCTTTTCCGCAATAGCCCTTCCCCTTGCGTAGGCCTTGTCGTTGTGAACGATAAAGCTTAAGGCATCCACCGGCTCCAAGTTGAGCAGTATATCCAGTTTAACCAAATCTGCTTGCTGGTAGCCCTTAAATTCGTAATCGAAGGAGGCGTATCCCCTGGTACGGGACTTTAGCGCATCGAAGAAGTCATAAATTATCTCATTTAGCGGCATTTCGTATTCCAGAACGACCCTTGTCTCCTCCAGATACTTCATATCCTTGAATATGCCCCTTCTTTCCTGGCAAAGCTCCATTATAGGACCCACGTACTCAGTGGGTACCATAACTGAAGCAATAACTATAGGCTCCTTCATGTATTCAATATCGTTTGCCTCAGGCAGGTTTGTCGGGTTGTCTATCAAAACCTCCTCGCCATCTGTCTTCTTGACCTTGTATATTACGCTGGGAGCGGTAGTGACAATATCTAAGTCGTATTCCCTCTCTAGCCGTTCTTGGACCACCTCCATGTGCAGCAGCCCTAAGAAACCGCAGCGAAAACCAAAGCCCAGTGCGGCGGAGGCCTCCGCCTCAAATCTAAGAGACGCATCGTTAAGCTGCAGCTTATCCAGTGCTTCCCTCAGGGCTTCGTAGTCCGACCCGTCAGCAGGATAAATACCGCAAAACACCATAGAATTCATTCTCTTATAGCCCGGTAACGGCTTATCGGTAGGATTGTCCGCATCGGTTATTGTATCTCCCACCCTTGTATCCCTGACGTTTTTTATGCTGGCGGCAACAAAGCCCACCGAGCCCGCCTTCAGTTCATCAACGGGGGTGGGGGCCGGCGCAAATATGCCCACCTGGTCCACCTCGAAGGTCTTCCCGGTTGAAAACATTTTTATCTCCATCCCCGGCTTTACGGCTCCTTCAAAGACCCTTACGTAGGATATGGCACCCCTGTAACTGTCGTAGTATGAATCGAAAATAAGTGCCTTAAGGGGCGCGTTTCCATCGCCGGAGGGTGGCAGAATCTTTGCCACCACCGCTTCGAGTACCTCCTCTATATTGGTGCCCTCCTTGGCTGAAATAAGGGGTGCATCCGAGGCACTAAGGCCCAGAATGTCCTCTATTTCCTGCTTCACCCTGTCGGGGTGAGCACTGGGCAGGTCTATTTTGTTAATCACCGGCACTATCTCCAGATTGTTTTCCAGGGCGAGGTAGAGATTGGCAAGAGTCTGGGCCTCTATGCCCTGGGACGCGTCCACCACAAGCAGTGCCCCTTCGCAGGCCGCAAGGCTCCTTGACACCTCGTAGGTAAAATCGACGTGGCCCGGCGTGTCAATAAGGTTTAAGATGTATTCCTCGCCGTCCCGGGCTTTGTATATAAGCCGCACCGTCTGGAGCTTTATGGTGATGCCCCTTTCCCTTTCCAGGTCCATATTGTCTAGTATTTGGTCTCGCATTTCCCTTTTGGTGAGCATGCCGGTGCTTTCTATAAGCCTGTCTGCCAGAGTTGATTTGCCGTGGTCTATATGGGCAATAATGCAGAAATTGCGTATATTATTATGTTTATGCATAGCTTTGCATTCCTCCTAAGTTTAGGGGACATTCATCTGCGGAATTGGATGTGTGAATCCCACATCTAACCTCTCACCTCAAAGTCACAATAAGGTGTGTCCCCTTTCCTTTACAACCCATCCTATTATTATAGCATACGGAAAAATGCTTATACAATGCATTAGGACTATTTTCATCAATGGCTACCGCATCAGTTCCCTTTTTCTTCTTACTATGGCCGAGGTAACGGCTACTCCCATGGCAAGTAGAAACGCCGCTCCTAAAACTAACGGGGTCATATAACCAAACCTTCTTTGCACACTTCCATATGCCCTGTCCAGCAGTGTAACCTTTTCAAAGGCATACAGCGTAAAGGTCAGGTCCTCCTCAGGCAGTGCCTCCAGCGATGCTTTGTACACCCCGTCTTCCCCCCTTGTAAGGTGGGTGCTGCTTTCCACAATATAGGGGGCTGCCTGCGGCGGGATGACTTCAATGTTCAGGTACTTAAAATCCGCCCAGTTTCTCGCGGGGTTTAGCAAATATTCAAATGAATACAGCGGTTTTGATGTTTTTCTGCCCTCCATTGTTCCAGATGTGTTATAGCTTACGCTTACCTCTTTTTCGCTCTTTGGAGGGAAATTCACCGTGTAAACAAGAGTTATAATGCGCTCTAATCTCCCCATCGCCCTGAGGTCATCCTCCGAGCAAAGGCCCATATGCCGTGTAAAGTGGTTATCAAGGGCCTGGGCGTATAGGTTGTATATCTGAATATCCGAAATGATGCCGCTGTCCTTAACACCGCGATAATCCCTTACCAACTCCAGCAGATACGGTCTGAGCTCTGCCTCCTTTTTGTCAATCCGATACTCCAGCAGCTCGGTTCTTTGGCTAAGCTTTCCGTCGGTATAGGCGTTTATATCAAAATTTATATCCTCTCCCAGTACCAAAACTTCCAAGACTTTGGGCTGGCGACACCAGGACGCGATTCGTGTATTTTGTTTGTCCCTCTCCATCCGGTTAAAGCCCTTTGTCAGAACCCTGGTCTTTGATGCATCAAATGCAAAATCCACCGCAAAGTTAACCTCCTGGTCAATGGTTGGCTGCACATGGAAGGTATAAAGCCTTCCCTTTTCTTTCTCCTCAAAGCTTTCCGCCCTATAAGGCTTGTCGGTAATGGAACTAACTATATCTTCAAATCCGAAGCCGCTTTCCCCGTCCCGCCCATGGGCTCCTTTGTAAGAATCCATCGCATTTCCGAAATATACGTCATAGGACAGCGTAACACCATCGGCGGTTATTGTGACATCCTCGGCAGAAAGGCTGCTTGCTCTTCCCACAAATGGGAACGCCATATTGACCGGCTGCGTCTCCTCTGTGGGATTGGACATTTTGTAGGCGGCGGTAACCCTGCCGCTTACGGTATAGTCACTGCCAGTCCAATCGGAAAAGTCAAATACAAGGTCTTCCCTTTTCACCTTTATTGGAGAATTCTTTTCCACTGCCATTATCCCGGCAGAGGGATACCCCTGCCAGTACACCGGCCCGGAATTGGCAAGTACCGAAACAGTACTGCAAAACAAAAATACGGCGCACATGACACATATAATAAACCTTTTCATGCAAACTCCCCCCTTCACACCTTAGACACATACCCATAGAAAACTGTTCCTTTTCCGGTTCAATATTTCACAGAGCCTGCTGTATACATAATATCAACAACAGCCGCAAAACTAAACCCTTCACCGGCTTAATCCTCAAATCAATAAAAAAAACGCCCCACAGAGGCAGCATACAAAAAATCTATTATAACATTGGACTGTAAATTACCAACTGCGAACTAATACCTATGATCTGTGTGCTCTGTAAACCGCGAGAACCGTCCCCATGGTTTCCTAATACCTTGCAAAAATCTCTGCCAATCTACCCTTTACCGTCTCGTAAGCCCTAACCCATTCGCTTTTATCTATCGAAACTTCGCTGCCCGCAAACTCCAGCTTTATTACCTGCTCGTCCAGGCCGTACACTCCAAATATGGGCCGGTCGTCCCCCTTACCCAGCATTTCCCGAAGGCTCCCATCAACAACCGCAAGGCCACAGTAAAAAAGCGCAAGGCATAACAGCAGTCCCACAAAAATTCTAAGCCTTAATCTCCTTCTGTACCTTCTTTTCTCCAGCCGGCCCACAGCACTCCCCTTTCTGTCAGTACACCTTTACTAAATAAATTGTGTCCCAAACCAGGCCTTTTATTCCTTTATCTCCTCAATAGCTTCAACTATGGCCTTTGCCAGGTACGGAACCGACGCAAGTGCCTCCTCCATCGTGTTGGCGTTGCTTCCTACCTCAACCAGTGCCGAATAGTCAGACAGCTGTTGGTTGTACTGGCCGGTTCTCTTTTCCAGAACCCTGCGGCACAGCCCGGGGCACTGTCCATTTATCTTATTCTTCAGGAGTTCTGCAAATTTCCGTGTCTCTGCGCCATTGACCGCATCCGGCCCCCACACCAGCATAAGCTTTGCTATGTCCTTCCCGCCCACCTTAATAGCGGACAGTGCCCGGGCACTCTGTTCCTCAGCCCGATTTCTCATGGGGAAAGCGTCACGGTGCAAATCGATTACCACCTTTATGGAGGGGTGTTCCGCCATTACCCTGCGAACGGAGTTAAGGGACCTTGAATAGGCCGGCGTGTACTCCGGATAATCATGGAATGTTGTAATGTGTACAGCCTTTATTCCGTGCTGTGACTGCAGCATCTCCTGGAGTTCCCTGCCCACCCTTACCACCGAATACCTGGCGTCTATGGTCCTGTCCACATCGGTAGGGGTATAGTTATAAGCTTTGGACGGCCTGTAAGCCTCCGAGGTGTGGGTATGATAAATAAGCACCACCGGCTGGTCCATATCCAGCTGGGTCCTGGCAGGGTTCTGGAACTGTCTTCCGTCTTCCCCTATCTCCCCTTCAAAGGCGGTGCCTATCTCAATTTCACCCGGTTTGTATTGGTTTAGTATATCGTTTAAGTCCTCCTCCGGGTCGTAGGGGTTACCACGGTCTACACCCGCCGCGCTACCCCGGCTGGGGAAGGGCAGGTCGTAACTCCCCATTATGGGTAGCTCCGCAACTATAAGGTTTTTTGGGTCCCTGTAGTTCCAACGGGTAACCATCCTAATTAGGGACCTAAAAAAAGAATCGTTCTTATCTCTTCTCTCGGTCCCTATGGCCGGTAAGGCTCTGTCCAACACCATCCTTAAAATGCTGTCCACCAACTGCTGACTGTCATCGAAGGTCCCCGAATCCTGCCGCAAAAAAACCTCTCTGGCGGACAAGTTTGAATACATACTCCTTATGCCCGCAAATAAAGCCAGAAGGCCTATAACTATTATTATGAACGCGCTCCACTTACCCGGCTTTATCGTCTTTATCTTTATCAATTTGAGTACCCCTCTCTTCCATTACGGCTTTTGTTCAACTATAAAAATATATTCCTGCGCTCCATCCAATATGTTTACCTATATTTAAAGGCATCGGTTTTTAAGCACCGGTGCCTTTTCTTTAGTTTATGAATCTGTCCACATCGCCCGGACCTATGGAGGGATGAAGGTATATGTTCAGCCCGTTAGCGAGTATTTTTGACATATCCCTTATCATGTCGTCTATTTCCTTCGGCGTTACCACAAGGCTTCCCACATTCGGGTCGAGCACCTCGCGGATTAGATTGTACCGGTCCTCGCCCTTCATCCTTTGGAGTACCTGGTAAAACTCCTTCCCCTCATCCGCCTGCTTAAGCATTGTATCCACCACCATATCTATGGTGTCGCTTGCCATGGTAGCCGCATCCACCACCGTGGGCACTCCAATGGCTATGACAGGGACGCCCAGTGTCTCGCGGTTTAGCTCTTTTCGTTTATTGCCTACTCCCGAACCGGGGCTAATACCAGTGTCCGCTATCTGTATGGTAGAGTTTATTCTCTCCATTTTCCTGGAGGCAAGGGCGTCTATCGCGATTACCCTGTCCGGCTTGATTCTGAATACAATTCCCTCAATTATTTCCCCCGTTTCTATACCGGTTATGCCCAGCACCCCCGGCGAAATAGCACAGACCGGTGAAACGCCCTCATCCACCTGGTCGGGGAGATATTCGAAAACATGCCTTGTTACCATAAGATGCGATATTGTTTTAGGCCCCAGAGAATCGGGGGTCACGTTCCAGTTGCCCAGCCCCACCACCAGGGTTGTGCTATCCATGTTAGCGGGGGCAATCCTTTTTAATTCCTCGCCCAGCGTCCTGCTCGCCTCTTCGTATACATCCCTGTCCCTTTTCCTTATACCGTCCGCCTCTATGGTGATGTAATTACCAACGGGCTTGTTCATTATCCGCGCTCCCACTTCCTGCTGTATATTTACCCTGGTAATCTTTATTCCGTTTGCTTCGGATACGTCAACCTCCACTCCGGGAATCTCCTTACTTTTATCCTCCCTGTACATATCCCTTGCTTCCACCGCAAGGTCTGTTCTTTTGTTGAACATGCCGCACCTCCTAAAGTCTATATATATTACACACTTAAAACTTTACATCCCTTAGCGTGTCATCCTGAGCGACCCCCTTGTCATCCTGAGCGAAGCGAAGAACCTTGCATAAGCGAAGAACCTTTCGGAAGGCATATAAAGATCCTTCAGTCGTTCCTCCTTCAGGATGACACATCTTATGTAACTTTATCAACGCATTGTATACAGCTTAAACATCTGCAGAATAAAAACACAGTATTGTCAAATGTTAATACTGTGTATAGGTTTGGCTAAGATTTCCCTTTTTATTCAACACGGCTTGCATTTTGGAATCCGTCATGGTAAAATATCACTTGTTAATCCCGTAAAAGGGGGTGAAGTAAATGGCAAACATCAAATCTTCAGAAAAAAGAGCAAGGATCGCTAGAGTAAGAACGGCTAGAAACAGGTCATATAAGTCCGCGATTAAGTCTGCCACCAAAAGGTTTGACGCGGCAGTAAACGCAGGCGATGCCGAGCAGGCCAGAGCGGCTTTCATTAAGGTGGAAAAACAGCTGGACAAGGCGGCAACCAAAGGTATTATTCACAAAAACACCGTAGCAAGAAAGAAATCCAGGCTTGCAAAGAGGCTTAACAACGCTATGTAATTATTCAAAAAAATAAGCGTACATGTTACAGTACGCTTTTTTGATTCCAATAATTTTACAATCCGGCAATAAGCAGCTCTAATGCAATCCAGGGCTCTATCCTGCCGCTTTTGATGCGAACGTCAGCTTCGCCGCATTCTTTCAAAGCCTTCTTAAGGGCCTCCCGGGTAAAATTGCCGGACTGCCTTATCAGGGAACCGGCCACAAAGGGCGGAACCTGCAGCTTTGACGCAACTGCCCTGCCCGAGTATCCTGTTTCTTTAAAGTATGACGCCTGTAGCAGCAGCCGGAACTGTCTTGCCACCATAAAAAGCACCCTGACCGGCGGCTCTCCGCTCCGTTTCATATCCTCCAAAAGCCTGACAGCCTTTGAAATGTCCTTACCGCCTATTGAATCAACCAGCTTGAATATATTTGTATCCAGGTTTTCCGGGGCAAGGGTTTCCACGTCTTCTTTCTTTATTACATCCCTGCCCTTGCAGTACTCCGCTACCTTTTCAATCTCATTTGCAACGCCTTCCAGCGTTTTATCCGAATCCCTGCCTAAGTATCCCATAAGTTCAATAAACCTCTTTAGTACCGCTGGGGATATCCTTTTGCCAAATCCGGCAAACCGCTTTGCAACCCATTTTTCCAGAGCCTGGGGTTTAAGCTTGCCGAATTCAACCATATTGCCCACGGCTTTAAAGGTTTTCATAAGCTTTGTCCTCATATCGGGGCTGCCTTTGGTTGTAATAACAAGGCAGGTATGCCCGGAAAGGCTACCGAAAGAATTCTGCAGCTTTTCTGTATCCTCCTTTGTAAAACCTTTTCTCGCCGACGGTGAAAAGACCGCATTGTTTACTATTATAAGTCTCCTTTCGTTCATAAAGGGCAGGGTCTCGCAGGCATTAATAATACTGTCCGCAGTTGCGGCGTTCCCGTCTATGACGGTAAGGTTTAACTGCTCCATTGAGGCGGGTATAAGCATTTCCTTAATCCTGCCCACCGCTTCCCTAATCAGAAGGTCCTCGGGGCCATAAAAAAGGTACAGCCTTCCCACCTCACCCCGTTTTAAACTGTTAAATAACTGTGTCATATCCATATACTATTTCACCCAAACCGCCGTACCATATGCAAGCAGCTCAGCTGCTCCCTGCATTACCGAAGATGTGGAAAACCTCACATTGACAACCGCATTGGCTCCCAGTGCCTCTGCTTCCTCCACCATACGCTTTAATGCAATCTTCCTTGCTTCGGACAGCATTTCGGTATATTCCTTTATTTCTCCGCCCACCAGCGTTCTAAAACCCGCCATTATGTCCTTTCCAATATGCTTTGAGTGTATAGTATTCCCCTTGACCAGCCCATAGACCTTTGTGATGGTTTTACCGGGAACATCGTTAGTATTTACCAGTATCATCATCCTCCGCCTCCCTGTCCCTTTTTCTTTCAATTATTAGTCCTGTAATAAGCACAAATATTCCGACAAATATACCAATAATGCCCAACCTCAGTATAAAGAACATATCCGGTGATGTAATTACGGTATAGACTGCATAAAGCAGCATAACCGCCAACCCGGCCAGTATAAGCCCCACTCCAACTTTTTTCAAATTACCATCCTCCTCTCGGAACCATTCCAGCTTAAAAGCAGCCATACCGCAGCAGCCGCCGTATAATACACTATAAAAAACCCGGGGCCGGCACTTTCCACACTAAAACTGCCATAGGGTATCATCCCAGCTATATCAATTATATAGTTTATTGTTTTAATTATTATACCATTTATCCAAATAATAGTGTAGTACAGCGGTATTCGCAGCGGATACAGTAAAAGAAAGGCCACCGTAAGCCAAAGCACCAGCCCCGCCAGCGGCACCGCCAGTATATTGGCCAGCACCGAAACGGGAGCAAAACTGCCGAAATAATGGACAAGGAGGGGCAGCACAAGCATCTGGGAGGCCAGCGTTATGGAAACCGCTGCAGAAAGGTGCCTGCCCATTAAGGACAGCAGCTGCTCAAATGTCGGATAAAACAAGGCAATCCCAAGGCATGCCATGAAGGACAGCTGGAAGGAGATGCTGTATATGATATAGGGCTTAATAGACGTAAGCAGGAAGGCCGCAAGGAATAGGGATGTAAGCATATCCTGTTTCCTGTTTGTGGCTACCGCAAGCATAACCACTCCCATCATTATCGACGCCCGGACCACCGAAGGGGTAAGCCCCACCATAAACGAGAAAAATGTCAGAAGGGCACACAGTAAAATAAACCTCTCCCACCCGAAAAGGCCAATTCTTTTCAAAACCCATAAAAGAACCGCGCATATTATACCAACGTGCAGCCCGGAAACCGCCAAAAGATGCGATATACCCACTGCCGAGAACCTCTCCCGGGTTTCTGCGCCCACCTCTCTGCCCCCCAGCAAAAGACCCTTCATAATCTCGCCCTGCTCCGGCGGCACCGCCGCTCCCTCCAGCTTTGCTTTTACCCATCCGGCGGCCCTTGAACTGTAATACTTTACAGAAAAGGGTTTTACGCTGCCAAACTCAATGTGGTAGGGAGTGGAATTTAGAAGTGCCTCGGCTCCCAGCCCCCGGCAGTACTTTTTATACCCCTGGTCGGAGGGGATTTTCAGCTGTCCATCCGCTTCCACTACGGTCCCTATCGTTACCTTGCCGACGTCCCCACCGGGATACATCATAAGCTTACCCCTGTACCCTATGTCTTCGCCGTCCACCAACAGGCCTTCCACATCCAGCAGAAAGCAGTCTTCCCGTATAACCGGCTCCACCCAACCTTTAACCGTCACCCAGCGTCCTGCATGGCTTTGCACCGTTTCCGCCTGTATACGGTACAGCGCAAAACCGGTAACCCCCACACAAAAGAACACCAGTGCCGCTAACAGGTATATCCCCCTGCGGGGCAAAAAAACAAAAAGGAGCCCTATCGCCATCACCGCCAGGAAGAGAAGGACCCAAAGTCCCACTCCCCAGACAAGGCATAAGACCCCACCAACAAAATAGCAAACAAGGGCAAAGACCAGTTTTCGTTTCATGACCTTTTGATTTCCTTGTTTTTTTCATCCATTTAGAATTCAGTGTCACCTTACAGATAGAATAACAACATAACACAGTGATTGCAAGTATAACCGCATATTACCCGTAGCAAATCACAGTATCTGCTTCAAAAAAGCCTGAGTTCTTTCATTCTCCGGCTTACTGAATATTTTCTCAGGCGTTCCCTCTTCTATTATCCTGCCCGCATCCATATAGATAACCCTGTCTGCCGCTTCTTTGGCAAACCACATTTCGTGGGTTACCACCACCATTGTCATCCCTTCCTTAGCCAGGTCATCCATTACCACCAGCACTTCTCCAACCAGTTCCGGGTCAAGAGCCGATGTGGGTTCGTCAAACAGTAGTACCTTCGGTTGCATGGCCAGTGCCCTTGCTATGGCAACCCTCTGTTTCTGGCCGCCGGATATCATGCTCGGGTAGGAGTTAGCCTTATCCTCCAGGCCGACCTTTTTCAACAGCTCGTGCCCTAACTCCTTTGCCTGGCTCATGGGCATCTTTTTAACCTGGGTCGGTCCTTCTATAACGTTTTGCAAAACAGTCTTATGAGGGAAAAGGTTAAAGTGCTGGAACACCATTCCCACATCCTGCCTTATAAGGTGCAGATCCTTTCCTTTGGGCTTTACCTCTTTGCCCTCTATAAATATTTGTCCCTTTTGCGCTCTTTCCAGAAAATTGATGCACCTGAGCAGGGTACTTTTACCCGAACCGCTGGCCCCTATTATAACCACGACTTCCTTTTCCTTAACCGAAATATCTACATCCTTTAATACATGAAGTTTCCCAAACCATTTATTAAGCTTTTTTACCTGTATCATTAATTCAACCTCCCTAGCTCCTACGGTCACTGACCTTTAGACGTTTCTCCAGTTTACCTACCAATACGGTTAATACGGAAGTCATCAGCAAATAATAGACCCCGACCACTACGAACATCTCCAGCATCATCATTGTAGACGAGCCAATCTGTCTTGCCGTTAACAGCAGCTCCCGTACCGAAACAGCACTGGCCAGGGATGAATCCTTTAACGCAATAATAAACTGGTTCCCCAAAGGAGGCACCGACCTTTTGAAGGCCTGGGGCAGAATTATCCTTCTCATGGCCTTTGTCTTAGTCATACCCAGGCTGTAAGCAGCTTCTTTTTGCCCACGGTCGATAGACTGAATAGCTCCGCGGAATATCTCCGCCATATACGCCCCGTTATGAACGCCCAGCCCTATAACTGCCGAAGTCAGTCTTGGAATATCAACGAATTCCACAAGGCCGAAATAAATGATAAAAAGCTGCAGCAGTAGCGGGGTACCCCTAATAATCCATATATAAAACAAAGCAGGTCCCTGGATGATTTTACTCCTTGATATCCGCATAAGGGCGGTAATTAGTCCGAGTACCAGGCCCAACAGTATCCCAAGGACGGTAATCTGCAATGTCAACCATGCAGCTCCATAAAACCTGGGGAAATATGAAGGTATAACTGTAAAGTCCCAAGGTATATCAATCATTTATCCATCTCCTCTTTAAATCAAAAAGGCACGGTCCCTGATGGAACCGTGCCCAATCAGGTTATTTTACTGTAATATCTCTTCCTTCATGCCACTTTTCACTTATCTTTATCAAAGTCCCATCGTTATGCATTTCCTGAAGTATTTCGTCAAGTTTCTCTCTTAGCTTATTATCCTCCTGCTTTACTGCCAGTGCCATCTCTTCCAGGCGTAGCAGGTCACCGGCTAATGTCAGGTCATCGCCGCCTTTTATTTGGTTCATACCATTTAGCGCAACTAGGCGGTCGGTAATCATTCCATCCACCCTGCCGTTTAAAAGCTCCATAAGAATCTGGTTAACCCCTTCGTAGGGAACAACACCTGCACCCAAGTTTTGGGCATCTTCCATAAACGTTTCCCCTGTCACTACGCCTATCTCTTTGCCTTCCATCTGGCCTGCATCGGTAATACCGGAATCCTTCCGTACAATAAGCTGTGCTCCCGAATAATAGTACGGAATGGTAAAGCTGACAACTTCAAGTCTTTCTTCGGTTATTGCCATACTGCCCAATATTGCATCATAACGACCTGCCCTCAGCCCGTCGGGCAGTCCGTCCCAGGCCGATGTCTCATAGTTTAGTTCAACTCCCAGGCGTTTTGCAATCTCTTCGCCTGTATCCACATCAAACCCGACAACGTTATCGTTTTCATCATAAAAGTTGAAGGGAGGATAGTCGCCGCTACCTACAACGGTTAATACTCCCGCATCCAATACCCTGTCCAGACTGTCATCAACATTTTCTGATTCACTGGATGGGTCCTCTTTATTTGTATCGTTACCATTTTCCTTTGCAGGGTCCTGTGTACATCCTACCAAAGCCAGCGATAAAACTAAAATTGATACTATTGTAAAGAACAATCCTTTTCCCCTTAACATTTAATCAAAACACTCCCCTTAATTTTTAGATTTCCGACACTCCTACAAAACAATTCCTATAAGAATACAATCCTCACCCCTTACATTTTTTTTAATAAGTCGATTCGTGGCTTATAACAAAAACAAAAAACCCAGCCACTCTAACTCTCTTTCTGCGTGTATTCAGAAAGAGAGTTAGAGTACCTAGGTTTCATCTCTCAACTCACCTCAAGCCATACATTCTTCGGTATGACTTATTACCAGCCCATTCAACAATGAACTAATAAAGGTCCCAGTTCTCCAGTTGTAGATTTTTCCAGTCCAGATTTCGCTTTTTTTGTTGTCTAACACTCGCCGACACCCATTAATGAAACGTGTGCCTGCTCGCATTACTAAGCTACTGCCTGAATGTACTTCATCCGTTATAGGCCAATTAAAAAACATTAAAATTATACACTTTTTCTCATCTTTTGTCAATGGAATATTATTCCTGCCGTGGCATCAGTTATTCATATTTTTTAATACATTCACCCTGGATAGTACCCCAACAATCGGCAACGCAATGGCTGCACTTCCCAAAGCCTGGATGGTGTTGCCTGGAAGTTCTATTAGTGCCGCGGGAAAACCATATAGAATTACCTCGGCGGCGAAATAGCCCACCGCCATCCACAGCCCGCCAAGCAGCATGGCTGCAATCCTTGACCCTATGCTGTTCTTGCCGGAAAACAGGCGGTAGAACACATATCCGACTATAAGACCTTCCAGCCCTTTTATAACAAAGGTAAAGGGTGCCCACACAGCGTAAGGGGATAGCAAATCGGCCAGTGCCGATCCAACGCCGCCCGCCACCGCTCCGTATCTGGGACCTAAAAGTAGCGCGGCTATAAATATTACAGTATCCCCAAGATTTATATATCCCTTTGTCGCCGGTACAGGCACCTGGAAGGCCATCGTGGCCACTGTTACCAACGCCGTCAAAAGTGACGCTACAATCAATTTATGAGTTTTGTTCATCCATTGGTCCCTCCAAAAAATAATTTCAACTTGATTATACCATGCACCGCAGGGATTTTAAACATGACTTTACTTTTTGAATTTTTCAATGAGACGGGCCAGCACCTTAGAAAACTCCCCCCAGCTGACTTCCTTTTCCAACGGATACTGGTCCTGCACAAGCCCCTCCTCCTTTATCTGGTTAAAAAAGGGCAGGGCCCAGTGGCTGCTCTTCTGCTCATTTATTTGCACAGTATTGTAAATACCGGTAGCGATGGCGTTGGCGATTTTTTTCCTGAAGGGATTCCGGGAAAGCAGATGGTTATCCGATGGGTTGGTAATAAACGCAGTCTCCACCAGCACAGCAGTCATTTGCGCCTCCCTTATCACGAAGGAATAGTCCTCCCTCTTGGCGTTGAGCTTGTTGTAGGCCCTCCTCCTGGCAATCCCCAGGTTGGAAATCTCCCTCAGTATGCTTTCTGCCAGTTCCTTTCCCGTCTGGGCGTTGTGCCCATAAACCGTCTCCACTCCTTTTGCCGATACTGGCCCCCCATTACAGTGTATGGATATGGTATAATCGGCCCCCGACTGGTTTATCCTTTCTACCCTCTCGGCAGGCTCTAAGGTCTCATCCTTATCCCTTGTAAGCACAACTCCTGTACCATTATGCTCAAGAAGCTGTTTTAGTTTAAACGCTATATCAAGGTTTACGTTTTTTTCGGTTATCCCAAAAGCTTGCAACCCCGGGTCGTCCCCACCATGGCCAGGATCTATACAAATCCTCATCTAATCACCTCCATTACATAATATGAAGAGGATTTACTTCTTGCCATAGATTAGACGGCACCCCTTGTAATCTAGCCTCCAAAGCTGATACACTGTTGTTATATATAAAACTTTAAAAACTTTACATTTCCTATCGTGTCATCCTGAGCGATAGCGAAGGACCTTGCAATAGCTAAATGTCTATCTGCAAGTAAGATTCTTCGGGCTTTGCTTCTTCAGAACGACATAGTCGGATTCTTCGGGTTTCGCTTCTTCGGAATGACAGGTAAAGGAATGTAATACTATTAATACGTTGTATGTAGTAAAAATAGCGGAAAGGAGCAGGACATGGGCACTTCAAAATTATACAGGGACAATGCCTATACAACGGAATTTGATGCACAGGTAAAACACTTGGCCAAAGTGGAGGGCGGCTTTGAAGTAGTGCTGGACAGAACGGTCTTTTATCCCACAGGCGGCGGCCAGCCCTTCGATACCGGCCTGATTGACGAAATCCCGGTGACCGACGTGCAGGAACGGGGAGACGAAATAGTACATATGCTGGAAGGGCAGCCCAAATCCCGCACCGTGTCCGGGAAGATTGACTGGCATCGGCGCTTTGACCACATGCAACAGCACGCAGGCCAGCACATACTGTCCGCCGTCTTTGAAAAGATAGCAGGGGCAGGCACCGTTGGTTTCCACCTGGGCAATCAGTTTGTAAACATAGACCTAAATGTGCAACGTTTAACCGAGAACCAGATAACCCGGGCGGAACAGCTGGCAAACGAAATAGTCTTTGACAACCGGGCGATAAAAACCTATATTGTGGAACCAAAGGACATATCAAAACTACCCCTTCGTAAACCGCCGGCGGTTAAAGAGGACATACGAATAGTAGAGATAGACGGTTTTGATTACTCACCCTGCGGGGGAACGCACCCTTCGCATACCGGGAGCGTCGGACTTATTAAAATAAGGCACTGGGAAAAAAGCAAGAATAACACCCGCATAGAATTCCTGTGCGGCGGCCGGGCACTTAGGGATTTTCAGGGCAAAAATGAGAGTATAAACAGGATTTCCGCGCTGCTTTCGGTAAGAGACTTTGAAACGGCGGATACAGTAGAAAGGATTGTATCGGATAATAAGGCCCTTTTAAAAACCATAGAGGGACTAAAGGAAAGCCTCTGCGAATACGAAGCCCGGGCCTTGGTCGACAGTGCTCCTTTGGAAAAGGGTATAAGGGTGGTTAAGGTTTTGTTTGACAACCGTCCCTTCGAGGAACTCCGCCTTCTTGCCTCCGCTATCACCCGCAGCGAAGGCTGCATCGCTATGCTTTGTAACACAGGCGAAAAGAGCCAGGTTATCGCTGGCCGGTCGGAGGATATAAATATGGACATGCGAAAACCCTTTAAAAAAGTAATGTCGCAGCATAGCGGCCGGGGCGGAGGTAATGACCGGGTGGTGCAGGGAGGATTTGAAAGTGCCGAAGATGCCGAAGAATTGTTGGATATGCTGCACAAGGAAATACTTAAAACTGTATATATATAACGTGCTTAAGACTTTACATCCCCTTGCGTGTCATCCTGAGCGACCCCCTTGTCATCCTGAGCGATAGCGAAGGATCTATCAAAGAAGATTCTTCACTACGTTCAGAACGACAAAGTCGGATTCTTCGGGCTTCGCTTCTTCGGAATGACAGATAAAGGAATATAATATAATTAATGCGTTATATATAGAAGCAGAAAGGGACAAAAAACCGTCCCTTGTCCCTTTTTTTACTCTTCTATTAATCTGTAGCAGTGGTCGCAGCGGTCGAAGTTTTGCATAAGCGTATTATACCTTTTGAAACGTATCCGGGGATTAAAAACGTCAACAACCGGGTACTCGCACATGCAGCAGTATTTGTATCCAAGGTCCTGAGCACCCAGTTTTTTGTATTCT
>Ga0172377_10000989_pt1 | contig 28181 bp, 22 predicted proteins | sample Pumphouse3metaG_FD_119749 | JGI IMG/M metagenome (GOLD analysis project Ga0172377, IMG submission 119749) | Leachate microbial communities from a municipal landfill in Southern Ontario, Canada - Pumphouse #3 metaG | ecosystem: Engineered > Solid waste > Landfill > Unclassified | place: Canada... | reverse complement strand
TCATATGTATTAAACTAATGTTTCTACAAAATCAGCAACCTTCTTTGCTGGCTGGTCCATCTTTAATTTTTTAATATTATTTTTCAAAGAAACCAAATCTGCTTTTTTGATTTTTTCAATCAAGTCATCTTTTGGGTCAACTCGTACTGCACAGTTTCTTTTTACCACAAATTCTGTATTTTGATATTCTGGATAACACACATCGCCATATAAGAACAATGGTTTTTCTCGCTCTATTGCCTCCAAACAGGTTAGACCACCTGCCTTGCCAAGAACCAAATCCGAACATACCATAGCATCATCAATCGATTTGATGAAACCGCAGTTAATAATTTTCGCTTGTGGCTTCTTGCGTGCCAAGAATTTGTCAACTTTATTCTTCAATTTTGTATTTTTACTACTTACAAAAATAATTTGGAAATTTGGTTCGCTAGAAATTTTCTTCAAGGTCTTGAAAAGTTTTCCGCTTCCTTTCATTCCGCCTGTCATTAAAATAGTTAATTTCTTGGAATCTAATTCAAATTCTAGTCGGCTACGGGCATCTTTTACAGTAATAGGTTCATAAAAACTTTTTGCCACAGGTATTCCAAAACTTTTTATCTTGTCTGTTTGGAAACCATTATTTAATAACTCTTGTCTAAAAGATGCATATGGGATAATAACGTAATCATTATTAAAAGTTTTGTTTAAAGAAGGAGTTACATCAAAATCTGTTACAAAAAACACACTTTTAGCAGGTTTTGTAAATAATTCTTGATAATCTTTAATAAATAACCTTCCTGCCAAATGTGTAGAAATTATAACATCAGGTTTAAATTCATTTATTTGTGCCAAAAGTTCTTTTTTTATCTGCTTATTCCAAGACTCAAAAGGTGTTTTACCTGTCCTTTTTGTCCTTAATACTATTTTATTTGCAATTTTAGGAAACATAAACCCCAAAGAAAATCCAACATCAGTTAATTCCCAGTTTATAAACTTATGTCCTTTATAAATATCTAATATTTTAGTATCATATCCTCTGCTATTTAATTCTTCTGCCATACACTTAGCAACAGCATTATGTCCATTACCTATTGTTACTGTCAATATTAAACATTTCATATTTTATCCCTCTTAATAATTATATAATAAAGTATAACATAAAATATATAGCAGTGCAACGATTTTTCATTTATTTATTATATGAATGATTTGGATAGTTAATTAAAAAACCGCTATATTAATAGCAGTTTTTATTCAAAATCACTTTAATTGTTTAATTGATTATTAAAACATTGTAAAGCAGTCAAGAAATACATTATTTGTCTATCTTTTGCATCATTGTGAAGTGGTATCATTGATATAAATAAAATACCTTCTAATAATTCAATTTGGTCAACATCAAAACCATTATTCAAAAGTATTGTATCCATAATATTTGGATTTGGCATAGAGTTTGACAAAAATTTATAATCAAATTTGTTGCTATCAATACGGTTGACAATAAATAAATCCGAAGTGATATAGTCAAATAATCCGTGATAACTATGTCTTAATTTCGCTACATCATAACGGATATCGCCATAAATTGAGTCCTCACCGAAATTACCTCTTGGGTCAATAAATTTGAAAATAGAACTTCTAGGTGTATATAAAATATTACCAAAGCACAAATCACCATGAATGATACCTGTATATTTTTTGCTATCCAAAATCAAATCTTTCAATTTTGGTTGCAAATGTTCCCAGCAGTATTTAAAACCGTGCATAGGTTTATTGTTAATTATTACAATATCAAGATTTAATAAATCTTGTCGTTCCCATTTCGCAACTCTATCATTTGTCTTGTCAATATACATTTTAGTTGTGTTTTTTATCACATCAAAATCTTCTGGCGCTTTTTTGTAATACCATAAAATTTTTGCATATTGAATTAAAGTATTAAAAATATATTTCCATTGATATTCCTGCATTGGATAATAAACAAAATATTCCGCCAAGGAAGTATAATCCATATATTCTAGTTGATAAGAAAGTGAATTGCCCTCACCTTTTTGTCCCAAGAAGTGCGGACAAAGTTGGGCTAATGGAGTTTTGCAAATTTCTTCATACCAGTTAATTTCAGACAATATCTTACTTTCTGTACTTGTCTTTGTAATTACACCAAATTCGTTGATATTGAAATTATTAAACGAACGGCCACTCATATTTTTTCTTACCGAAGAAATTAATTCCATTACAGTATTTGTATTGTAACAAAACTCAATATCATATTTTTTCATAGCAACTTTTGATAAATAATATTTCAAAACCGTACTCAAATCCAAATTTTCAACTGCAACAAAATTACTTCTAAATAAGCAAGATTTTAACAGATTAAAAGTACCAAAGAAATACATTCCTACTGTATATTCAAATTCATCGTCCAAAAATTCTTTTTCTTTGTTTATATAGGTTAGATATCCATCACTATTTGACTTTACATACAACTTATCAAAATATTCACCATCACAATTTGTAACAGCAGCCCAGGACTCATAAAAATCAAAATTTACATCACAAATTACATTTCCATTCAGTAACAAAAAGGGTTTTGTAATATATTTTGCACACAATTGCAATGAATTCACTGTATTTTTAAACTTTTTCTGCACCACATATGTAACATGGATTTTTGGATAATTTTTTTCCATAAAAATTTCCATCACTGGTTTATTTAAAGAATTGACAACAAAAATAATTTCCTTTAATCCTCTTTTTACCATTTTTGTGATGATATTAAAAAGAGCGGGCTTTTGCTTTATTGATAATAAGCAAGAAGGTTGCGTGTAATCTAGTGGGGATATTCCCAAAGAAGAACGGGACATTAATATAACCATTTGAATATTTTTTGCATCACCCTCTATACCATAGCCGTATTTTTCCGTTTTTGTCTCTTTATTTTTCAAATCTTTAAACCTCTCTTGTTTTGTCTTTTTTACACATTATTTATGAGTTTATTATACCACAACACTTTTTTTCGTGCAACACTTTTATAAAATATAATAAAAGGATTGACGAAAAGTGAAATATTATATAAAATATATTATATAATAATTGTGGAGTAAAAATTATGCAAGCAGTAATTCTGTGTGGAGGACTTGGCACTCGCTTAAAAGAAGCAGTAAAAGATGTCCCAAAACCAATGGCGCCCATCAACGGCACTCCTTTTATGCAATTACAATTAGACCGACTAAAAGAAGCAGGAGTAAATAAAGTAGTTTTTGCAGTGGGATACAAAAAAGAAATAATCGAAAATTATTTTCACGATAATTATAAAGGCATCAAATTATGTTACTCCGAGGAAGATAAACCTCTTGGCACAGGCGGTGCTTTAAAAAAAGCGTTGACATTAATTGATGAAGATTGTGCAATCGTAATGAATGGCGATGTATATTTGGATATCAATTTAAAAGCCATTTATAATCAGCATAAGGTATCCAAAGTATGGGAAACTATGGCAGTAAAGCCTATGACAAATTTTAATAGATATGGAAATGCTTTTATTGACGGTATCAAAATGATTGATTATCGCGAAAAAGAACAAACTGAAAAAGGCTTTGTACACATCGGTTGTTATGTAGTACAAAAAAATATTTTTGATGCCTTTCCTGAATTAGGCGATTCTTTTTCACACGAAACAGATTATCTAGCAAAACAGGTAAAGAATAGAAGGCATAATGTATATATTTACAATAATTATTTTGTAGATATAGGGATACCAAATGATTATTTTGGATTTATTGAAGGCTACACAAAAAGAGAAAAAAAAATTGCTTCAAACGCATAAACAAAAAGTAAGACTATTAGTCCTACTTTTTTTGTTATTAAATTAAGTTTAATTCTTTCATTTCTTTTTTTAATACTTTTAAATTTTGTTTACTAATTGTAGTGAGTGGTAGCCTCAATGTATTTGTTCCTATTCCTATTAAATGCAAACCCGCTTTGACAGGTATAGGGTTTACTTCACTAAACAGTGCTTTTATTAAAGGTTTGAGTTTTAATTGAATTTTACGGCTTTTTTCTATATTCCCTTCAAAAAAACTGCTACACATCTCACTGACCATTTGGGGAGCAATGTTACTTGCAACGCTGATTACACCTTTACCGCCAAGTGCCAAAATAGGTAAAACCAATCCGTCTTCACCGCTATAAACATCTATTCTGTCCCCACAGAGTCTATTTATTTCTGCGACTTGTTCAAGATTACCACTTGCCTCTTTTATTCCAACAATATTTGGACACAATGACAAGGTATTGACTGTTTCAGGTAAAATATTTACACCTGTTCTACTAGGTACATTGTATAAGATTATGGGCAAGTTTGTATTTTTTGAAATTGCTGTATAATGTTCAATTAGCCCTTTTTGTGTACATTTATTGTAATAAGGTGTAACACTTAGTAATCCATCAACTCCTAGATTTTCATAAATTTTACTATAAAAAATAGCGGTTTTTGTACAGTTACTGCCAGCACCTGCTATTACTGGAATTTTTTTATTTACATATTTCACTACAAATTTTATTAAACTAGTTTTTTCTTCCATAGTCATAGTGGCAGGTTCGCCCGTTGTCCCCAAAACAATTAACGCATTAGTACCATTATCCAACTGATAATCTAATAATTTCTTTACCGCTTTGAAACTTATTTTTTCGCCATCGGCACTCATCGGTGTAACAAGAGCCGTCGCACTTCCTTGAAAAATTGTCATTTGATACTCCTATTTATTTTATCTCAATATTATTTAGTAGAATCGGCTGTATTTGTTTGCCTTGTTTTACACTTTCTATTGTATCTTCTAGTAAACTCAAATCGGCAACCAGCGAGTTTGGTTTTTTTGCAAAATCATCTTGTCTAAAAGGTACAAAATATATGTTTTTAAAAGGCATCAAAAAGCCCACATTCTTTAAACTGTTCCCTAGTCCGTCATTCGTTGACAAGGCAATAATTACAGGTTTGTTATTTCTTAAATGCGATTTTACAGCCATTGTAACAGGTGTATCCACTATTCCGTGAGCGATTTTTGCCAAAGTATTACCAGTACAAGGGGCAACCACCATAATATCTACCAGATTTTGTGGACCAACTGGCTCTGCCAAAGGTATAGTATCGATAGGTGTATTTTTTGTTATATTACTAATTTCCTTACGAAAATCACTTGCCTTAAAAAATCTTGTGTCCATATTTGCTGTGTTAAAAGAAAATATCGGCAAAATATCATATTTTTTCACTAGTATCTTCATTTCATCAAGCAATTTTGCAAAAGTACAAAATGAGCCAGTAATTGCCAGCCCTAATTTTTCTTTCATATAATTAATTCTCCCATTTTTAAAATGCTTTCTAACATAATTTCACTTGCTTTTTCTGCACAAAATTTTTGAGGTAAAGCGGGTGCTTCCACATATTGAAAGTTATATAAATAAAGTTTAGTTTTATCCAGACAACTCTTTGAAGCAATTTCCAAAACTGTCGCCTCATCATTTATATTTTTTAAAATTTCCTCTGTTAAAATTTCAAAGGGTACAGTGTTTATGATGATATCAAACTGATTTATATCTTCCTTTAACTTGGTTGCACTAATAATCTTGTCGCAAAAATATATAGCATTATCAAAGTCATCATTTTGAAAAAGAAACAAGGTAATATTAAGATTTAATTTATTCAAAAATTGACAAATTGCCTTACCTACCCGCCCTGCTCCTAAAACAGCAATTTTATTATTAAAAATTGATTTATCAGTACAAGAAATAATATTGTGCAATACACCCTCTGCTGTAATTCGTGCATTTTTAATCGCAAACGCTTCATCATTAAGTAAATTTATATATTTTAATCCTTTTTTTTGTAAAAGTTTAGCAATAACTTGGCTTTGGTTACCACCAACAATAGTTGTGTCTTTTAAAAAAGGTAAAATATCTTTTTCTTCTAGTTTTTTTGCAGGTGAAAAAACGATAAAATCGCCCTTTTCTATACCTTTTACGCTAGAATTATAGATTTTTGCCTGCATTCCTTTATTATTTAATCTTTTCAATAAATATTGATTTCTTTTGTCGGTTGTGTCAACATAAAATTTCATAGTCCTCTCCTATATGTCATTATATTATCGCAAAGTGTCAAGTGTTAACAAAAATAAAATAACAAATGCACTTCAAAAAGAATATATTAACTATTATAGTTTTAGGAGTTTTTTAATGTGCGGATTTGTTGGATTAATTTCAAATAATATTAATATTAAAGAGGCTAATTTTGCTTTACAAAAATTGACTCACAGAGGACCAGATGAAGAAAATATATATTACAAAAACGATGTTTATCTAGGACATAAAAGATTAGTCGTAGTAGATAAAGAAAATGGTAAACAGCCTTTTTGTTATAATGAATTTGTAATGATTTATAATGGGGAACTTTACAATACGGAAGAATTACGGCAAGATTTAATTAGTAAAGGCTATACTTTTGCGGGACATTCTGACACCGAAGTACTCATCAAACTTTTTGCTGAATATGGTAATAAATGTCCGCAAAAACTAAACGGGATTTTTGCTTTTGCTGTTTACAATACCAAAACAAAATCTCTGTTTGTTTGTCGGGATAGATTTGGAGTAAAACCGCTTTACTACTATTTTAATAATAATGAAATAATGGTTTGTTCCGAAATCAAATGTATTTTATCTTATTTCAAAATTAATACCATAAATATCAACGGTTTGCAGGAAGTCTTGGGACTAGGTCCTTCACATACAAGAGGTTGTGGTATTTATCCAAATGTCAAAGAAGTAAAGGGCGGACATTATTTAATATTTGAAAATAATAAGTTAACTGATACAAAATACTGGGACTTAGTATCAAAAAATAATACGGATACCTTCAATATTTGTGTAGATAAGGTGCGTTTTTTGGTAGAAGATGCTATAAAAAGGCAGTTGGTTGCTGATGTGCCTTTGTGCACATTTTTGTCTGGCGGGTTAGATTCAACGGTTATAACCTTGCTAGCCCGAAAATATAAACCCGACCTTGAAACTTATAGTATAGATTACAAAGATAATGGTAAATTTTTTGAAAAAAATAATTTTCAGGTATCTAGGGATAGTGATTTTGTCAAACTATTAGTAAAAGAATTTAATATTCCACACCACTATGAAATTATCAAAAACACCGAACTAATAGACAACTTGGAGGAGGCTTTGCTACTAAAAGATTATCCTGGAATGGTAGATATTGACTCCTCACTTTTGTGGTTTAGTAAACAGGTAAAACAAAAATTTACTGTGGCATTATCGGGTGAATGTTCGGATGAAATTTTTGGGGGATATCCGTGGTATTATAAAGAATATCCACACAATGGCTTCCCTTGGATAAGAAACTTGGACGAACGAAACAATTTACTAAATGACAAATATAAAAGCAAATTGGATTTAATCAATTATGTAAATTATAGATACAATGAAACTTTGAGTGAAGTGCCGTTACACAAAAGCGAAAGTGAAGCGGAAAAAAAGCACAAACAAATGTTTGTACTGAATACCCACTGGTTTATGCAGAACTTGCTAGATAGAAAAGACCGTATGACAATGGGTGCGTCCCTAGAAGTCCGTGTACCTTTTGCTGACCATAGATTGATTGAATATTTATATAATGTACCTTGGGAATACAAATTCCACAACAATATGGAAAAAGGACTATTGCGTGAGGCTGTAAAAGATTTTGTACCAGCAGAAATAGTAAATAGAAAAAAGAACCCTTATCCAAAAACCTATAACCCAAAATACTTGGACGCTATGAAGAAGATATTAAATAAATGTTTACAAAAAAAAGACAGCATATTATTAGAATTGTTCGATAAAAAAGTATTGATGAACCTACTAAATAATGATGAAGATGCTATGAAAAATCCGTGGTACGGGCAATTAATGTCCCGCCCTCAATTATTGGCATATTTGTATCAAATAGATATGTGGTTTAGACATTATAATCTAAATATTGTAGAATAAAATAAAAGTTCTAAAAAAATAAATTGACTTTTGGCAAAGTAAACTGCTAAAATAAATATATGAGGATAACAAATAGAAAATTTTTTGATGTGCGTGCAGATATTTTAGCACCCAAACTACTTGGTAAATACATTTGCAGAAACATAAACGGGCAAGTTATAAAATATAAAATTACCGAAGTTGAGGCATATATGGGCGAAGCGGACACTGCCTGCCATTCACACAAAGGAAAAACTAAAAGAACAGCCCCTATGTACGAACAGAGCGGGACAATTTATGTTTATCTTTGCTATGGTATTCATAGTCTTCTTAATATTGTTTGTGGCGGACACTCTCCCGAGGCAGTGCTTATTCGTGGAGTAGAGGGGCATTTAGGCCCTGGTAGAGTATCAAAAGTATTAGCAATAAATAAAGAACTAAACGGTCAGGATATCATTACTTCCATAGACTTGTGGCTTGAAGACGCCAAAGAAATAAAGAATTACAAAACCAGCACTAGAATAGGCATTGATTACGCAGAAGACAAAGATAAAAATGCTTTATTGAGATATTCTATTGAATAAAAAATTCGTATTGTTCATTCTTTAAAAGATGAAAAAATTAAATAGATGTTTGTGGCTTTAATTCAAATTTTAGTCTAAGTCTAAATTTATTATTTAAAAATAAAAGCAAAAAATAGTAAAAAATCACTATAATTTAATAGTGATTTTTTTATTCAAAAAATTTTAATTTAAAAAGCAAAACAAAATGTTTTTTATTAAAGAGTAACATAAAAATAAATTAGTATTTTAACCTAGCGTACATAATATAAAGATGCACTAGTGAAATCTTTACGGATACTTGTAGTGTCATTAAATATTTCCACTTGGATACGGGTATCACTCAACATTTGAACCATCATTAATCCAGTACGAGTTCCAGTTGGTGGGATACCCTTATTTGTGTTATTTCCATTAAAAAGGTAATACGCCACTGCCCCCGAACTGATACTAACATTTTCAGGCTTTGTAGGGTTGTCATCATTGCTGACAGCAAAAGCATTTCCATATTGCCCACTACCTATTCTTATCTGTGTTGGATAATAACAATCATAACAAAATGACAAAGTATCCGCCCATTCATACCTGTCATTTTCATTCAAAGATTCTTCCAAAATCCAGTTCCCCAAAAGCGTACCCGCTTCATCATAAACAAATTTACCATCTGTAACAGGTTCATCATACACATATTCAGGTTCATCTATTGGCTGTGGAGGAGTTACCTCGGCATAAAGTTGAGCCCGTAAAGGTTCTACATAATAATATAGCGGTTTATCACCGTACAGAGTGCTCACAGGATATTTTTGATTGATAAATGCGTTATTTACATTTTTGTTTATTACTCCAAAGTCCACACAAGGAGTATTTCCACTTGTTCCTATTTGAACTCCTGATTGAATAGTATCCCCCACTTTCAAACCATCAGTAATATAAATATGGTCAAGATAATACGCCATTGTATTAGTTACTCCTATTCTTATGGCTCTATCACCGTAAGTGTTAGTCGCACCTATATATAGTATCTTCCCGCTTGTTGGTGCATAAACAGGCTTATTAATACCATTATAAACAAAATAGATATGGTCAGTAGGAAAACTATGTTCAGGTGGATGAATTTGCCCAAGAGGGATAATTCTATCAAAATCGGTCAACCGCATAACAAAATTATCAAAACTTATTTCGCCATTAGGCAAAGAAGTATCAAAATATTCGGTCAACTGCTCACCTGTATTATAATTATCATTATCATTTAACTCTCCGCAACCCGAAAAAGTTAGCCCCGTGAAAATAAAGAGAAATCCAAAAACAAACGCAACTATTCTTTTCAAATTATTTCTGCCCCCTTTACAATAATTAGGATACCAAATATCAGTTTTTTTATTATTTAATTCATTATCATACCAAATACCGTGTTATTAAAATAAAATTGTAAAATTAGGAAGCCCAAAACTTTATTAAAATTATACCTTATATACATAGAAATCACAAACGACTTTTGACATATTTATTTTTTGTAAATTTCAATCTTTTAGTAAATCATTTGCAGGCAAAATTATTTATTTTTTATAGGAATTTACGCTATTTCATTTCACATAAAATTAAATCGACATTTATTTTTATAAAAAATCTTTTTAATACAATTTATATGTTTTTTTGTAATACTTGAAACTTGATACCACGAAAACTCAATGATATAGTTATAGGGTAAGGCTTTTCCCTTATAAAAAATTATGAGAGGTTGATTTTATGACAAAAACTCTATCCCAAAACATTAAATTAGCGGTCGTTTCTATTAGTTGTCTTTGCTTACTATTATGTGCAACAATTTTATTCAGCGGTTGCACAAATACAACAACAACCATAGGGAACTTGAACTTTGCTGTATTGACTACATATGAAGGAGGTCATACTGGTGCAGAACAAGGATTTGCAATGGTGCGTATTACAAATAATGGTACAACCGATGCAACAGTTGCCACAACAGATTTTACACTCAAAGATAGTGCAAACGCTGCTGTAACAGGTCTTGCTTTTGAAGTCTATACTACAACTGGTCATTCAACAGCAGAAACATCCATTACTGTGCCTGATGGCGAATATGTAGATATCAGTATCCATTACACTTTTACCACTGTTACAGGTCAATATACTTTGGCTTATGACAGCACTACAATCTTAACGATTATGAGGTAAAATAAAAAACGAGTAATTTACTCGTTTTTTTATTCCAGCCACAAAATTAGTAATGCAGTTTAAAAAAATATGTCCTTATATTAGGACATATTTTTACATTTAATTAGTATATAAAATTAAATAATCTTATTATAAATATCCCAGCCAGCCATTGTATATAAAGTATAATTTGTAGTTAGATATGTTGGAACAGTAGTTCCAGTTGGTACATTTATTGAACTAGCATTTTCTATCAAACTACCACAAGCGGTTAAACTGGTCAATCCACTAGTTATTGTAGGACTATTAATTATTACACTAGTGAGAGCAGTACAGCCATCAAAGGCTAAATCACCTATGCTTGTAACCGTACTTGGTATACTTATACCTTGTAAGTTTGTACAATCGGCAAAAGCACTCACACCAATAACTTCTAATGCAATAGGTAATGTAATAGAGGTTAATTCGGTAGAACTAAAAGCGTAATCTGCTATACCCAAAACGTCATCTGCCAAAGTTATACTTCCTGTAATTTCACCCTTGTAAGTATAAACAGTTTTACCTGCATAAATTAGCCCATCACTCTGGTGTGTATACCATAAAGTATTATCCAAGGCTTTATTTCCTATACTTTTTAGAGTATTTGGGAAAATAATTGTTTCCAGATTCGAACATCCAAGGAATGCTTCTTCACCAATTCTATTCAAAATAGAATTTTCTCCAAAAAATATAGAAGTCAATCCTGCTAAACCAGCAAATACTTGATAATTTAATGTTGTTATCAGAGAGTTATCTTCAAATACTATACTTTCTAAACCTATACAACCACCAAATGCCCCAGCAGCAATTTCCGTTACCGAACTAGGAATAACAAGACTTGTTATCTTGCTACAACCACCAAATGCACTTACTTGAATTGTGGTTAAACTAGAATTTGTACCAAAATTAACCGAAGTTAAAGTACCCGCGTAAGGAGAAAAAGTAGCACTACCGATATTTAATAATTGAGAATTATCTTCAAATGTTATACTTGAAATAGCATTACTAGCAAAAGCCGCACTCTCCAAAGTTATTAAACTAGCAGGCAATGTAATACTAGTCAATAACGGGCAAGTTGTTACAGCAGCAGTTTTTATTATAGTTAAATGAGAATATAATCCAAAATTAATATTTGTTAATTTAGGTAAACCAGTGAATGAATTTTCGTTTAAGGTTGTCAACTGACAACCATTAGCAAAGTTAATACTAGCAAGATTTGAACAATCAGAAAGTATATATGTGTCCAAACTTGTTAAACTACTTGGGAAAGTAAAACTCGTAAGACTTGTACAGGACGCAAACGCTGAACTTCCTATGGTCGTTACCGTGTCTGGCACAATAAAATTTAGTAATGAGGAGCAACCTGTAAAAGCAGAAGCACCGATTGTAGTTAAACTAGAATTTAATCCAAAAATAATTGTTTGCAAAGATGTAAAACTATTATTAAAACAATTTTCTGGCAAAGTTGTCAGTAAAGAGTTATCTTCAAATACTATACTTTGTAATGATGTACAGCCACCAAATATACCAGCGGCTATACTTGTCAAAGAACTAGGAACAGTAAAACTCTGCAACACACTACAATTATTAAATGCGTATTGATTAATCGTAGCCAAACTTGAATTTTGACCCCAAGTTACTGACTCTAATTTATTTAATCCGTAAAACCCTTTTTCAGGAATTTCAGTAAGTTGAGAATTATCTTCAAAATTGATATCTACAAAACCCGCACCACTAAATGGCCCATTGTTGGTATCTGCTACAAAAGTTGTAACAGAACTAGGAATAATTATGCTTTGTAATAAAGAACAACCACCAAAAACACCAATACCTAATGAAGTTAAATGAGAGTTTGCACCAAAACTGAAATTAGATAGAGCGACAAGCCCACTAAAACAACTATCAGGAGCAACGGTTAATAACGAACCATCTTCAAAAATAATACTACTCAAAGATGAACAGCCACCAAACATATTAGTATCAGCACTAATTGTAGTAACACTACTAGGTATTATTATGCTTAATAAATGTGAACAACCACCAAAAGCACCTGCTCCTATACTTGTTACGCTAGAATTTGCTCCAAAACTAAATGTCTCTATATTTAGTCCAATAAAACAATTAGTTGGTATACTGGTAATTTGAGAATCGTCTTCAAATGTAATACTTCTTAAAGCAGAACTTCCACTAAAAACCTGTTCAGCAAAAGAATTTACACTATTTGGAATTATTATACTTGTCAAAGCAGAACAACCAGCAAAAGCACCAGTATCTATACTTGTTACACTGGAATTTGCTCCAAAACTAAATGTATCTATATGTAATCCAGCAAAACAAGAAGTTGGTATATTGGTAATTTGAGAACCGTCTTCAAATGTAATACTTCTTAAAGCAGAACAACTACTGAATACTCCTCCTTGTATTTCAGTTAAACTTTTTGGAAGTACTATACTGGTTAAAGAAGAACAACTACTAAAAGCATATGTTTCTATACTTGTTACACTGGAATTTGCTCCAAAACTAAATGTCTTTATATTTAGTCCACCAAAACAACCATTTGGTATACTAGCAATTTGAGAATCGTCTTCAAATGTAATACTATTTAGCAAATCACAACCATTGAATACTCCCGCTGATATTTCAGTTAAACTTTTTGGAAGTATTATACTTATCAAAGATGAACAACCACCAAAAGCATTTGTTTCTATACTTGTTAAGCCAGAACCCGAACCAAATGTTATTGTTGTCAATGCACTAAGATTACTAAAAGTATTTTCTGCTATACTTGTTAATTGTGAATTTTCTTCAAATATTATGCTTTGTAAAGAAGTACATTGCGAAAATACTGCATCACCAAATGAAGTAACAGTTCTAGGAATGACTATTTGAACTAATGCACTACAACCATAAAACGCTCCATTGTTAATGGTGGTAATAGATGAATTCGCTCCAAATCTAAATGCTATCAAAGTATCTAGACCGCTAAAACAATCGAGAGGTAAGGAATTAAGTTGAGAATCATCTTCAAAATATATACTCTCCAAGGAAGTACAGTTTGCAAAAATTGCACTTTCTAATGTTGTCAAACTCTTTGGTATTGTAATACTTATTAAACCAGTACAATTTGCAAAAGCATTTGTTTTGATAATATTTAATTGTGAATTTGCCCCAAAGGTAACTTCCCGCAAACTTGTTACACTATCAAATATGTTAGAACTTAATTCAGTAAGCGTGGAATAATCTGCAAAATGAATCGTTTCTATACCACTCCCATAGAATATACTTTCGCCCAAAACATTGACACCAGCAGGAATGTCAATCTCAACAAGGCTAGTACAATAATTAAAAGCATCGTGTCCAATAGAGGTTACACTATTTGGTATAATAATATTAGTCAAAGCACTACAACTAGCAAATGCTGTTGGACTAATTGCAGTCAATAAAGAATTAGCACCAAAGTTTACGCTATGTAATCCAGTTAAACTATTAAAACACCCTGTTGGTATACTGGTAATCTGTGAGTCATCTTCAAAAGATAATGTGCTAAGATTATTACAATTTGTAAATACTCCGCTAGCAAGGTAAATAATAGTATTTGGAATTTCAAAACTTGTAAGACTGGCACAATTATAAAAAGCATTGCTATTAATAGAGGTTAGATTTGTGTTTCCACCAAAATCAACATTTTCAAGAGCCGTAGCATTTCCAAATATATAAGAAGTTAAATTACTAATTTGTGAACCAGTTGCAAACACTATACTTGATATACTGGAATTTGCAAAAGGTCCGTCCGCTTCTGCTGTAATGTAAAATGTAGTAAAACTATTTGGTATAGTTACGGTAGTCAAAGAAGTACAGCCAGAGAATACATTACTTTCCATATAAATAACTGTATTAGGAATGATTACACTCGCTAAATTCGTACATCCCATAAACGCTTCTTGGCTAATTTGAGTTACGGGTAAAGCACCATATGTATCACTATCAACAGCATAATAACTGCTTTTCACCTTTACTATATAAGCAGGTATTGAAACTGAACTAATAGTATTATCATCAACATCAATTAATTTGTAACCGTCTGCATTAGAATTGATAGAAAATACCAAATGATTACTAATTAAATCATCAGGAGATAGTTGACTAGTTGCTGTAAAGTTATCTCTTACAATCAATGCTTTGATTAAATTGAAATCTTCACTATCGCTAAAACTGTTTATTGCGTCGCCATATGAAAAGTAAGTTTCATCAATATCACTATTACGAATAGCAGTTAAACCGTTAGCGACAACAGAATATACGCTAAGTGTAATGTTTATTTTCTTACCTTTTAAGACATTACCAATGGTAGCATCTGTTATGTCAAAGTCTATATTTGACAAGTCGTAAATATTAGTTCCCGCACTTACGCCCAAAGCGTTATCTGCATCTTTTACGAGATAATATTCAGCAGTATCACCGTAAACACTACTATCACTCTCCACACCATTTACCAATCTAACCCAACCATTAGCCCAGTGGTTTGTGCTAGAACTTTCACCTATCAAAGCATTACCCAAACCGTTGGATAATGCTTGCATTGCGGAAGAATAGGCATCACTTGTAGTTTCATCACTTGTCAAAGCGGAATTATCAATATTTGTTGCCGTTATATTGAATGCAACTTTTATATAAGAATTTTCCGCATTCTCACTCAAAGTGCCCTGCCCGCTCAAAATAATCTTATCCCCGGATAACAAATCAGTAAAACTTGCTGTTGTTTCCGCTGTGGAATAAGGTTGATCATTCTCTGTTTGCGATGTAATCGAAACAGCAGGAAAATCGACTTGATGCGAAGTATTCCTTGTAAGTAAATAAGCAATGATAACATAACTTGCTAATATTAATACAATACAAATCAATGCAATAATAGAAGCGAGGATATAGCCTTTCCTCTGTTTCTTTTTGTTCTGCAAAATTGTATTAAATTGTTTTGTTCCATTATTCATAAAATTACCTCTTTTTTAATCTTAATATAAATATATCAAATTCGACAAAAAACGCAAAAGGTTTTTTACAAGATTTATTTAACCGTCCTCAATAGGTAAAGCATAAACATAAAATCCATCAAATTCCCCATTATAATCATAATTATTTGCAATAAAGTCCGTTACTATCAATTTATTAGAAATATAAATAGTCTTTGCATATTGAATTATGCCACCGCAGGCCGTTAAACTAGTCAGGCTGTTATTAATTATTTCATTGTCAATTATTACAAATGTCAAAATTGTACAACCATTAAAAGCGGAATCACCTATATTATTTATAGAACTGGTTATGGTCATTAAACTGATTCCAGTACAGCCAGAGAATGCTGACTCACCTATATAAAGTAAATTGTTAGATAAATTGAATTCTATTAAGTTTGTTTGGTTTTCAAAAGCAAAGTTAGCAATTCCAGAAGTATCCGCCTCCAAAGTTAAAGTAGTACTCTCGGGCATAGTACCTTTGTAACCATAAGCAACTTTACCAAAATATACAAGGCTCGTATCTGCTTGGTTTTCATACCAAAGAGTTTGCGACATTACAGCACTGCCTAATTTGTAAACACTATCAGGCACAGTTACACTTGCTAGGCTGGTACAACCTGAAAATGCGTTATCATCTATTTCTACAAGTCCATCGGGTAAAGTAATATCTGTAAGGCTTGTACAGAAAGCGAATGCTCTCAACCCTATATTTGAAATACCGCTTCCAAATGTTACAGTTGCTAAACTATTGCAGGCGGAAAAAGAATTGTTACCTATTTCCTTTATACCACTTTCAAGAGTAACGCTAGTCAAACTAAGACAACCGTTAAAATCATACTGACTAATCACTAAATCAGTTTGTCCTGTTATGAATAACGAAGTGAGTGTACTGTTTTGGAAAACATATTCTCCTATACTACTTATATTTGTTAAATAAACCCCACCAAATATATTGCTTGCTTCAAATGCTCTATTCCCTATCACCGCACTTGTTACACTTAGATTTGCAGAAATATTTTCACTTCCGACCTGCAATTTTTGAAAAGCAGATTCGCTGATTTGGCAAGCAGAATTGAAAGTAACATTTCCAAAAACTTTTGCTTGATAAAAAGAATATCCTTGAATAGTCGCTAAACCATTAACAGTCAATGTTGCGCCTGATACATCACTGCCTATTACTGAATTTTCAAAAGAATTGTAACTTATAATTGTAATATTACTATCAATTAAAACATTACCTAAAATTATCGCATTATAGAAATTATATTCCATAATTCTTGCATCTTGCGTACCAATCAAAGTCAAAGTCCCACCGATGTTTGTATGTCCAAATCCATAAGTCCCAAAACTATTAATACCCTCGTTTAGAGTTACATTACCCGTGATATGACTATTATGGAATGAATAATCTCCCATTGTTAAATCTTCACCTATAATATTTATATTTCCATTTATAATAGTATTTTCAAAGGCTCGTTGTCCCAAATTTGTTACGCCATTTGATAAATTAATTTCGCTCAAATTACAACCAGTAAACGCATAATCTCCTATATTAGTTACGGTGCTAGGAATAGTTAAATGCAAATTGTTACAATTATAAAAAGCGTTATTGTCAACTTCTAGTAAAATAGAGTCTTCACCAAAATCAATCGTTGTTAACCAAATAAAACCTGAAAAGGCTTGTTCGCCTATTATAGATAGATTTGAATTATCTCCAAAATCAACACTTGCAAGTTTAACTAATCCACTAAAACAATCGGTTATGCTACTAAGTTGTGAATTGTTTTCAAAGGCGACATTTACAATAGAAGTCCCAGAAAAAACCGAAGCACCCAAGTTGGTAACTTTATTTGGTATTGAAACCGAAACCAAACTTGTACAATCTTCAAACATTCCCGCATTTATAGTAGTCATACTAGAATTAGTACCAAAATTCAAAGTAGTCAATGCAACACAAGTGCTGAAATTTGGACAAATAGTCAGTGTGGAATTATCTTCAAAAGTTACATTTTGAAGTGCGGTACAATTATCAAAAATTGTTCCACTCATTGAAGCAACCGTGTTAGGAATGTTTATACTAAAAAGATTACTACAATTTGAAAAACTATATTGAGGTATAGCGATGATTTTTGAATTTGTACCAAAATCAACCGAAGTTAAAGCAGTACAGCCACTGCAAAATCCCTCACCCAAAATACTAATATTTGAGTCATCTCCAAAACTTAAATTTTGCAAAGTTGACAATCCCTTAAAACAATAGTCTGGAATGGAAGATAACATTGAAGAATTTTCAAAAACAATATTTTTTAAACTTGAATCCGTAAATACACCATTATCCTCATCTTGTTGAATAAGAGTCGTAACACTGCTAGGAATAATAATGTCGGTTAATAATGTGCAACCACTAAACGCTTTTATTCCTATACTATTTAAACTAGCCCCATCTCCAAAATCAAGACACCTTAGAGTACTTAACCCAGAAAAATACTCTGCTGGTATAGTGGTTAGTTGTGAATTATCCTGAAAAATTATATTTTGGATAAAAGAGCCACTAAATGTGTTCAAACCCAAAGTAGTTACAGAATTAGGTATATTTATATTCATCAAACTATTACAACCAACAAAACTATTTGAATTTATTGTAGTCATATGAGAATTTGCACCAAAATTCAAAATAGATAAAGCACTGCAAGTACTAAAATTTGGACAAATAGTCAACATCGAATTATCCATAAAAGTAACTGTATTAAGTAAACTGCAACCAGTAAAAACATTAGTTCCCATACTGGATACAGTGAAGGGGATATCTATACAAGATAATGCTGAACAGTTTTCAAATGCAGAGTTCCCAAAACTTGTAAAATTTGGATTTGTCCCAAAGAAAACATTGTCAAGATTTGTTACCCCAAAAAAACAATAATCAGGAATAGAAGTTATACCCGAATCGTCTTCAAAAGCCATACTTGTTATACTGGAATTTGTAAAAGGATTTGTATGATTGTCGGTATCTGTTCTCAAAGTAGTAATATTGCTAGGAATTACAAAAGTCGTCAATGCACTACAACCGTCAAATAATGAAGTGCCAAATGTAGTAACGGTAGTAGGAATATCGAATGTGGTCAAGTTTGTACAATTTTGAAAAGCACCATCTCCTAATTCAACCAATGGCAAAGCACCCAAAATATTTGCAGAAACATTATAGTAGTTATTATAAAAAAATAAAATATATCTAGGAATTTCAACATACACAAGACTCTTGTCTGTTACTTCTGTCAACAAATAACCAGTAGAAGTATCATTCAATGCAAGAGTCATTCCACTAATCAAATTATCAGTTGTAACATACTCAAATATATCCAAATTATCTTTTATAGTATAGGCTTTTATCAAATTAAAATCTTCGCTGGTTTTATATGTATCCAAATTCTCACCAGAAGAAAATAAAGGCTGATTTGTTTCACTATTTCTCAAAGTTTGTATAGAAGCCCTGACTGCAACAATAGTCATAGTGATAGTGATTTTTTTATTCTGTAAAACTGAACCAATAGAATTTTTTGGAATTTCAAAACTAGCATTTGAAAAATCAAAAATTGTTTCTCCACCTTTTAGCCCTGTTTCGTTTTCCGTATCTCTAACAAAGTAATATTCTGTATTGCCGAGTTCAAAATCATCACTTTCTTCACCATTTACAAAACGAACACAGTTGGATTGCCACTTATTTTCAATCGAACCACTTCCTACTAGGATATTATCGAAACCGCCAAGTATAAGTTGCGTAGCCTCAATATATTCAGTAGAATTTGTAACCGTACTATCTAACGCCGTGTCATCTTCATTCGTTGTCTGTAAACTTGTCGTTATTTTGAAGTAAGCATTTTGCGAAGTCGCAGATAATACACCTATCCCAGATAAACGAACAGTATCTCCATTCATAATATCTTTGACATATGCAGTTTTAGATATTGCAGTATAATCGTCATCTCCGCCAACGCTTAGAATTGCATCACTAAAAGAAAAAGTCTTTATAACATCTCTTGTATTTATAAAAGTATAAAATAAAACTCCACTTACCAAAGCAAAAGCAATTATCAAAAAAACAACAATTAACAAAGTAGTTTTGTTGTTTTTTTTGATAATTTTCTTAGGCTCAATCATATTTCCCCCTTTGACTAAATACTTTCAAGCCCTACCAATAATGTTAGTATTTTATCAATTTGGTTAAATAATCGCAACTAAATAAAAGACATTTTACGATTATTTTATACAATTTGTTCAAAAATATTTAAAAATAAAACAAATGTTTTAGTGTGATAAAATTTACAAATTGTTTATAATAAAATAAAAGGGGTAATGTTTTTTATTCCCCTTTTTTAATTCAATTTTTATCTAAAAAATTCTATTAAATTTGTTTGATTATTTAATTATAATATTTTAATTATATTTTCATTTTTTAAGGAATTGAAAATATCCTCGTTCCCTTTATATGAAAGTGGGTTAAGAGGCGAAGTGTGATAAATAGGAATTACGGTTTTCGTTTTACCCAAAAAATCAATATAAAATTTTTTTCCAACATAATCTTTCATTTTTAAAACTTTTATTCCTAGTAAAGTTTGTGTAACAAATACTCCCATAGGTAAAATGTAATCACATTTACTTTCGCTAATCTGTTTAAATAAAATAGGTTTGCAGTTTTCTGCACATTTTGGCAGGTTTTTTCTGTCTGCAATCAAACATTTACAACATTCTGTAAAATTTATATCGTCTATTGACAAATTTATTAAAGCCAAAAGTTTATCCAAGACTCTACCTGTTGCCTGCAATTTATTATTAGTATTATAAAATGCTCGTTTAGAATTTATCCAACCATCTTTTGCTGGTGATTCTCCTATAATTAGTATATTTGAATTACCATATTTAATTGTATTACAATCTAATTTTTGCAACTCACCACAAAGGTTGCATTGCCGTATTTTTTCTTCAATTTTATCCATAACATTATCTTAATATAATGAATATATTTTGTCAATTTATTAATACTAAAATCTCTCTTTGTCCTAAGTATTTATATAGGTTATTTATAATCATTTTTATTAATTAAATTATTACTAATGTCAAACAATATATTTAAAACTAATTGCAAAAAAACAAAAAAATACTACCTGTAAAAATTAATTCCAAGTAGTATTTTTTAAAGAATGCCAAATAGGACTATTTGCCCTTTTTGTCGCCGCATGCTTTCTTTGCATTTTGTGCAGGAGCAGCCTTTTTTGCAGCAGGTTTTGCAGCCATTGCCATAATACCCACCTCCATATATTCTAAAAGAATAAATTGCCCCCAACAATCGTAAAAACGACTCTATTCTTTTCACAAACTATATTACTCAAAATTTTTTAAAAAGCAACTGTTTTGATATATGTTTTTTATAATATTGAATAAATTATTGTAAACTGCAAATTTTAATTAAAAAACTTGATAATCCCTTTAATAAAAGTAAAAATTATTGATTTTAATTTGTACAAACTATGGTTTTTAGTATAAAAAAAGACAATTTATACAATCGTCTTTAATTTGTTCTAAACTAGCAAACTTGTGTCTTCTTTTGGGGGAGTGTCTTCTTTTTTTGGTTCAAGTTTTGGAGCACTTCCATCGCCAGCGTTACCAGTATTATTCCCCGAATTATTGTTTCCATTATTCCCGTTTGGGTTATAGTTTGGTTGTGGCATATAAATGATTGTTGGCTCATCATCTTTATCTTTTAGAGTGCTAGCCATTATATCAAATATTATAGCCAAAAAGGCGAGTATAACACTACCAAAGAAAACAGTATTAGTTAGAATTGTATCCAATGTTACGGATTTACCTAAAAGTAATACCACAGCATAAATATAAATTCCCAAAAGTATCAAGTTTAAGAATACACTAAAACCAGCAGAGCCTTTGCAACTGTGTCCATTAATTGATTTTAACATAATTGCCAAAGCAGAAAACCACAACAATATCATAAATATAACAGGCAGACCATAGGACAGAATTAGAATAAAATCATTACCTATTCCTATTCCCGTATATGCACTAGATAGTAAATTCAAATATTGTTCTATATAATACTGACTAAAAGTATTTAGTGCCAAAATATTAAAATAATTTAATATAGCCAGCACACCACCAGCAAGCAAAGCAGTATAACATAAAAAGAATACAAAATTAAATAATGCACTCAAACTACGCTTAACTTCCATATTTTTTTCCTCCAATTTATTGCTATTTTATCAAATTTTATTTACATTCACAAATGTTTTGTACAAGGTTTTTATTTGTATAGCAAAATTTTAATTTAAAAAGAGATTTGTTATCAATATAGTATTATCCAAATTTAATCAACTTATCATTTTCTTTGATAAGAACTTTTATTTAGTTTGTAAAAAATAAAAATGAAAGGGGTCAAGATTTTGGCAAACCTCTTGCTTATAATATGAAATTATAAGTATTTTTGCGTCTAAAAGTCTAAAAAAGTATGCAATGTTCTACATACTTTTTATGTTTTTATTCTATTGTCAGTCCATCTTCAAGCCAAACAGAAGCCTCAATTTCATAATTTACAGTATCAGCAGTATTTCGTGTAATTTCTATTTTCACACTATAAACACCTCTTTCTGTCGGTGCGGTAGTAGTGTACACCTTCTCACCCTCCGTTTGAAGCGCATAACTAATTACATATGAAATATCCTCGGCTAATTTTGAATCATCAAAAACAAAACTAATGGCTTCACCTGTGTAACTTTCTACCATTAAAGAAAACATAGATTCAGTAACACCCAATGGCATTTTTTCTATATTAAATTGTGTTGTTAATCTTTGAGTAGAAACATAATTTGTTCCACCATCAATACCGTAAGTAATAACATATTCTCCCACGGTCGCTGGTGCTTGTGAATTAATTGTACTATCATTTGCTTTGGAGTAATTTACTGACTCATTCAAACTAATTTGTCCAACAAGGGCAGTACTAGGCTTTAAGTATAAAGCATATGGACTACCATCATAAGTTACTGTCGTAGTATTTTCTTCTATTAAACTAAGGTCTGTATATTCATCTAGGTTCACAAGTTGCAATGTAAAATCGGTATTTAATATCAATTCTCTTTGTGAAATATTTAATGCAAAAGATTTTTCCCAGTCATTGATATTTGCATCATTTAACAAACAAACTCTCATATCATACTGCCCAGCATCAATCAGTACCGAAACAATCTCATTTTCACCCACTGGCATATCCTGCCAAATAGTTGCATTTTCTTCTTTGTACTGATATTTTATCTTTTCACGAATACTAAGAGGCAAAGGTGCTAGCCCAAGATTTGAAGACTCCGCAGTTTCCAAAGTCCACCTTCTAGCCAAATCAACAGTATCGCCATAAGTAATAGAGCCCAGTGAAGACATATCATAATCTAAATATTGTGTACCATCGACCTGACTGGACAATGTTTGCAAAGATGCTTTTAAAATTGTATAGTTTGTTACTATGGCGTTATTATTGCCAACACAAAGGTCTTTGTAATTATCCCCACCCAATATTGTTATGCGTGCTGAATATGTTCCTGCATTTGTTGGAGCAGTAGTTGTATATGTACTATTATCCGCTGTATCCAATTTGTATTCAACAGAATAAGTTACGCCGTCGGGCAAAGACAAAATATCATCCAAAACAATAGGTTGAGGTAGTAAATTGTAAGGTGTATTAGGGATTACTACGCTATCAATATCTAAATCACCCTTCTCTACATTAATACCCATACTTGTCTGCTTTCCGCCATAACTGAAATATACGACTATGGAACTACCTTCTGTATCAAAGGTTAAAATGCTAGGCGTAGCAATACTCAAAGGATAAGTTTCTCGTTTGCCACTTTGGTATTCAACCGACAAAATACCACCGTCCAAATCAATACCTTCACCCACAATATAAGAAGTCTTTGTAGGTAAAGCACTGATGCTGATATTAGAAATGCTATCCTGCATATTACAACCAGAAAAAGTTAAAATAGAAAGGCATATAGCCATAAAGGACAACAGAATTGTAACACCCTTTTTCATTTCAATACCTCATTTGTTTTTATTATTTGCAATTTTAAAAATATAATCATAAAAATTAAAAAAGCAATTTTAATAATCTTGTATGTAATATTATACTAATTTTTTCATAAAATTCAAACAATTTTGACTACTTTTAAACTAATTACAAAAATATTTAAGATTAATATTTTTCGTTTTTGGTTATATATAATCTTCTACTGCTTGTAATTTTTACTATGATAAAAGACTTTTTTCTATATCAAAAAAAGAACAGAGTACATATTTTTAATATCTTTTAATAAACTATTTGGACTTCATATTGTAGTTATCTCTTTATTAATATTAGCATCTTTTTTCTGCTATTTTTTTGATAAAACTGTTGACTTTAACCTTGACTTCGTGTTATACTCACACCATATCGTTGACAAGTAAACCAACAAAAAAGCGATACCAATATAAATAAGATTTTGGAGAGATACCCAAGCTGGTCCAAGGGGGCACCCTGCTAAGGTGTTAGTCCGAGTAATCGGAGCGAGGGTCCGAATCCCTCTCTCTCCGCCACAAAAAAAGCACTGCCTGATTTGGCAGTGTTTTCATTTTGTAAGGAGAGAGAATTGCTTTTCGCAATCACGCTTTTAAAAGCGTGGGGATTCTATACCCCAAGGGGTCCGCTCCGTTCCGTTTCACTCCACTTTCTCGCCAGGAGTAGCCCTCTACTCCTCACTTGTTCGCTAAAAACTTGCCACCGGCAACTTTTCTTTACGCCAAGTGCCCTCTCCTCCGCCACAAAAAAAGCACTGCCTGATTTGGCAGTGATTTTATTTTGTAAGGAGCGAGAATTGCTTTTCGCAATCACGCTTTTAAATAACCCATGCTCTCTGTTTAAACATAAAACTGACAACGATGTTTCTTTATTGTCATCTATTTCCATATAATAACTCTATATAAATTCCACCGACATCATACATTTGAAAAGCCATAGATTAAAATGTATTTAATTTATTTCTATAAGTCCCAAGTATGAATTCTTTTACATAATTTTCACAATTCAATAAATCCTCTAATGAGTCGTTTGAGCTTTGTTCAGGTTCAAAAATGTGCTCTATATTATTATACGCATCTGTTATAAGTTGTTTTTGATCTTCTCCTGAAAATTCTTTAGATAGTGCAAGTCTATTATTAACAAAGTTAAAATCTTTGGATAATTTAATAGAATTTGTTAGCAATTCCTTATACAATTTGGACTCTTTATTATATTTATCATTATTTTTTATGAACAAAGCTTTTAAATAATATATTATAGATTTATCTTTATCGCAAACTTGCTTAAATTTACTATCTAAATACTCTATAAAGAAAGGCTTACTAGAATCCATCATACTTGATGCATCTACGGCAATATATATTAAATTTAAGTTTGTGATAATATTAATATTGTCTGTAATTATTTTGATATAATTACCATAATCTTCAATTAATGGTAATAATTCAGACATTGCATATTTTTCTAAATTATCATTGTTTTTATTGGCAATAAATCTATCTTTTAATTGTTGATTAATTTGCGTATAATTCATAATAATTCTCCCGGTAAAATTTGCAATCACGCTTTTTTAAAAAGCGTGGGAATTCTAACACCCAAAGGGGTAAAGATTACTTTTAATAATTCTATCTAACCATATTATTTGGCTCAATTTTTGTGATATTATCAAGTTGTTTTTGAGGTTCCCAATTCTCTGGCTTTTTGGTATAGTTTGAAAACCATAGATAATTTTTTTCAATCCAATGTGTGCGCCAGTTTTTAAAAGCCTGTTCTTTATCTGGAAAATCATCGCTCCCAAATTCAAAACCACAGCAAGGGCATATCTCATATGTACCTTGACCATTACTATCATAAATAGGATTAACAATTTTATCATAGCCACATACTGGACATATATAAAATTTTTTCATTTATTGTAATACTCCTTTTTGTGCATCCCAATATTTTTCCCCTTCTGTTGGTTTGTAAAAAGTTTTAGTTGTTCCATTAGGGTTGTAAGATCCAAAGGTATTCGTTTTGGTATCATATAATTATTTAATTCTTTGACTAGAAAAAATATCTCTAAAATAAACTTCCATACAACTATTACCTACAAAATATTGATTAATATTTTGTCTAGCCTTTTGACAAGTCAAATTATATTCTTCATTTTCTATTAAAGAGGTGCTATTGAATATACTATTAAAATAACCTCTTTCAAAAACTGGGTTATTCGGTTCAATTTCTTTTGCTTTTTTCAGCATATTTTTACCTTGTTTTTCCAAATTATCATAATTCGATTCTTCTTCCGAAAAGAAATATTCTGGGAATAAAGACAACATATATCCTAACACAAAATTTATGATAGGCTCGTTTTTGAAATTTGCTTTGCAGAAGAACAAAACTTCTACAAGTATTGCTCTTAGGTTGTCATAATTTATCCCAAATTGTTGCATATCACTATGCTCCCATTCAACAAGGATATACCAACATTCCGAACTAATGCGTATAACATTGTTAATACAAAACTTATCATTAATCCAACTTTGGTATAAATAATTTACTGCTTCTTGCCATTTATTATTTTGTTCTAATTCTTCTAATTTTAAATCTTGATTAAATATTTTCAAATCTTCTTTCATCTTAATTTATTGACCCTTTTTTTTACTTGTTTCTTTTACCAAGATTTTATCCCAGAATATAAATGATAAATTTATTATTGAAGTAAAAATTTTTCTACTTCTGCTTTATATTCAACATCTTTGGGATTTTTAGAATCTATTGCAATATCTTGAAGTTTCAAAAAACCTTCTTTATATTCAAGTTCTTTATATATTTTACTTAATCTTTTAATTTTCTGTTCACCAATATTACCAATCATATCTTTTGACCAATAATTCAACCAATGTACAGCTGTTGGCATAGTTTCATCATCATTTGTATTGTATTTTTTTGATGATCGTAATAAAGAATTATAAACGCAACCAAAATATGGCTCAAATATTTTTACACTTTCTTCAAATAATTCTTTTATTTGCTTTGATGTTGCCTCATCAAAATATTCGATATTGTATGACAGTCGCATAATAAAACTGTTTACTAATTTTGTATTCGTTATACCAACAAGCATACTATAACCACAAGAAATACTATTATTGAGTGATGAAAAGCAATCAAAAGTATAACCTAAATCTTCAAAAACTTTTTCTTCGGTATGATTATCATTTTTTTTGAGTATGTCATAAAAATTTTGATAATTCCATTCCATTAACTTGCAATCTTTTTTCCTATTTGCACATAAATAAGTAGGACGAAATTCTTTGGGCAGTTTTTGAAAAAGCATAATAGTTTTATATGCTCGTTCTGCTATTTCCTCAAATGATACATTGCATTTTTCTGGCTTTCTAAGTAATTGTAATATATAATATTGCTCCATATTTTACACCATAGGTTTAAAAATAAACTCTATTCCTTTTATTCCTTTATCATAAAATAACGCTTCAAAAGCATTCAGTGCATCTTTTTCAGCAAAATACCATTGGATTTTAGCACCACCAGCTACTTTTAGTTGGTTGTTTGCCTCATCTATAAGAGCTTTACCTCCTGTAAACCATTCATAAAAAGATCCCGTATTTTTATCTATGTTAGCATTGTTTCATAATCATTTGTTTTGTAATTTTTTGAAGAATTGAATTACACGTTGTCAAATTGTTTGTTCATCGTTTTTAATAATATTCTCGTATTTACAAGTAAGATTATCAAAAATATTTTCAAAATGATGTTCAGTTAAAAATTTTGATGACGTGTCTTTAACACCAATACTGCAATATTCTTTTATGTTTTTGGTTAAAAAATCTATTAAATCGGTTTGTAGATCTATTTCTTTTATTCCACAACTAGTCAGTATTTCAATGTTCTTATTGACATTTTGCGCAAACAGAACTATTGCGTTGCTTTCATTTAGAAATACTACTTTTTGTGGTAAATAAGTGTTAAATAAAAAGTCTGCAAGTTTACTATTATTGTCTATTTCTAAAAATTCACGTACCTCGCCAAGACACATTTTTAATGCTTCATCCTCATTGCTTCCAACTCCGCATGCATGCCCCCAATCTCCACTTTTATCTCTAAACATATAATTCGTTTTTGCGGAATATATCATCTTACCCAAAGTATTATCTTTAGACAATTCAATAATCAAATTTAAATTTTTATATTTTAATTTAAAATATTTGTAACTGAAATTATATTTAAACATTTTTTCTCCTATTTAAAGTAAGTCGAAAGAAATAATAATAATTTCCTTTGCAGATT
>Ga0172377_10000985_pt1 | contig 28217 bp, 31 predicted proteins | sample Pumphouse3metaG_FD_119749 | JGI IMG/M metagenome (GOLD analysis project Ga0172377, IMG submission 119749) | Leachate microbial communities from a municipal landfill in Southern Ontario, Canada - Pumphouse #3 metaG | ecosystem: Engineered > Solid waste > Landfill > Unclassified | place: Canada... | reverse complement strand
GATTGGAATTACAATAGATAATCTTTCTTCTATATCTCAATTAGGAACAAAAACAGTATCAAGATTTTTTACTGGTGCAGATGTAAAACTTAGTACAGTTGAACGAATTACACAAGTTTTAGGATTAGACTTTGCTGGAAATGAAGTAATAAATATAAAAGCTTTAAAAGAAAAAAGAGCAGAAGAAAAAGCTTTATATATAGTTTCATTAGTTCAAGATACATCAGCTTTAGAAATGCAAGGTTTAGAAAGCAATGAAATAAAATCTTTAATAGAAGATACAAAAAAGCAGTTTTTAACTGGTAAATACAAAAATACTTTATGGATAAACTAATTTAAAATATGAAAGACACAACTAAAATAATTGGAGCAACATATAGCGATGATACATCAGGTTTAAAACTTGATGTATCAAAGCAATATACAATACAAGAGATATATTTTTTTGAAGCAAAAAATATTACAAAAGCAACTTTGAAATATTTGGCAAAAGTGCCAAATAAAAAAACAGCACCTTTTAGTTTTGAATGGTTTTTAAAATTACATTCTGATATGTTCGGTGATGTTTGGGATTGGGCAGGTAAATTAAGACAAGTAGAACTAAGTATTGGTGTTAGAGCTTACTTAGTTTCTACAGAATTAAAAAAATTAGTAGATGATTTAGAATTTTGGGATAGAAATAAAACTTTTAGTGTTGTTGAAACAGCTTCAAGACTTCATCATAGAGCAGTACAAATTCATCCATTTAAAAATGGAAATGGTAGATGGTCTAGGATGTTGGCAAATATTTATTTAAAACAAAATGGATTAAATCCTACAAAATGGAATGAAAACTTATTATCAAAAGAGAATCCACATAGGGATGATTATATACAAGCTTTAAAAAAAGCAGATAATGGAGATTATTCAAAACTTATTGAGTTACAAAGCAATTTAGTTTAAACTTACTTTTTTAACATAAACAATTATGAAAAAAGCAATAATTTATTACAGAAAATCAACTGATAGAGATGATAAACAAGCAAACTCATTAGAACATCAATTATGAAATTGTAAAAGAACATCTAAAAATTATGAACTAGATGTAATTGAAGAAATTTGAGAATCTAAAAGTGCAAAACTTGAATGAACAAGAGATTGATTCAATAAACTTTTAAAGCTATGTAAAACTTGAAAAATTGATTATATTATAATTGATGAACCTAAAAGACTTTCTAGAAACAATTTAGATAGTGCAAGAATAATAGATTTATTTGATAAGAAACTTATCAAATGAATTTATAGCACTTGAAGATTTTATTCAGCAGAACAAATCAATGATATATTTTTATTGCAACTAGATTTATCATTATCAAAAATGGATAATGCTCACAGAAGTAAAGAGATTAGAGAAAAAATGCAAACTTGTACAAATAACACAAAAAGATTTTTGTGAAGAGCTCCATTTTGATACAGAAATGTCACACTTAAAAAATGATATAAAGATATTATTATTGAAGAAAAAGAAGCAAAACTTGTAAAAGATGTATTTAGTTTGAGACTTGAAAATAAATCATATTCTACAATAGCAAAAATCTTAAAAGATAAATATTCTAAAAAAATAGATTTTGATTTTAATGCAAATAGAATACATAAACTAGCAATTAATAAATTTTATTATGGTGTTTTTACTTGGGCTTGAAAAGAAATTATTTGAAGTCATAAACCTTTAGTTAAAAAAGAGATTTTTGATAAGGCTAGAGTAGTTTGAAAATGAGTTTATGAAATAGAAGAACCTTTAATAAAAATTGATACCAAAGAAAGAAATTACTATTTTAAATGACTAGCTAAAGATTCAAGTTGATTTAAATTAAGTGCTTATGAGAAAAAATGATTTACTTATTATTCAACTCAAAAAAGAAGTCCTGAAAAATTAAATATAAATGAGAATTTAATTTTTGAGCAGTTAGAAAGTACGATAAAAGAATTTCATTTTACAAATGAAATAATTGAATCAACTAGAAAAGATATTCTTTCTACATTATTAAAAAATGAAGAAAATGAATATTGAAGTGATTTAATAAATATTGAAAAACAAATTAAATCATTAAAAGCTAAACAAGAAAAACTTTTAGATATGAAACTTGATGAACTTATTGATGAAAAAATATATATTCAAAAACACAACCAAATAGAGAATGAAATAAAAAATTGTTTAGAGCAAAAATCAGATTTAGAAAAGAGCAATTTTTGAGGAAAGACCCAAATAATGTTCGAACTACTGCAAACCCTTTATTGAAGCTATTCTACAAGTTCAAAAGAGTGAAAAACCTATATTGTAAAAAAATTGATGTTCGAACTTTCTATAGATAACAAAAAAAGGCTTCAAATAGCTGAAAATCAACTATTAAAAAGCCTAAAATATTTAAATACCACGTTTGGTGGTGCTAAAGGGTTTGATGTTTGAACTTTTAAAGAGAATTTATCAAGAATAGATTTAGATGAGTTGAGAGAGTTTTATAGGTTTGTGAAAAGTTGAAATTTGTAGAAATTGTGACGGGGTTTGTGACATAATTTTTGTAGAATCTAGGTATTTTATGAAAGGAGGTAAAAAATTATGGCAGTTAATATAGCAAGTGCAAAAAAGGATAATATTACTATTTTTAAAGATAGTATTGGTGAATGGAGATGGACAAGAGTTTGTGTAGATAATGGGAAGATAGTTGGAGCATCTACAGAAAGTTATAAAAATAAGCAAGATTGTAAAGATAATGCAGAAAGACAATTTACTATTTGTGCAATTAATGAAGAAGAGTAATAGTAGAGGTTAGAAATATTCTAGCCTCTAATAAGTATAAAATTATTTGTTATTAGTTTTATCTTTGATATAATCTTTAAAAATTATTTTATTAAAGAGATATACATGATTAAACCAAATTGGGATATTTTTAAAGCTAAGTTTAGTGAAAATCCTCAATATAATTTTGAGTGGTTTTGTTATTTACTTTTTTGTAAAGAATTTAATAAAGAGTTTGGAATTTTCCGTTATATAAATCAAGCTGGTATTGAAACAGACCCTATAAATGTGGATAATAATATTATAGGATGGCAATCAAAATTTTATGAAACTTCGTTATCTGAAAATAAAGAGGAGATATTATCTACTATTGAGAAATCAAAAAAATATTATCCAAATATTACTAAATTATATTTTTATACAAATCAGGAATGGGGACAAAATAAAGGTAAAAAACCTAAGGGTTTAATTGAAGTTGAAAATAGAGTAAAGCAATTAAATATTACATTAGAGTGGAGAAGTGCTAGTTTTTTTGAATCAGAATTTGTTGCAAATAATAATAAAATTTTTGCAAAACATTTTTTTACACAAGAAAAAAGTATTTTTAATTTATTAGAAAATCAAAAACAACACACTGAAAATATTTTAAACGAAATTCATACTAAAATTATTTTTAATGAAGAAAATATTGAAATACAAAGAGATAATTGTATAGATGAATTAAAAAAACAAGCTCAAAAGGTTTCCATTTTAACTGGTGTTGGTGGTGTTGGTAAAACGGTAATTATAAAAAAATTATATGAATATTTTAAAGGAGAAATTCCTTTTCTTGTATTTAAAGCAACAGAGTTTGAATTAAGAGATATTAATGATTTATTTAAAGATTTTAGTTTCTATGATTTTGCAGAAGCAATAAAAGAAAAAGAAAATAAAATTATTGTGATTGATTCAGCTGAAAAGTTATTAGATTTAAAAAATACAAATCCATTTAAAGAATTTTTATCAATTTTAATAAAAGATAAGTGGCAAATCATATTTACAACAAGAACTCACTACTTAGAAAATCTATATACTGATTTATCTGAGATTTATGGTATCACCCCATTAAATATAAATATTGATATTTTAAATAAAGAACAACTAGAAGAAATATCAGAAAAATATTCTTTTTCTTTACCTAAAGATGAAAAACTATTAACTTTAATTAAAAATCCATTTTATTTAAACACATACTTAAATAATTATGCAGATACAAATGAACTTAATTATAATGATTTTAAGACAAAATTATGGAATAAAAAAATAAAAGATTCAAAACCAGAAAGAGAAAGATGTTTTTTAAAAATTGCTTTTGAAAAAGCTAATAGTGGTCAATTTTTTGTTAGTCCTAATTGTGAATCAAATATTCTGCATGAATTGGTAAAAGATGGTATATTAGGTTATGAAGATACAGAATATTTTATAACTCATGATATATATGAAGAATGGGCTTTAGAAAAAAAGATTGAAATAGAGTTTAAAAAAAGAGAAAACGAGTTAGATTTCTTCAAAAAAATTGGACAATCTTTACCTATTCGTAGAAGTTTTAGAAATTGGTTATCTGAAAAATTATTACTTCAAGATGAGAATATTAAGGGATTTATTGAAGAAGTTTTTGTAAATGAACAAGTTGAGCAATTTTGGAAAGATGAATTAATAGTTTCTATTTTATTATCTGATTATTCAAAAGTATTTTTTGAACTTTTTAAAGAAGAATTATTGGAAGATAAACAAAAATTACTAAAACGCATTACATTTATACTTAGAATGACTTGTAAAGATATTGATAATGATTTCTTTTTACAATTAGGTATTAAGAATTTAGATATATTTTCTTTGAAATATGTATTAACTAAACCAAAAGGACAAGGTTGGGAGAATCTTATTAATTTTGTTTTTGAGAATTTAGAGATAATAGGAATAAAAAACATTAATTTCATTTTACCTATAATATATGATTGGAATAGCAAAATATATAATGGAAAAACAACAAGACTTTCTAGTTTAATCGCTTTAAAATTTTATGAATTGACAATTAATGATGATGTCTATTTATCTAGAGACGATAATAAAAAAGAACTTTTTCAAACTATTATAAATGGTTCATCTGAAATTAAAGACGAATTAATCTATATATTTGATGAGATTTTAGGAAATAAATGGAAAAATCATAGAGAGCCTTATAATGAATTAATTGAATTTATTTTAACAAAATTTGAAGCTAATAATATAATTAAAAATTATTCAGAATATATTTTAAAAATTGCTGATTTATTTTGGACTTATACTATAAAAAATGATGATAGCTATTATTCTTCATCTATAGAAGTTGAACAATATTTTGGTTTAGGGGATAATTGTTCACACTATTTTCCTGCAAGTGCTTATCAAACACCTATCTATTTTCTATTAAAAGATAATTTTAAAGGAACTATTGATTTTATTTTAGAATTTACAAATAAATCAGTAGAAAAATATGCAAATTCAGATTTTGATTATTCAGTAAAAAAAGTCAATGTATTTTTTGATGAAAATATTATACAAGAACAATATATCAGTCATTCTCTTTGGAATATGTATAGAGGGACAAGTTCTCCAATTAGTCCTTATTTATTACAATCTATTCATATGGCTTTAGAAAAATATTTGTTAGAAATAGGAAAATTAATTGAATCAAATGTTTTAGAATATTGGTTATTGTATTTACTTAAGAATTCAAAATCAGCATCAATTTCCTCTGTAGTTTCAAGCATAGTTTTAGCATATCCTGATAAAACATTCAATATCGCTCAAATCTTATTTAAAACAAAAGAGTTTATCCTGCAAGATACAAATAGATTAATTTCAGACCAAGGTGCTGAATCACTATATTCTATTGGGAAAAATTGGGGTGTAAATACTAATAATATTATTTATGATGAAGAAAGAATATCTACTTGTAAAGATGAACATCGTAGTTCTACTTTAGAGAATCTTTTTTTAAAATATCAATTTTTTAGAAATGAAGAAGTATCAGAAGAGGAAGCTGATAAAAGACAAAAAGAATTATGGTCTATTTTAGACACATATTATAATGAATTACCAAAAGATAACAATGATTCTACTAAAACATGGAGAATTTATTTGGCTAGAATGGATAGAAGAAAAATGAATCCAACAACAGAAAAAACTACTGGAGGTATGTTAATAAATTTTAATCCTGAATTAGAATCAGATTTAAAAGAATATAGTGAAAAATCAATTGCAAAAACTACAGAATCTATGAAATATACATCTTTAAAACTTTGGGCAGATTTTAAATTTAAAAAAGATGATAAAGCGAAGAATTATGAGAAGTATGAAACTAATCCTTTAGAAGCATTGAAAGATGTAAAAGATATTGTTGAAAAATTGAACCAACTATATTCAGATAGTTCAATTCAAGATGAAGATAATTTTATTTTATTTAATAAATCTATTCCCTTATTTGTTTGTTCTTTATTAATTAGAGATTATATAGAAATTTTAAATGATGAAGAAAAAGATTTTTGTAAATCCTTGATATTAGAAAGTACGATTTACTCTCTTTCTCCAGATTATCAATATCAAATTTCAGATGGAATTCAACAAGCTTTTTCAATTTTTCCAATTTTATATGATACATTTTCTGAAGAAAAAGAAACTATTAAATTTATTTTACTTATTGGTTTATTCAAAACAGGTCATGTAGGTGGAATGTTTGAACATGAAAGTTTTAACATTTTTTCAATAATGGCTATAAATAATTTATGGGAAAAACATTTTTTTGATGCTCAATCTTTATTGTTTGGATATCTACTTCTTAAACCAAAATATGATGAATTGATATTAAGAATAAGAAAAGAAAATTATGAAAAAGGTATTTATAATTATGAAAATAATATTTTAGAAAAATTTTATGAAGAAAATGAAGAAGTTTTTAAAACTATAATTGAAAATAAAATAGATTATAATAGTTTAAGTTTTGATGAATTAGATTTCTTTTCATTAAAAACAGCATTTAGTCTTATTCCAATAAAAAATCATAACAAAGAGCATAAAAATATTGTTTTATCTATAATAAAAAGATTTATTAATACTATATTTTCAGATGATAGGGATGATAAAATAGACTATAGAATTAGACATAAATTTTATGAAAAGTATGTTTATTTTGTATTAAATTTGAATCAAAATGAAATAAAAGAATATTTAGAACCTTTTATAGATAAATTCAATAATTCAGAACATACAGCAGATTTAATAAAAGAATTTGTTATTGCAGAAGATTATTTAAATACATATGATAACTTTTGGTTTGTTTGGAATATTTTTAAGGATAAGATATTTGGAATTAGTAAAAATGGAGATAGATATTGGCATACAGATAAAATATTGAGAAGTTATTTATTTGCAGAAGTTCAATGGAAAGATACAGCTAAAGATTGGCGTTCTTTTAAAAATACAAATAAAAAATTCTTTAAAGAAATTTCAGAAACCATTGGACATTGTCCATCTACTTTATATTCAATATCAAAGTTACTAAATGATATTGGAACTCCATATTTAGAAGATGGAATAATTTGGCTATCAATTATTTTGAGTGATAAAGAGTATGTTAACAAAAAACTTGAAATTAATACTATTCATTATATTGAACAATGTATTAAGAAATATATTTATATGAATCGTGAGAAGATAAAAACCACGAATATATTGAAAAATAAAGTCCTTATAATTTTAAATTTTTTGATAGAAAAAGGTTCTATTGTAGGATATATGTTGAGAGAAAATATTATATAAAATAGCAATTTAGTTGCTATTTTATATTAGATGAATACTTTTGATTATTAATTTCAAAATTTTCAAAATTCTCATAAAAGTTATTCCACGAAGACTCAATATCTGTAGGATTATTTTTTATTGAAATACTAATTACTTTATCTACACAATCTAACTCTAGAGTTTCATTGTTTTGTATATCAGTAAAACTTGGTTGATATAAGTTTATATTTCCCGTATGTTGATAGCCTTTCTTTAATAAGTTTCTAAAATTATTCCATTCATATAATTGAATGTTATCTATTTTTTGAAAATCATATTGAGGAGTAGTATGAATAATTATAAGAGCATAGTTATTATTTTTTATATTAATATTATTTTCTAGTAATTTATTTTGAAAATCTTTATAATTGAGAAATTCTGGAATATTTTCTAGTTGTTTTTTCGCTGTATCCATTGCAGTATTATCTCCAAGATACTTAATTTCATCTATTAGATATGATTTATGAATTAATGTATATTTTATTTGAGTAAAATAATAAAAATCTTTTTCTTTATCATATAAAACCATATCTATATCAAGTTTTTTATTCTCATAACCTTTTAAGCCATCCAGATTTATAGGTTTTATTATTACTTCATAATCTTGTGAAAAATTCTCATAACAATATTTATGAACATATTTTTGAAATATTTTACCTAATTTTGTAGATAAAGAATTTTTATCTTTATATTTTTGAAATACTGCATTCTTTAAAGTATTGTAAATATCATTTGAATTAATTAAGTGTATATTATTATCTATTACCATAAATCCTTTATCCAATAAGTGTAATTTTTCTTGATTTAAAATTAATTCTTCTAAAAAATTATTTTGATTAAAATCTAATTTATCTATTAATGTATCATTGATATTTATTGAATTATTTTTTACTAAATGTAATAAAACGAAGAATTTACATACTTTATAAATATATTTAAAATTAGGATCTTTTTTGCCATCTTTTGTGATGTAATCCATATTAATAAAAAAAACCTTATCAAGAAAATATTTTGTAAATATATCAAGCGCTTCTAATAATTTTTCATTAGTTAATGTAATGTTAAAAAAGATTGAGAAAATCATCATAGTTTCTTTACTTAATTCATCCCAAACAGTAGCAAACCATTTTCTCTTATATGCTTGTTCGTATTTTGCTTTTATCAGTATAACATTATCTTTTTTATCTAATGTTACTAAATCATTTTCTATATAAAACAATAACTCATTAAAATAAAAAAATCTTTTTAATCTATTGAGATATTTACTTGATGTTTTTTCACCTATTGTATTAATTTTAAAAAAATCACGAATATAATCCATGATATAATTGTTTGAAGAATGTTCAATAGAGTAAAATGATTCATAATCAATTTCATTTAGCTCATTTATGATTTTTTCTTTATTATTGACTATAAACAATCTCTCTTTATTATAATCCTCGATGATTTTATTATATATTTTACTTTTAAAGTAAAGCTCTTTTTTAAATATTTTTTCTAGAATAGAAATTTTCTTTTTCTTAAATTTATCTTCTAATGGCTCCTTTAATATGAATTTATTTTTAGAAATGTGGTTATAATTTACAAAATACATAAAATCGCTCCTTGAATTTTTTTGTTATTTTAATACATTTCTTTTATTATTTAGAAAAATATAACAAATTGTAATAAAATTAATTTATCAAGCTCACCGCGAAAGCTTACGGAATGTAATGGAGTAAGTCGTGGATGAGCCACCAACCAAAGGGCGGTAGTTGTTCTAAAGCTAAATCCCGCTATTCGTTTAAAATAAAAATTACACTACTATCGGGGCTATTTTGCTAAAGCAAAAAACTCTTCTTTACTTTTAAATTTATATTTCATAACAGAATCAAAACTTATTTAATCTTTTTCAAAATCAAAAAATACTTTCATTAGTTCAGCTTTTTCTCTCATTTCACTCTATTAGATTATTTACTGATACTAAAATTAAATCCTCACAAGTTCAAATTTGAATTTTATTTTAAGCAAAAATCCAATCATTACAATCCATAAAAAGCCCGATGAACTAACGAAAGTGAAAAATTTTTGAAAGAAAAAGAGATAAGTTTTTTAACTTCTTTAAATTTAAAAAAAAGAAGAAAAGACAAACCCTCAAAATCTTCAAAAATGAAAACAAAATTTTAAAAGGATAAAGAGATGACAAGAGAAGAGATTATAAAAGAGTTTAGTGAAGTAACTGGAATAAATGAAGCAAAAAAAGTTTATAAAACATTGGCTAAAAAGCTTCATCCTGATGTTGGAGGAAGTGAAGAAGAATTTAAATTGCTAAATGCAATTTATAATGATTTTATTGAGAATAAAATCTATTTTTCAAATGAATTTAAAATTGATTTAGATTTAGAAAAAATCATTAGTCAGATTTTACATTTTGAGAATATAACTATTGAGCTTGTTGGTTCTTGGATTTGGTTAAGTGGAGATACAAAAGAAATCAAAGATAAATTAAAAGAGCTAGGTTTTAAATGGGCTTCTAAAAAGAAAATGTGGTATTACGGAGAAATGAAAGGTAAAAGTCACGGAGAAAAATCTCTGGATGAGATTAAAGATAAATATGGGAGTAAGACTTTTAAGAAAAAAGAGAAAGAAAAAGTAGCAAGGTAAACCTTGCTACTTTTTGTATTTAAAATGTTATATAAATGTGATACAATGGAAATAAAAAGGAGAAAGAATGACATTATCAGAAATTGATTGTAAAAAAGTAAAAAACTTAGATGGAATACAAGGTGAAGGTACAATAGACCAAACAGGAAAAAATAAAGGGATTGATAAGGAAAAAGTTTCTTGTATGCAAAAATATTACCTTGATGATAAAAAAAATAAACAAGAAGCTAATGAGTTAAAATCTATGATAAATAGACATTATAAAAACTATGAATCTAATGAAGATTTTTATAAAGCATTGTGTTCTTGTTGTCAAGAAAAAGTAAAAGGTTTTCCAGGTATTACAGGAGATAATCAATGGGAAAAACTTTATAAATGCTTAGATAATAAGGGTTACAAAAAATCATAGTATTTTTTGCGATATCCCCACAACTATGGTAAACTAAAAGAAGATATATTTTTCTTTTAGTTTAAATGCCTGAAATACTACAACAATCTTTTAAACAAAAAGAGTATCAAGAAATAAATTTTGATGTTTTTTTAAATAACTTAGAACTATCTTAAATATAAAAATCAAATAAATCCATGAAACTGAGTTTCAAGATAGAAAACAAGAGGAAAAAGAGTTGCAATCTTATAAAAACTTTTTTGATGAAAAACTAAATATTTGAGAGTTAAGTTCGTATTTAGAAAAATTAAATTCTTCTAAATAAAGAAACTAAGGAAAAAGAAAAATTAATTACATATTCAAAACTTGCTAATTTTTCATACATACATCTAAAAACAAACAATAAAGAAAATTCAAATGATAAATTTGAATTTCAATCTTTTATGTGTTTATATAAATTAACTTTATTCAGCATAGTAAACTTTTATAATCAAAAATTATAATAATTAAATAAATTTTTAGATATTATATATTTTTATTAACATATTGGAGTTTTACAATGAATAAAATTTACATTATTTTGTCTAAAAATATAAAAAAAGAACTTATTGATAATGAATATTATATTGATAACCTTTTAAAAGAAAAATTTGAACTTAACTTAACAAATGTACCTACCCCATTGCATGAAATGAATAAATCTCGTGATATTATTACATTTATTGATACTATTAATGCACTTATAGATATTTATGAAATACTTGAATACATAAAAGATATTATTACGCTTATCAATATGACACAATCAAGATATTTAAAAATCTACAATAAAGATAAGAAAGTTAAAAAAATCATAAATTTAGATGATGAAGACTATATAGATCAAATTAAAAAAGTTATAAAAGAGTCTACTGAATATATATTTGAATTCATTACATCAGAAGAAAGTTAATGGCAAAATGTAAAGTATTTCTATTAGGAAGAGACTATATTCCCCATAAACTTAATTGTGTTAATAATGATATAAATACAGTGATTGCTACTTTTCAATCGTATAACTATATTACATATCACTCAAAAGCTAATGATAAATTAGAATTAGTACAAGAACTAGAAAAGTTCATTTGTGATTTAGAAAAAAATGATATTTTTATATTTTATTATGCTGGACACGCAAAAACTAATGAAAACTACTATTTATATATAGATAATAATGAAATTGATTTTGATAGTTTTATCTATAAAACTATTAAAGAAAATAAATCTATAAAAAATGTATTATTTGTAATAGATGCATGTATGAGTGCTAAAATATTAAAATCTTTTCAAATTCTAAAAGATAGTTTTTGTGCTTTTGTTTCATCTTCTTATACAGATAAATCATATGAAATGACAGATGTTGATGCCCAACAAATTAATACTTCTATTCCTTTAGGTTTTTTTACGCATTTTTTTACAAAATCTATTGATAAATTATTGTCTCTAAATGAAAAAGTAAGTATCCAAGGATTAGGAGACTCAATAGAAAAAGATATAAAAGAATATAATAAAAATTTTAATAAAGATATTCCTTCTCCTCAAATTCAAGTTACTAATAATAATTTTTCTATAAATAAGAATAATTTAGATTATGAAAAACTTCAAAAACTTCAAAAGTGTCAGTACTCTTATCCAGATAATATTCAAGTTTTTGAAGAAAAAGATTTTTTTATTAATTTTTTAACTTATTTACATGAAGGTTTTGAACATACAATTATAGAAATTGAACAAGAAATAAAAAATAAACAGATATCCACTAACAAAGAAAAATTAAGACTTTTAATTGGTGATTTGCTATATAAAATAAAAGAAATTTTTTTACATTGTACTTTGGATGTATCTGTACATATAAAACTTATCCATAAAATGGATAATGATAATAATATTTATTTGAAAGCTTTTTGCAGAGTTCCATCAGAATATGAAACTAATCAAAAATTAAAAATTAGAACTCAAGAGGAGTCTTTTATTTTAAATTATGAACAAGAAATTAATGAAATCAAAATATTGGCTGAAAAGGATGAAATAAAAGTTAACTCAGCTTATAATCAAGCATTTATGAATAACTATTGGATTTGTAATAACTTAATTTCAGCAGAAACTAATGATTGCTTTTATAGTAATAGTAAAGATTACAAAAATTATTATAATAGTTTGGCAGTTTTTTCAATTTATAATAAAGATGAAAAAGTTTTTTTAGATGATATAAAAGGATTATTAATAATCGACTCTATAGAATCAGGTTGTTTTGATAGTGACTTTATGAAACAACTTGGAGGATATTTTACTCATAGAATAAATAGATTGTTATCTTTAAATATTTTTAATTTACTTTTTGAAAATAAAGCTTGATATAAATTATAAATTGTTATAATAAACTAAAATAATTTTGTTTTTTATCATTTTTGTGATAAAATAGCGGAATTTTTATAATTATATATAGTAAAAGGTATAAATTAGATTATGATATATCAACATAAAATTAGAAAAGTGCCTGTATATGCAAAACTTGATGTTTTTCCAACAGCAGAAGAAGCACAAAGAGAACAACAAATTGTTATGGAAAGAAATTCAAAAAAATTATCGCCATCTTTAATAGCTATTCAAGAAAAAATAAAAAAAAGACAGGAAGCTATAATTCTAAACATAGAAAGAAAAAGAAAGCATACTAAGATTTCAAAAATAGCAATAAAAAAAATGATAGCTTGAAAATAAACTAAACTTTTATAAGTCTTAGTTATTTTTAAGCGTATAACTCAAAAGATTAGCTTCCAAAATATCAGTGATTTTAATCAAATTCTTAATATTTAATATATTCTACTTTCCAAACATTTCTCCCATCTCCTTAGCTTTTTCATAAGAAGCTTTATTTAGTTCTACAATATCATCAAAAGCCAAACCTTTCATTATAGTTTAAATATAATTTTATAGGTCTAAATAAAATTAATTTTTCTGTTAATGCAAAATATGGAGTAAAAGCAATAAAACTTGAAAGTAATGAATTTACATATAATGTTGAAGATTTACTAGCACAAGATGTTATAGAAATTATTATTAGTAGATTATAATCTCACTTAATCCCATCATCATAAATTTTTTTATACTTCAATAGATAATTTTTAATCTCATCAATAGCTCCTCTTGGGGCAAATTTTAGTAGGTCTAAAATTTCTCTACTTTCTTTTGAATATTTAAAATTATAGTCATTAATAAATTCTATCTCATTTGTAAATAATTCTTGTTCTGAAACATTTAGAGCTTCTGCAATATATGGGATTAATTCAATTTTTATTTCTCTTCCACCATTCAAATAACCATAAATTGTAGATTCACTTGGTGCTTTTCCCGTTCTATCAAGTAAAGGATTTAATGAAAGAAGTTTTTGTGCAAACTCTCTTTTTGAGATACCTTTTTCTTCTAATAAATAGTTAATCTTATCAGCGACATTCATATTTAATCCTTTACTCATTTTGAATAAGATTATTTATTTTAAGAAACTATTTAATTTATATTGAGTAATATTATTCAAATCGAGTAATTGTGAAGTTAAGGAGTAAGAAATGTTGTCAAAAGAGTATTTATTATCACTTAAGTGGACTTATACGGGATGGGTATGTTGTAAATGCAGAGAACCAAATGAAAAAGAAACTTGTTGGATTTGTGAACATACAAGATGTAATGATTGTCAAGATGGATGGTAATAGATGGATTACATAATTATATTTATCGTTATAGTTGTAATAATTTCTTTATTTTCTAAAGATAAGGGTTCTAAACTTAGAATTCATTGTTCAAGTTGTGGTAAAAAATGTTCACATACATTTGTTGAAAGTCTTAAAGGTTATAACAGAATATCTGATTATTACAATTGTGATTGTTGTGGAGCAAGATACACTAATGATAGATTTTTTAATTAAAAAATCTATCAAATATTTAAAGGATTAGAATGAAAAAAATATTTATATCAATATTTATAATTGCTATATCTTTTTCTTTTGTAAATGCAGAATCAAAACCTATTAAAACAGATGCTGAATTGATGAAAGAAATGGAAGATTTAGTAAAACAAGAGAAAGAAGCAGAACAAAGGATTAAAAAATCAAAAAAAGAAATAGAAGCATTAGATAAAGCACAAAAAACAGCTGATGAAATTAAAAATAAACTTGGAGTTGATAAAAAGTAATCATTTTTTTGCACAAAAAATAAAAATATGTTAATCTATAAAAAATTATAAACTAACAATAAAAATTATGTCAGAAAAAATGGGGCAAAGCATAGAATCAAATGAAGTAAAAGTTAGACTTCAAGCTACTCCAGAAGATGTTGAGAATGTTAAAAAAAGTATTGAATACTCTAATCATTTAACTAAAGCAAATGATGTTTTAAAAGTTCTTGATTTTCCTGATAATATAGAAGAATCATATAGAAAGATTCTTCTAAAACAAGATAATAAAACTTTAGAAGAAATGGCTAAAAAATCTAAAAATGAAATTCTTACTTTTATTGTAAATGAGCAAAATAAAGTAACTAATAATATAAAAAATCAAGATGCAAAAATTGATATTGAGAAAAATCAAAAAGAAACTAAATTAAACCAAGACATCAAAAAAATCAAATCAGTTTTCACACCACAAATACTAGAACAAAACAGCACTTTATCAAACTTATTTCAAAAACTTGATAATAATGAAACAGATAAACAAAAAACTTTAGAGAGTATTCTAAACTTACTAAAAAGTGACAATGGAAAAATCCTAAAATCCATCACAGAGCAACTTTGATGAGCTGATAAAAACAACCCAAAATATTTAGAATTTAAAAACACTTTAGTTTGATTAGATTCTTGATTTGATAAATATTTTCAAGACTTAGAAAATATAAATTCTTGAAAAAGTCTAAATGCAAATGAAGTTATAAGATGAATTGAAAAAGATTCTTGATGAATGATTGATATAGATTTAAACTCAAATATTCCAACCTCAAAATTGAGTTTAATTTGAAGTCATTATAGTTTTGATGAAGAAATAGATAAACAAGTTTTAGAAAAAATCACTTTAGAAAATAAAGATAAATTCGATGAGCTTCAAAGTAGCTTCGCTACTTTGAAAGGTGTATATACACCTTTTGACTGATTATTGAAAAATATAAAAACTAACTGGTGAAAAGAAAATTTAAAAGAAAAAATAAACGAATCAATTTCAAATTTTTCAAAAAATATATTTACAGAACTTGATGAAGTTTATGAAAAGAATGGTATTGAATCTGATATTCAAATAAAAGAATCTGATATTTCAAGTTTTACAGATATAAAATCTGAAAACGACTTGAAACAAAAAATCGATAATTTCAAAAATAAAATAGAAAAAATCAAAGCCCAACTTGTAGAAACTCAAAATGAAATTACAAATAAATATCAAACTCAAATAAACGAATCTTTGACTTTAAAATCAAAGGAAAAAGAAAAACAAGTTGAAGTTTTGAACTTTATGAGAGATAGCGGATTTGATTTAATCCCAAAAGAAATAAGTGATAAATTTATACAACAACTACAAGCAAATACACTAAATATTCCTTGATTAGATTTAGATACTAAAAATATAAATTTAAAAAATGGTAATTTTTGAGAAAGTGTTTTATACAAAGATGATGGGCTAAATATTCACTCAAAAACTAATATGCTTAAATTTATGAATAAGATGATTAGTTGAGATATTAATCAACCATTAAAAGTAGAATCTATCGCAAATGGTAGCGAAACTATAAATCCAAATTCTCTTCAAAATAAATTTTTAGAAGCTTGAATTGTTGATAGTTTAGGATGGAAAGAATGAAAAATTAGTGAGAATTTAGGAAAAACAAATAATTGATGAAATGAAAACAAGGCTTAAAAGCCTTGTTTTTAATAGGAATATCAAAATATATTTTTAAATATTATGGTACAATTTACTTCAATTAGTAATATGTTTTTTTACAAAAGGATATTCTTTGTATAAATATAAGTTGTCAAATCTTATTGATAATTTTATTAGTGATAATCAAAAAAATATAAATAGTTTAGCATTAAAATATTCTTTAAATAGTAAAACTATAGAAATTCAAATTAGACTACATTTACCTTTTTATGATATTGAACAATTAAAAAATGATAATAATATAGTATATGATATATGTGTTAAATTGGATAAATATTTAAAGTTTTATCATTATTTCAATATGAAGCTAGACTTGAAATATAATTTCTTGTTTGATTCTAAGATAAAAGGTAAAAATGATATATATATTGAAACAAAAAATAATGAAAAGATTAAAATTTATTTTAAAAAAATAAATTCTGTGGTTACAGATAAAATTTTTCAGCAAAAATTACATTATATAAAAAAATTTAGAAAAGATACATTTGAGAGTTTTGGTTTTTTTCTTAAAGAAAATGATAAGTATCCAATATGTTATGCAAGTCTCTCAATATGTGATAGAAATTATTTAATAAATGCTTTAAAAAAAGTAAATATATTAGATGATAATTTTAAAAATACTATTTTGATTTTAACAAGAGCATTTTCAATTGAAAATGCTCCAAAAAATCTTATGAGTAAATTTTTTGATTGTATTTATAATTACTATACATCAAATAATGATGTTTCAATTATTTTAACAGCGCTAAATCCTGTCTTAGGATTTCAAGGAAGTATATTTAAAGGTAGTAGTTATTTTCAATTTGCTTCAAGTCCTATGATTTATTATTATGATAAAAATGGTGTTTATTTAAATAGAAGAACTAGTATTAACAAATTATCATATAAAAATAAAATAGAGATCCCCCCTATAATATGGTTAGCAAGAGGCACTAATAAAAAAATACAAAAAAATATTGAAAATAATAAATTAATTTATACTATAACAAATGATGAATATGGTACTGGATAGTAATAATAAAGGATTTTTATGACAGAAGAAGAAATAATAGAGCTGGTTAAACTAGAATTAATAGAAGATTTAATTCCCGAAAAATTTAGGGACTCAAAAATAAAACATCCTATGTTTGGTCATTGTCATCACTCTAGTTTGGCTTTGTATAATTTATTAGGAGGAAAAGAACAAGGTTATAAACTAGAAAAAGCAATAGATGAATTAGATATAATTCATTATTGGCTATCAACAAAAGACGGTAGAATAATTGATGTTACTTCATCTCAATATACCGATTTAAATAGACCATTACCATATAAATCAAAAATTAATAAAGGAGTATCATATTTGAAATCAAATGCTACAAAAAAAATAATACTTAATGTACAAGAAAAAATAAATGCGTATAAATCAAGAAATTAATAAAATAAACTATGCGTTAATAAATAGTTGGTGTAAAGAGACTTCTTATGAATTAGTTAAAGATAATTGGTCATTAAAAAATAAGTCATTAGGACAATGTGCAATAACATCATTGATAATTCAAGATTATCTAGGTGGAGATATTGTTTTTGCTGAAACTATTTTCGATAATAGTAGTGTTATAAATCATTATTGGAATTTTATAGATAATATTGATTATGATTTAACTATTCAACAATTTACATCAAATTATAAATTCATAAATAAAAAAATTGTGAGTAGAAATACTTTATTAGGTAATTTAGATACATTAAAAAGGTATCAAATTCTTAAAGAAAAAGTAGATAATTATTTATTGGAACTAAATAATATTGAATTATTAATTCAAAAGTGCAAACTTTGTGATTTAGAAAAAATCAATGGATATAATATATATTTTGGTAGCAATACAAAAATTTTAATGATAGGAGAAGCACCAGCTAAAAATGGCTGGAGAATAACTGGTAAAGCTTGGATAAATGAACAAAATAAAGTTATTCCTAGTGGAAAGATACTTGAAAAATTATTAATAAATACGAGTGTAAGCTTATTTGATATTTCTTTTATTGAATTAATAAAATGTTTTCCTACAGATAGAAAAAATTTAAAGAACTATGCTTCAAATTGTTTATATATATTTGATAAACAAATAGAATTACTTAAACCAGAATTAATTATTACCTTAGGGGAAATACCTACTAAAGCATTATTAAAAGAGTTAAACTTTAAAAAATTATCTGATGTTACAGGAAAAGAATTCAAATATAGAAATTCAACAATAATACCAATTTTTCATCCTTCTCCAATTTCACCTAAAAGTTATAATGATAATAAACCAATCTTTGATAATGTAATATCTAAATATTTTTAGTAAATCGTCTAACCATCGTTAATAACATTCAAAATAAACTAATTAATTCTAAAAAATAAAATAGAAAAAATCAAGGTAGTATAAATCTCCACCTTGATTTTTTTATTGTTATTTTTTTTAATGATTAATCACTTTATTTTTTTAATTTTTGTGATTATGAACAAAAATATATTAATTGATTTATCAAGAAATTTATTAAAAGCTTGATATTTAGATGTTCAATTTCTTGTAAATCTTATTGATGAGCATAAATTAGATTTTGATGAAATTTATGAAAATGTTGAAATGAATTTTTGAAAAGAGATTCAATTTGATATAAATTATTACATTTATGAAGCTTTATCTCAAATAGCTTATAAATTTATAAACTCAAATAAAAAACTATTCAAAAAAGAAAGTGATGAATTTGAGATTTATACAAATTATTTAGATAGTCATATTTGGTTTACATCCCAAAAAGTTCAATATAAATTTGAGAGATTTTATTAAAAATCTCTCAATAATTTATATTTAGTGTTCTTCTGGAGCAATTTGATATGTTAATTCTTGATTAGCTTCTGATGGTTGTGAATCAAGTTCTTTTGAGCCATCAAAACTTTTTTTAGCAAATACTTCTGCTCCGTCATAACTTTCATTTAATTTTTCTGATTTATAAAAACTTTCTAATCCTGAATTTAGATTATTTAGATTTATTTTAGTTTCATTTGTCATTTTGAATTTCCTTTTCAGTTTTATTTTATTTATCTTTTAAGTCTGTTGAATGATTAATATCATTAGATGATGTGTTTTTTAGTTTATTATCATTTATACTTCCTACCGCAATTGTAATACCAAGTATAATTGAAAATATTATTCCACAAAAAAATGTAGTTATTGCAACTAAATCTTTATTCTTTAATTTAATACAGCTATTGTCCTTGTTATTTAGAACATTATTTAAATGTTTTTTATTTAGTTCAAAGATATAAATAATAAATATAATTGATATTAAAAAAGAAAGAATTGATAAACAAAATAATGTAAAAATTAAGTAACTATCTATTTCTTTTGTTGTTAATAATGTAATCATAAAACCAATACCAGCAACAGAAAGAGTTAAAATTGATTTATCTTTTTCTAAAGAAGACATATACCAAGCATTTATACTTTGAGAATGAAATTCTATATGTTTTGCTTCAATAACTTTATTTTTTTCTTTTTTTTCTAATTCTTCTAACTTTTTCTTTTCATCATCTTTTTCTTGGAAATAATTATTAAGGGCATTTTTTACAATATTTTCTACTTCTTCCTCTTTCAAAATTTTCCTTTATATTATATATTTAAATTAGATTGATTTTATCAGAAACTTATTTATTAATCAAGTATTCTTTATTAAAAAATCTCTCTTTTTTTGATTCTAAAGCTCATATTAAATTTTTATTAAATAAAGAGTTTTGCTATAAAATTCAAGATTGCCAATTAAAAATTTTATGAAAAATAAATTAAATATGATTAAATCAAATTTATGGTCGCGACCATTTATATTTATATTTAACTATTTAATTTTAAAACTTATGAACAATACTAATATATTTGGAAGCTTAATCGCTATTAAAACTGGAAATGATAATTTAACTATGAAAGCTGTTTATGTTGCTAACTCTACTCTAAACAATGAATGAACATATTTTGTTTATTACTATGATTTTTTAAATCACACTTTCTATATCAATGATTTAGATAATATTTGAAACTATAGAAAAAGTGCTATTAATATTATGGAACATATTGTAAATGAAGCATATAAACAAGAGATGAATAATCTAAATCCAATCGCCAAAAAAATCCAAACTTCAAAAACTCCTAACATTATTTCTGTCTATAAAGAGTTAAAAACTGGTGATGTAATTTTAGATAAAATCACTCTTGAATCTGTAAAAAATGAAATGTGAGAAATCATCTCATTTAAAAATCCAAGATGGGATTATAATTTAGATAATGTTCTTATAAGTCTAGGTCTTAAGAAATCTTGAGAATAGTATCTATGAGTTGGACTCATAGAGCAAGTTTGCATATTTTTTAGAATTCTAGAGAATTCAAAAAAAATGCAACTTGTTTAGGGAAATTAACTTTAAAAAAGTTATCCCTAAAGACCCTTAACAAAGAAAAAACTTTTAGAAAAAAATGTGATTTTTTATTGCAGTTTTTTGTGAGTTTGTAAAGTTGAAACTTTACAAAAAAAAAGAGAAAGATAAAAAATTATCTCTCTCTTGAAAAATCTTTACTTACCGCTTCTTTTCCTCTATCTAAGAAATATTGAATAGTGGCAGTAAGTGTTGAACGATTTAAAAGTTTTTGCATTCTTTTAAGTTCGTCATACTCTGATTGAGTGAACGACAACATCACTTTTTTATCTCTTGCAAGTTCTTTGTCTTCTAGTGCTGGTCTTCCTACATTTCTGTTTTTTCTGTTTTCTAATTCATCATTATTCATATTTAACCTTTAGTAAAATTATATAAAACTAAGTATTAATATTTTATTACTAAGTATTTAATCAAATCTCGTCAAATCTATTTTTTTATATAAATTTATAATTAATACTAAGTATTTATTATAAATTTATAAGGAATAATACTTTAAAATTAGTTTATATCAACTTAGGAGTTTAAAATGAGTAGTGATGAGAAAGCTTTATTCGATATTTTATATGCAAAATATAAAAAAGTTGCCCTTTGTAAAAAAGAGATGGCTAGAGAAACTGGAATTAGCATCTCTACCCTTGACAGACTTAGAAAACAAGGCTTAGGATGTGCATATATTAAAAAAGGTAATGGCGATATTTTTTACCCTTTAACTGAACTAGCAAAATACTACACGAATGTAGTTCAAACTTATTAATTAAAGATTTGATTATGAATACAAATTATCAAAGTGAATATAAAAAAAGTTACAAAGAGAAAAATAAAATTGTAACTTTCCCTTTGTCTAATCCATTTTTTAATGAGTTAAAACGAAGAGCAATTATTTTAGATTTAAATCCTAATACTTATTCTAAAAATATTGTTACAAGTTTTTTAAATAACAATGTACCAAGTACAATGACACAAGAGCAAAAAGAGTTTATTCGTGAATATATTCATATTTCAAGAGGAATTGCAAATAATATCAATCAAATTGCATATAAAAGCAATATTGATGAAGTAATTGATATAAATATCTTAATCAATTCCCTAAAATCTTATGAAGATGAATTTAAAAAATTTATTTCTAAAGTCTAAACTATGATAATAAAATCAATGAGCAGAAAAACTAAATCTTTTTCACAGCTCTATGATTATTTAACTCGTGATAAATCAAACTTCTCTTTTTCTAAAAACACTTATTCAAATGCTAAAGATAAAAAGAATCTAATAAAAGAGTTTATGAAAAATAGTGAATATTTAAATGATTCAAGGGGTAAAGTTTTTCTTTACCATGAATTAATATCACTAAATCCAAATACTCTATCACTTGATGAACAAAAAGAAATCTTACTAGATTTAGCAAATAAGTATTTAGACATAAGAGCCCAAAATAATCTAAGCTTTGGAGTGATTCACGAAGATAAAAATCATATTCACTTACATTTGATGATAAGCTCAAATGAAATAGAGAGTGATAAAAGAGTTAGACTATCTAAAAAAGAATTTGCACTTATTCAAAAGCATCTAGAAAACTATAAAAATAATAGATATTTAGAACTTGCAAAATCTTCTTTTTATCAAAATGAAAAAGATTTATCAAAAGAAAAACAACAAGAACAAGAGATAAAACATAAAAGAAATGTAAAAACTACAAAAGATAAAATCAAAGATGATTTATCAAAAACTTTTAAAACAGCAACTTCAAAAACTTACCTAGATAATCATCTAAAATCGCTAAATTATGAAATCTACCAAAGAGGTCAAACAATCGGTATTTTTTATGAAAATAAAAATTATAGATTAAAAACTTTGGGGCTTGAAACTGAATATTTAAATATGCTCAAAGAGTTTGAGAATATAAAACAAAGAGAAGCTAAACGGCAAAAAGCAAAAGATGAAAAAATCAATGAAAGATTTAGATGAAAAAAGAAGTATTTATCTAGGGAGTAAAAGCAAATAATAACTTATGTTTATATAATATAGTAACAATTTTTTTTAAGGTCTATAATGGAATCTTTAGCTCCTCTTTTGGTACTAATACTAATTATTTATTTAGCTATAACTGGAATGAACAAATTATTTAAAAGTATGGGAATACAATTTTTAAATCCGTTTCTATGGTTTTTTAATTTCATTATAAAACCACCATCAAAAGATGATGGAATGATGAAAAGAACAGAAGAAAATAAAATATTTTCATCATTTAATGATGGTTTACTAATAGATGGAAATAAAAAAAGATTATCTCAAAAAGAGAGTTTTAATCATCTAGCTTTGATTAGTAGAACTGGTGGCGGAAAAACTACATCTTTTGTTTTGCCAAATATCTATAAACTAGCAAATGAAAAATGTTCTATGGTTATAACTGATTTAAGTGGAGAAATATTTGAAAAAACAAGTGGTTATTTAAAAAACAAGGGCTATAAAATATATGTTTTAGACCCAAAAAATTTAGATGAATCAATAAGATATAATCCCCTTGAATATGCTAATGATTCTATGAGTATTGATATGGTTAGCGATATTTTAATAAGTTCTTCTGGACTTAAAGGAAATAGGGCGGATGATAAAATTTGGAGTGATGGAGCTAAGAACTTTATATCAATTTTGATAAAAGTTCTAAAATCAACAGAAGATAAAAAATATATCAATCTTGCAAATGTTAGATATATGCTTAACAATTTTGGAGCAAATGGCGAACCTTTAAATGAGTTTGTAAAAAGATATGCAGATGATAAAACTTTTAATGAATATGTGGGATTCGTAAATGGTAATGAAAAGACAATCCAATCTTTTATTTCAACTGCAAATATAGCATTAAGCCCAATAGGAATAAATGATAATTTGGAAAAATTAACATATTCCCATAATATAGATTTTAAGAATCTAAGAAAAGAAAAATCAGTAATTTATATTAGAGTTGAACAACAATATCAAGAACAATATAGCTTTTTATTAAATCTTTTTTACTCTCAACTTTTTAATGAAATGATGGAAAAATTACCACTTAGAAATGATTTACCAATCTATTGTTTACTTGATGAATTTGGAAATATGAATATTCCAAAATTCTCTTCTATTATTACAACAATCAGAAAATATAAAGTTTCTATTTCTATCATTATTCAAAACATAAATCAATTAAACGAAATATATTCAGTAAATAAAGCAAAAACTATTTTAGATGGTGGAATTGCAAGTAAACTAATATTTAGTGGTGCTGATTTGGATTTAGCTTCAAATTTAGAAAAAATGTTTGGGCAAACAAGAAAACTAGAAAAAACTGCAAAAGGTGAATATGTTTATGAAAATGTAAATGTTATGAGTATTAGTGAAATAAGAACAATGAAAGATGATGAAGCTTTATTTGTGTACTCAAATAAAAAACCATTAAAACTAAAAATAAAACCTTATTATAAAGATTTTATGTTTAATGGACTTTCAAAAATTAATCCTTATAAAATAACTAATCAAAAAACAAATGACAATATTTCCTATGTTGATTTAGAAAATATAGAGTGGTGAGAAAATGGAAATATTAGAATTCATAAACAAATTTATAAAAATACTAGCAAGTGATAATATACTTCATTTAAGTTGGATTGCTTATCTAATACTATCTTTAACTTTTTTAGTACCTTTTTCTATATCTAAATGGTTTGAGCATATCTTTTTTAGAATCATATTTATACTAATTGGATTGAGTTTTTTAGAACAATGGAATCATCAAACAATAACAAGAGATTTTAATTTTTTAATAGGAATTGCTTTAATTGTTCCACATATAAAATACTTCTTTATTTATGTAAAAAATATTATCTTTGGTATTTTAATGTTTGTTTATGATTTATTTATACAGCTAAAAAATGCAACTATAAACACCTATTTCTTTTTTATAACAATCTACTATAAAATCCTAAGATTGATAAACTGGCTTATAAATATATTCTTTGTTATAAAAGTTTTTATAAATGAAATAAATGAAAGATTTAAAAATAAATCTTCTCAAAAAGAGCAAGAACAAAACTATCAAGATTATAGTAAATCAGAACAAAAACACAATTCAAACAATGAAAAAGCTTATGAAGATTTTAAAAAATCTAATGGCTATAATGAATCTAAAAAAGAAGAATCAACAAAACAAAAAGTAGATGAAAGATATAAGCAATTTTATTCAAGTAGTCCTTATGAAGTTCTAGGAGTAAAACCGAGTGATGATTTTTCTATAATCAAAAAATCATATAGAGCATTAGTTAGAATTTATCATCCTGATTTAAATCCACAAAATATAGAACTTTTTACAGAAATTACTCAAAATCTGAATAATGCTTATGAAAAATTACAAAAAACTTATGGGAAATAAAATGAAATATTTAAATACTGATAATCTTGATTTATTTAAATACAATTCAATAGTTGATATAATGATATTCAAATCTATTAATAAGGGTAGATTTAGGGTAGATGACTACTAAAAAAGAAAATTACAAATTATAGAAAGCCATAAAATAGGGCTTTTTAGGAAGAAATAAAATATGATATTAATGATTGATAACTACGACTCTTTTACATATAATATAGTTCAATATTGCCTAGAATTAGGAGCTGATTTAAAAATTATAAGAAATGATGAATTAACTTTAAAACAAATAGAAGATTTAAATCCCCAAAAAATTATCATATCTCCAGGACCAGCAACACCGAATGATGCAGGAGTTTGTTTAGAAGTAATAAAATATTTTGCAGGTAAAAAACCAATATTTGGTATTTGTTTAGGACATCAAGCAATTGGTCAAGTTTTTGGAGCAAATGTTGTAAGAGCAAAAAATATGATGCATGGAAAGACTTCTTTAATAAAAGTTGTAAAAGATACAAAAATTTTTGAAGATTTACCTAAAGAATTTACCCAAACAAGATACCATTCATTAATAGTAGAAAAAGAAAATCTTCCAGAAGATATTATAGTTACTTCGTTTAGTGATGATGATGGTGAAATAATGTCTTTAGAAATAAAAGATAAGCAAATATACGGTGTACAGTTTCATCCTGAATCAATAATGAGTGAGCATGGATATAAAATCATAAATAATTTCTTAAAATTATAAATAAAATTATAAATAAAATGATAACAAACAACAAATATAAATACTATTTTTATTCATCATTATTAGTTCTAACATTTATATTGTTGTTTAAAGCTACTTATACTCTTAGTATTTCATATAAAGAAGCTTTAAATGTATTTGTAAATAATTCAGTATTATCTTTGATTACAAATATATCAATTTATATTTTAGGGCAAAATGATTTAGCATTACGATTACCTTTTATCTTATTTTATACTTTTAGCATAATTATTATGTATAAAATTACCGAAAATTATTTTAGATATGAAAAAGATAGATATATTTCTATTATTGTATTTATGCTTCTTCCTGGAGTTTTAAGTGCTTCTTTACTTGTTAATAGTGCAATTATCGTAACTTTTTTTACTTTATTATATTTGTATTATTATCATAAATATAATAAACATTCATATTTATTATTATTACTTTTTTTATTTATAGATAACTCTTTTGCTATTTTATACCTAGCTTTATTTTTTTATTCTTTAAAAAATAAAGATACAAAACTTTTGTATGTCTCTTTAATTTTGTTTACACTTTCAATGTATATATATGGATTTTCAACAGGTGGTAAACCAAGAGGATTTTTAGTAGATACATTTGGTATTTATGCAACAATATTTTCACCATTTCTTTTTTTGTATTTTATATATACAATGTACCGAAGTTGGATAAAAAATGATACAACTTTAATATGGTATATTTCAATTACTGCATTACTTTTGTCTATGCTATTTTCTTTTAGACAAAGAATTTATATTGAAGACTTTGCACCTTTTGTTGTAATTTCTTTACCTTATATGTTAAAAACATTTTTTCATGCATATCGTGTTAGATTAAAAGAGTTTAGAACAAAGTACAATATTTTGGCTTTTCTTGTGATTTTTATGTTATCACTAAATGTAATTTTAACTTTTGTAAATAAACCTTTATATTTAATTCTTCCAAATCCTAATAAACACTTTGTATATCAATATCATTTTATTAAAGAGTTAGTAGCAGAACTTAATAAAAGAAATATACATTCAGTTGTTACAGATGATTACGAATTAACACTAAGATTAAAATTCTATCATATAGAAAGAGGAGAAGATTATTTTTTGACTTTAAAGAATTATGATTATCCAAGTGAAAGAATAAGTATAAAATACTATGGAAAAGAAGTTTTTGTAGCTTATTTAATAAAAATAAAATGAAAAAATCATTTTCTTTATTGGAAATCATAGTTACTATTTCATTAATTGCCTTTTTATATACAGTTTTTCTACCAAAAAATAAAATAAATTATTTGGATGAATTAGTAAATAGAATAGAATTATACATATCGTTAGCTAGACAAAAAGCATTAATTGATGATAAATATAATTTAAAAGATGAACTGTGGTATAAAAAAAGATGGACAATAAAATTCTTTAGATGTCGAGAAAGTGAAGGTGGACTTTATTATTCAATATATAGTGATAAAAATAACTCTGGTCATCCTAGTATTGAAGATACGCTAAAAGATCCATTAAGTGGTAAAAATATTTATTCATCAAATATATGTAAAGAAAATAACTTAAATAGTAAATATGTATTATTAACTAAAGAATTTGGAATAATAGATGTTCAAATGTCATGCAATTCTACAACATCACTGGGACAATTGTCTTTTGGAAGTGATGGAAAAATTTATTCAAGATTGAGTAATAATGAAAATGAATCAAATGAATATGAGATAATAGCACCATGCAGTATTAAATTTATTGCAAAAGATGGAAAGAATAAAGAAATTATACTATTTCCAAAGACTGGATATTCAAATATCCATGAAAAGAGCCAATAAACCGAAAAGAAACCCAATAGAAAGAAAGTAAAACAATAAGAAGGCGGGCAAATCAAAAATTTAAGCTAAATTTAAGCCATAAGCTATTGACAAAGAGGAAAAAACCTATTATAATTCCCGTCCAAATTGACTGAAGCGCATCAGACGAAAGAATGATAG
>Ga0172377_10000983_pt1 | contig 28235 bp, 23 predicted proteins | sample Pumphouse3metaG_FD_119749 | JGI IMG/M metagenome (GOLD analysis project Ga0172377, IMG submission 119749) | Leachate microbial communities from a municipal landfill in Southern Ontario, Canada - Pumphouse #3 metaG | ecosystem: Engineered > Solid waste > Landfill > Unclassified | place: Canada... | reverse complement strand
GTTGTTCCAAATGTGCAGGCAATTTCTTCTTTGGATAAGGAGAAAGTTGTTGAAGCTGTTTCAAATGCCGGAATAATGGCCGTTTCGGTTGGCAAAAATGTTTTGAAAATCATTATTCCAGTTATTGCAAACGGCTTGATTGCTCGTAATAATAAGTATCCAGGCAAACCTCTTGACATCATCCTTGCTGAAAACATGAGGTCGGCAGCTAATTTTGTAAGTAAATATCTTAAGGAGAATCTTCCTTCTGGTTTTCCTATGAAAGCCATGGTAGGTCTTGTTGAAACGAGCATAGGGAAAATGGTTCCGATTGTTCCATTGGCTGAATTGAAAAAAGATCCATTGGCAGTATTTGCTGAAGCTTATAATACGCTAATTGTTGACCGGGAAGGTTTCAAATCGTCTATTCCGGATATAGTTGGGTTGGCCCCAAAAGATAACATCAAAGCATGGGTTGACCGTAAAGCTTTCATTCATAATCTTGGACATGCAACTGCTGCTTATTATGGATATAGAAAGCACCCTAATGCAGTGTATATGTATGAAATACTGGAAGATAAAGAGGTTTTGCTATTTACCAGATCGGTTATGCTTCAATCAGCATATATTTTGAAAGCCATATATCCTGAAGATTTTACAATTTCTGACCTTGAAAATCATATAGATGATCTTATTTTGCGCTTCAGGAATAAATCATTGCAGGATACAATCTTCCGAGTAGGTCAGGATCTGATCAGGAAACTTGGTCCAGACGATCGCTTTATGGGAGTAATACATTTAGCTATTCAGTCAGGAAAACCGTATGATTTGATTCTTGAGGCAATGTCTTATGGGTTTTACTTCGATGCAAAAGATGAAACAGGAAATTGTTCTTCATCGGATCTATCATTTCTGAACTCACTTGATAAAGACGTTGAATCAACATTTACAAAATTATTGCATTACGATAAGTTGCTTGATTCTGTTGTTATTCTGGAACTTTCAAGATTATACAGGGAGAAACGAGTTTTAAAGAAATTATAATCATTTAAATGAAAAAATTAGTTAAATTACTTGTCTTGTTAATAATTTTATCGGCTTGTAAACAGAAGCAGGAGCAATCTGCCCTTTATTATGTTGATCCTACTATCGGGGGTGTAGGTGTAATACTGGAGCCCACACGTCCTACTGTCCATCTTCCTAATAGTCTTGTCAGGGTTTTTCCTTTACGAAAAGACCAGCTGGATGATCAGATTAGCTCTTTCCCCCTGACCAACTGTTCACATCGTTTATATTCCGTATTTGCATTGATGCCCGTTAGTGGAGATATAGATGAAGGTATTTGGAACAAGCGTTACGTATACAGGGAGGAAGCATTGTTTCCATATTACTACAGTACTTCATTTGAAGATACCAATGATTCAATTGAATTTTCTCCTCAGGCCAGGAGTGGATTTTTCAAATTCTATTTCAAGACAGACCAGGAACATTTCATTAGAATGGGAGTTATTAACGGAAATGGAAAGATAGAAACAGAAGGGAAAAGAGTGATTAATGGTATGGAGGAGTTTGCGGGAATGAAGGCCTACTTTTATGCTGAGATAGATGCTGATATTACAGGGCTGAACTATCAAAATGCAGGGAGCAAAAATCACTTATTAATTGGCCTTGGGAATAAAGCCCAAACTGTATCTTTCCGTTATGGCATATCCTATATTAGTGTTGACCAGGCTAAACAAAATATGCTTCATGAAATCCCTGAATGGGATTTTGCAAGTGTCCGAAATCATGCGATAGATCTTTGGGAACAGGTTATGGATCAAATTTCAGTGAAAGGAGGAACCGAGGCTCAACGCAGAGTCTTTTATACTGCGCTTTATCGTTCTTACGAACGCATGGTAGATATCAATGAATACGGAAAGTATTACAGTGCTTATGATCAACAGGTTCATGAATCGGATGAGTCCTTTTATGTGGATAACTGGATATGGGACAATTACATTGCCCTGGAACCTTTGTATATGATTCTGAACCCCAAAATGGCCACCGAAAGAATCAGATCTTATATCAAAATGTATGAACAAGGTGGAGTGATGCCATCTTTTGCTCTGGTATTTGGCGATTGGCCCGCAATGACAGGTAACTTTTCCGCTTGCTGGATGGCTGATGCATGGTTCAAGGGAATAAGGGATTTTGATTTAGAAACGGCCTATGCCGGACTAAAAAAGAATTCCCTGGATGCAACTCTTATCCCCTGGGCTAACGGACCCAGAACGGTTTTAGATGATTTTTACAATGAGCATGGATATATGCCTGGACTTAGACCCGGCGAAAAAGAGACCGTTAAAGAGGTTAGTGTACCCTGGGAAAGAAGACAGGCCGTTTCTGTAACCATCGACAATTCTTACTCAGATTGGTGCATTGCCCAACTGGCCTCTGAGCTTAATTATAAGGAGGATCATTCGCTGTTTTTGAAAAGGGCCAATAACTACAAGAATGTTTTTCGAGTAGACAAAGGAATCGTTTGGCCGAAAGATAAGAATGGTGCATGGATCGAACCCTATAATCCAAGTCTTGCCGATAGAATCTACTTTACAGAAAATAATGCTTATACTTATAATTGGGCCATTAAAAGTGACTTCCATGGTCTGTTTGAGCTTATGGGTGGACCCGACAAGGCAGAAGCAACACTTGATCAGCTCTTCAGAGAAAATTTGGGGGTTACAAAATTCAAATTCTGGAGTATTCAACCTGATGCCTCAGGTTTAGTGGGACAGTTTGTTATGGGCAATGAACCCAGTTTCCATATACCTTATATTTATAACTATCTTGGAGCACCATGGAAAACACAGAAACGCATACGTATGCTCCTGGAAACTTTCTTTACCGATAATCTTTTTGGCATACCTGGAGACGAAGATGGAGGAGGTATGTCATCATTTGTTGTGTTTTCAATGATGGGATTTTTTCAGGTTACACCAGGGATTCCAATTTATAGCATCGGGAGTCCTGTTTTCAATGAAATAAGCATAGACCTACCTGGAGATAAAATATTTACCCTAATTGCTAACAATAATTCTAAATTAAATAAGTATGTTCAGAAAGCTTATTTAAATGGAGAGGAAATTAACAGGGCTTGGTTTACACATGATGAACTTATGAATGGTGGAGAATTGAAACTGATCATGGGCCCCCGCCCAAATAAATCATGGGGCAGTAATAAAGAGGACCTCCCCCCTTCTTCAACAATTTTTAAGCCTGGATCACTGAAAACTAGCCGATTCAGTAAATAGAAGTTTTTAAGTTGAAATGAGTCCATACAGATTTTCTATTCCTACGATCTTAACTGTAAACTATGGAATTACAGACCAGATGCCTGGAGAATGAATTTTGAGCCCACTATGAAAAGTAGTTTAAGTTCAACTTAAAAACAAAGATTTATGGTCCAATATATTTAGGGTACTATATATTACAGGAAATAATTTCTACATTTTGCCGATGAACAACTATTGAGCAATAAATCATTAATCAACATAATAAATAATGAACAATAATATTTTTATAAAAAATTGTCTGTTATTTTCCCTGATGTTTTGTGTGACGCTGGGAAAAGCAGAAGTAAAACTTTCTGCCATCTTTGGCGATTACATGGTATTGCAGCAACAAACCGATGCGGTCATATGGGGAAAAGCATCAGGTGTAAAAGTGACAGTAGTTACATCCTGGAACAATAAAAGTTATTCAGTTTTGACTGATAAACAGGGTAATTTTAAATTAAAGATACAGACACCTAAGGCTGGAGGCCCCTATGAAATAACATTCTCGGATGGCGAAAAGCTAACGCTTCATGATGTATTAATAGGAGAAGTTTGGTTTTGTTGCGGTCAGTCAAATATGCAAATGCCTATGAAAGGAAAAATAAATCAACCTGTTTTTAATTCAAGTCATGCAATTTCTCATTCGGCCAATTCATCTATTCGCTTATTTTCCACGGGTTTTAAAAAAAGTTTGACTCTTTTGGATGATTTTTCACAAGGAGATAAATGGAAAAAATGTATTCCAGAGAACGTATCTAATTTTAGTGCGACAGCCTATTATTTTGGGAAGAATCTTCAGGAAGTACTTGGAGTTCCTGTTGGACTGATAGTGTCCAGTTTAGGAGGTACACGTATAGAACCATGGATGAGTGCTGCTGCTGTTAAATCCTTTGATTTTTTAAGTCTTCCTGATAAGAAAATTAAAGGAGATTATTCAGTACAAACGCCAACTTGTCTCTTTAATGCAATGGTAAACCCTATTATTGATTATGCTATAAAAGGAATAATTTGGTATCAGGGAGATTCGAATAGAGGGGAACCTGAGCGTTTCGCAAAATTATTACCTGCCTTGATAAAAGATTGGCGGCAAAAATGGGGATTAGGAGATTTTCCATTTTATTTTGCTCAGCTAGCTCCATTTTCAAATAAAAGTGGAAATGCCGCTTTTTTGAGGGAAGCTCAGCTGAAGGCTTCAACTGCTCTTCCAAATATAGGAATGGCTTGTCTGATGGATAACGGTGAGTCGTATTGTACTCATCCAAGCCATAAAGAGATTACAGGAGAAAGATTAGCCTACCTGGCTTTTTCGGGAGCCTATGGAATGAAGGGTTTTGTTGCTGAAGGGCCAACTCTAAAAGATATGACCATAAATGGGAACGTTGTGGAGCTGACTTTCAATAATGCGCCCGACGGATTAAACAGCTACGGGAAAGAATTAAAGCATTTTAAAGTGGCTGGAGAAGATAAGAAGTTTTATCCTGCAACGGCTCGGATTACCCGTAAGGGAGTTACATTAACTTCTTCGAGTGTTGATAAAGTTGTGGCGGTTCGCTATGCTTTTGATGATTATGTGAAAGGAGACTTGTTCAATACCTATGGAATACCTGCTTCTTGTTTTAGAACGGATAACTGGGAAAAATAGAATTTGTCGTAATGTGGTTTATTGCTCGTAATGTTTAAATCAACATAGTTATGATCGAGTAAAATCTATTCGATCATAACTATGTTGCCAAATGTTATGTGCAGGGTTGAAATTCTTAACGTATCATTTCAATAGTTCTTATCATACTATTCCGCTGAATCCCATGAATGACATAGCTAAAATTCCGGCTACAATCAGTGCAATCGGAGTCCCTTTTAATCCTTTAGGGATATTTACTGTATCCATATATTCCCTTATGCTGGCAAAGATTATTAATGCCAGTCCGTAGCCTATTGCTGTACTTAAGGCATAAACTACACCTTCCATAAGATTAAAGTTCTTTTGTATAACAAGAACGGCTACACCAAGAATTGTACAGTTTGTGGTGATTAACGGTAAAAAAACGCCCAGTGCCTGATAAAGTGCGGGACTTACTTTTTTTAGGATAATTTCCACCATCTGAACAAGAAAAGCTATTACTAAAATGAATGTTATGGTCTGAAGATAGGCTACATTCAATGGATTTAGAATGTACATCTTAAGAAGATAGGTAACTATCGTGGAAATAACCATGACAAACATAACGGCTCCTGACATTCCAACTGCAGTGGATGTTTTTTTTGAAACTCCCAGAAAAGGACAGATTCCTAAAAATTGTGTCAATACAATGTTATTGACGAATATAGCTGATATTATAATAATGATATATTCCATAATATATTAAGCTTTTTTTAATTTATTGATAACTGCCATAAGATAACCCAAGACTATGAATGCACCTGGTGCTAAAACGAAGAGTAGTATTCCGTAATGATCAGAATAAACTTGATATCCGAAAAGTTTACCACTTCCTAAAAATTCACGTATAGCTCCAAGAAGGGTAAGAGACATTGTAAAGCCAAGTCCCATTCCAAGTCCGTCTATAACAGAAGAAAACACATTGTTTTTTGAGGCGAAAGCTTCGGCACGACCAAGGACTATACAGTTAACAACAATCAATGGGATAAATATTCCCAGACTTTCGTATAGAGATGGAGTATATGCCTGCATACAAAGTTCCACGACTGTAACAAAAGATGCGATAATTACAATATAACAGGGTATATGAACCTTATCAGGAATTCCGTTTCTTACTATTGAAATAACCATGTTCGACATAACCAGTACAAAGGCTGTGGCGAGTCCCATTCCCAGACCATTTATGGCTGAAGTGGTGACACCTAATGTAGGACACATTCCCAATAAAAGGGTAAATGTAGGGTTTTCTTTTATAAAACCTTTACTGAAATTTTTCCATTGATTCATTGTTTTCCTCCTTTTAAATTTGAATCCTTATTTGCAGCAAATGACGACATATATCCTTTATAAGCTCTTTTTACTGCTTCCAGAAAGGCTCTGGATGTAATTGTAGAAGCTGTCATTGCATCTATATCCCCACCGTCTTTGTTTACCGTGAAATTAATTTTACCGGGATTTTTACCAATAATGTTTCTTTTTGGATGACTTATGTCTTTAAACCATGTAGTCATTCTTGCACCCAGTCCAGGAGTTTCCTGATGTTTTAATACCTGATATCCAAAAATATCACCATCAGGTTTAAATCCAACCATCATTTCTATTAATCCTGAAAATCCATTCTTCGTACTTGTTTTCACAGCCATTCCTACCAGTATATTTGACTTATCGTAAGCCGGGAAGAATTCAAGGCTGTCTGTGCCACCTTCGGGAGCTATCATTTGAGATTTTCCCAGTGTCTTAAATTCGGGTAGAATTGATTTTAGGGCTGATTCTTGTGTGTTATCTGCAGCTTTTTCTATAGGAGCTTTTGTTATATTGTAAACAAAACCCAGAATGGCAGCAGAAAAGAATGTTACCATAAAGAGCGCCAGAACCATATTTAAAAATGAATCTTTTTTAGTAGCCATTATTTTTTTCCTCCAAATCTTTTTGGTTTAATATGTGCATTGATCAACGGAGTAAAGCCGTTCATGATTAAAATGGCAAATGATACTCCTTCGGGATATGATCCGAAATTTCTGATGAGCACTGTGATTACGCCAATGCCAATGCCGTAAATAAGTTGCCCTCTAACGCTCATCGGAGAGGTAACCATGTCTGTTGCCATGAATAGGGCTCCCAGAAGTAGTCCCCCTGTTAATAAAGAGAAAATAGGATTTATAAACTGAGATGGATTTGCCAGGCAAAGAATTCCCTGAAATATAAAGACTGTTGCCAGTATAAAGACAGGAATGTGCCATGTAATTATTTTTTTTGAAAGTAAATATAAGAATCCAAGTAATAGCATAACTGCTGAAATTTCTCCCAGTGAACCGGACATGTTTCCATATAATAAATCAAGTTTTGAGGGAAGATTAGGTAAAACATCTACAATGCTCTGCCCACTTTTTATTCCATGTTTAATTATAGCCAGCGGTGTTGCCGTTGTTGTTGCATCTACTGCAGAATGCAGGGAAGCTGGCCATGTGGTCATTTGTGCCGGGAAGGAAATCAATAAGAAAACACGGCCCAGTATTGCCGGATTAAAAGGATTGTTTCCAAGTCCGCCGAATGACATTTTGCCGATTCCGATGGCTACTATCGCTCCCATTATAATAATCCAGCAGGGGAGGGAAGAGGGAACATTAAAGGCAAGCAGGATTCCTGTTATTACTGCAGAACCATCGGTGATTTGTGGTTCCTGTTTCATGATAAATCGCTGAATTATATATTCAACGGCGACACATGCAACAACCGATACTAATATTACTCTTACAGCATCGAATCCGAACATAAAAATTGACCAAACCAATGCAGGCATCAGTGCGAGTATGACCGTATACATTATTTTTTTCACCGACTGATCGGAATGTATATGCGGGGATGGCGAAATTGTTAATAAATTATTCATGTTTATTTCTTTTTTCAATCGGGTCTGTTATTGTTTTTTCATTTTTCTGGTTCTTAAAATTCCGCCTACAGTTTTCTTTCCCTGACGTATATGATCCAGTAGCGGACGGTTTGCAGGACATGTATAACTGCAAGAACCACATTCGATGCAATCCATTACATTATGTTCTTCGGCTATATCCCATTGTTTTTTTGAAGAAACATTTGCCAGTAAATAAGGTTCAAGTCCCATTGGACATACAGTAACGCATCGGCCGCAACGAATACAGTCCTGTTCCTGACCTCTTTTTGATTCTGATTCAGGCATGAGTAATACTCCGGACGTTCCTTTAGCTACGGGAATATCAGTCGAATTTACGGCTCTTCCCATCATCGGACCTCCGCAGATAACTTTACCTCCGTTTAGAGAAGATCCTCCGGCGGCTTCGATTAGGTCTTTAATAGGTGTTCCTATACGTACCAGAAAATTTGAAGGCTTGTTAAGATTTTTACCTGTTACCGTTACTACACGTTCAAAAAGCGGTTTGTATTTAAGTACTGCTTCGTATACAGCATAAGTGGTTCCTACATTTGAGACGACTGCTCCTGTTTCTATAGGTAGCGCTCCTGATGGTACCTCACGGCCTGTGATGGCATTGATGAGTTGTTTTTCACCTCCCTGTGGATATTTCATTTTAAGGGGAACAATAGTTATTTCAGGATCATCGGAAGTAAGTTCTGAAAGATGTTTAATAGCGTCTTTTTTATTGTTCTCAATTCCTATGCATGCCTTAGTTACCTTTAATGCTTTCATTAAAAGATGAACTCCTTTGATGATTTCTTCTCCTTTTTCAAGCATTAATCTATGATCGGCTGTAAGATATGGTTCACATTCTACTCCGTTGATTATGAGTATATCAGCTATTTTACCGGGAGGAGGCATAAGCTTTACATGTGTGGGGAATGTAGCCCCGCCCATACCGACTATTCCGGCTTGCTTAATTCTATCTATAATAGTTTTGGCATCAAGTGAGTCTCCGTTTTCTTCTTTACTTAAAATGCTTTCTTCCCATTCGTCACCTTCTCTTTCGATGACAATACATTGTTTGGGATATCCACCACTGTCCGGTGCCGGAGCAAATTTTTTGACTGTTCCGGATACGGAAGAATGAATGTTGGCCGAAACAAAGCCTCCTGCCTGGGCTATCATCTGTCCTACCTTTACTTTGTCTCCTGGCTGGACTATGGGTTTTGCCGGGGCTCCAATATGCTGGGCTATGGGGATAAAAACTATTTTCGGTAAAGGTAATTTTTCAATGGGTTTTCCTGCTGAAAGTTTATTTCCTGCCGGATGTATTCCTCCAAGTTTGAATGTCCTTAACACAATTGACCTCCTATATTAAATATTAATTTTTCTGAATTTTTTATCACAACAGTATTTTTTAAGAGGATATTATTTTTCTGAAACGGTAACTTCTTTTTTTGCTGTTGGTTTAGCTGCGGGCTTAGAAGCAGACAGTGGCGCCGTTTTCGTTAACGGTTTTTCTGCAGTTTTTGGATTTGAGTTATCTGTTGCATCTACTGCTTTTGCTACGGGTTTGGCTTTAGGTTTTGGTATTCCTCTGATTACAGGTTTTGGGAAGTTAACGTCGATAATGGCATGTGTGGGACATACCACAACACATTTACGGCATAAACGACATTTGTCTGAATCGATATAAGCCAGGTTGTTTACAAGTGTGATGGCATCAAACGGACAAACCTGTACACATTTTCCGCATCCTATGCATGCTACTTTGCAGGACTTTCTGGCAACGCCTCCCTTTTCTTCGTTTCGGCACGCTACATATACTTTCATGTTTCTCGGAGCTTTTTTTCTAAGCTCTATAAGGTTTCTCGGACATGCCTCTACGCAGGCACCACAGGCAACGCATTTGTCATCATCGACTTCGGGTAGTCCTGTTTCGGGATTCATGTGAAGAGCATCGAAATTACAGGCTGCAACGCAGTCGCCTTCTCCAAGACATCCGAACTGACATCCGGTATCCCCTGAATAAATTGATGCTTCCACAGCGCAGGAAGATGCTCCGTCGAAATGACTTGTTTTGGGACGATTTTCACAGGTCCCGTTACATCTAACCACAGCAACTCTGGGGGCTTTTTTTTCAACTTTTAAACCTAAGATGTCGGCAACTTTTTCCATTGTTTCATTTCCTCCGACTGTACATAATTTATCAGAGAGATCATTGCTTTTTGCACATGCTTCAGCAAAGGCACGACATCCGGCGAATCCACATCCTCCGCAATTGGCTCCCGGTAATGCTTTTTCAACTTCGTCAATTTTAGGATTCTCGTGAACCTTAAATTTTTGTGCGACAAAATAAAGAATAACCGCGGCCAAAATACCGATGGAACTTAAAATAATGATACTATAAATAATAACTGTATTCATACATTAAGATTATAACGACTTGATTTTGAAATTAAAACTTTGTTTGAGATTTTTTCTGAATAAGTATAACATAAGATAATAGGGGACAAGAATTCCAATGGATAAAAGTCCTGATAATCCTTCTTCACTGGTTATCTGCATTGAGGTAATAAGAATTGCTATTACCAGAATAAAAGGGAGAAGATATCCGTAAAATAAGGCTTTCATGCTCTGGGATGTCGTTCCAATAACAAGAACTTTCTGACCAGGCTGAAATGTTCCGGAATAATTATCAATTTCAATATCTTTGTCTTGTAAATCGGAGGCGGAACACATACCTTTAGCGCTACACATACTACATGCAGACTGGCTAACTATTGTTACTATTATTTTATCATCGAAAATTTTTTTTACAATTCCTTCGTGTGAAATTTCGTCTGACATTTTTCTCCTTTTTTTTGCTTAAAAGGCAAAACTACTGGTATTTTTCTAATTTTAATAAAGTAAAGGCAATTTTTATGATTTTTTTAACAAGTTAAATTATATTTTTTTATGATCATATTTTAAAAATGAAAGTTAATGTTGGTAAAAAATAAGATATTGATTATTTTAGATGATGTATGCTTAATATTTTTAAGTAAAAAGCGTTAACTGATAAAACTCCAGTCGAATTGATCTTTTTTTATCTTTAGAAGCTGAATCCTTATACTTTTATTTTCATCTTTTTTCAGTTTGGGATCGTCGTCCAGAATTTCTGAGGCAGTATCTCTTGCTATTTGTAATATTTTACCGTCTTTAGCAATATTGGCTATGTGCAGGTCTATTCCCAGTCCACTTTGCTGTGTGCCTTCAAGATCACCCGGACCGCGAAGTTTAAGATCTTCTTCTGCAATTTCAAATCCATCATTTGTTCTTTCCATTGTATCCAGTCGCCTGCGACTTAAACTACTGATTTTAAAGGATGACATGAGTATGCAGTACGACTGACTTGCTCCTCTTCCTACCCTTCCTCTAAGCTGATGAAGCTGTGAGAGACCGAATCTCTCTGAGTTTTGTATAACCATGATAGTTGCATTTGGAACATCAACACCTACTTCAATTACGGTTGTGGCCACTAGAATCTGAGATTTCCCTTCTTTAAAAAGTTGCATCTCCTTCTCTTTTTCAGCCGGCTTCATTTTTCCGTGTACCATACTAATAGAGAATCTGGGAAAGACTTCCTTTAATAGTTCATAACCGTTTTCAAGATTTTTAAGGTCAGATTTTTCTGATTCCTTAATTAAAGGGTAAACTATGTAAACCTGACGACCCTGTGTTACCTGCTTTCTTATGAACTGATATAATTCATTTACCTTATTGTCGTAATAGTGACGAGTTTCAATTGGTTTTCTTCCCGGAGGAAGTTCATCAATGACTGAAACGTCAAGATCTCCGTATAGAGTCATAGCCAATGTTCTTGGAATGGGGGTGGCTGTCATAACCAAAATATGTGGCAGAATTGTGTCACTTTTTGTCCATAATTTTCCTCTCTGTGCTACCCCGAAGCGATGTTGCTCATCTATTATAACAAGTCCCAGGTTTTTAAAAACTACTGTATCTTCGATTAGTGCATGAGTGCCTATTAGTAATTGAATTTCACCGGTTTTTATGCCTTCAAGTACTGCTCTGCGTTTTTTTGTTTTTACGGAACCGGTAAGCAGACCTATATTTATAGGAATTCCTTTTAGAAAATTTTTTATGGTCTGATAATGCTGCCTGGCCAGAATTTCGGTGGGAGCCATAAGGCTCACCTGATATCCGTTGTCGAAGGCTATTAGAGATACCATCAGTGCAACCAGCGTTTTACCGCTTCCTACATCTCCCTGCAGCAAACGGTTCATCTGTCTTCCGTTGCCAAGATCCTGACGTATCTCTTTAATGACTTTTTTCTGGGCATTTGTAAGTTCGAAGGGAAGGTTGTCGTTGTAGAATTTGTTGAAATTATATCCGACTTTTGAAAATACAAATCCTTTGAAATGTTCCTGTCTTTTTATTTTTAGCAAAAGTATTTTCATCTGGATATAGAACAGCTCTTCAAATTTTAACCGGAATGTCGCTTTTTGAAGAATTCTGGAATTTTCTGGAAAATGAATTTCTTTCAAACTTTGTGAGAGAGGGAGCAAATGAAATTTTTCAAGTACAAAGTAGGGGAGTATTTCGGATATTTTTCCTTCTGTACTTTTTGCCAGAGTATATTGTAGTTTGTTTAGGGCACGGCTGGTTATATATCGTTTTTTCAGAAGTCCTGAGGTGTTGTAAAAAGATTGAAGTATTCCTGTGTATATGGCCTCTGTGTTTTCTGATTCCATCTCTGGATGAACTATATTTATTTTTCCGTTAAATGCTGATGGTTTTCCAAAAACGGTATATTCTTTACCTGGCAGGATACTTTGTTTTATATATCTGATTCCTGAGAACCAGATTAACTCTACGCTCCCTGTCTCGTCGTAAAATTCAGCTGTGAGTCTTTGTTTGCGGCCTTCTCCTATGAGATTAAATGTTCTGATTTTTCCTTTTGCCTGTATGTAGGGCTGATGAAGATCCAGCTCATTTATTTTATAAAACTGTGTACGATCTATATATTTATATGGAAAGTAATACATCAGATCTCTGAATGTTGATATGTCGAGCTCCTTTTTTAGAAGTTCTGCTCTTTTTGGACCAACACCCGGTAAATATTTTATATCCTGATCTAATACATCTGACATACTTAAAATAGAATTCTGTTTAACACAAAGGTAAAAAAAAGATAACCGGATTTTTACGTGATTATTTAATTTTTTTATTTGGCTTCTGTCTTTTATGTTTATTATCTTTACAAAAGTGCATAGTGATCATATAAAAACTTAAGAGATGAAAAAAAAAAATAAGATTTATACCAAAACTGGTGATGACGGTACTACTGGGCTGATTGGAGGAGAAAGGGTGAAAAAATATGATATCCGTCTTGAATCTTATGGAACTATAGATGAACTGAATAGTTATCTGGGTGTTATACGGTCGAAGTGTAAGGATTATTTTGACAATGGTTTTTTGAAAAAGATTCAGTCGAATTTATTCGGGATATGTTCATGTCTTGCAACTTATAAGTCTGATTGCCCTGAAAAAGAATCTGATGATTCCCGAGAGGTATCTGATAATTCCAAAAAGAAAGGGAAATTGCAATTTACTGATGAGTTGAAAGAGCTGGAAGCAGAAATTGACAGGATCTCTGAGAAAATTCCACCTCTTACTAATTTTGTTTTGCCTGCAGGGTGTGAATCATCTGCTTTTTCGCATGTTGCCCGTACTGTTTGCAGGAGGGCTGAAAGGAATATTGTGCGTTTATCGGAGCATACTCCTGTTGATAGTAGCATAATACAATATATCAACAGATTGTCGGATTATTTATTTATTCTTGCCCGAAAATTTAATCTTGATAATGAGATTTTAGAAACTTTTTGGGAGAAAAATAAATAATTAGATTTTTTATACTATATGGAATGATTTTTTTATATATATTCGCAAAAAATAGGATAGATAAAAATTTAAATAATTTCAATTATGTATTGGACATTAGAGTTAGCTTCAAAGTTGGAAGATGCACCATGGCCTGCTTCAAAAAATGAATTAATTGATTATGCAGTTCGTTCGGGGGCACCAATGGAAGTGATTGAAAATTTGCAGGAAATTGAAGATGAGGGAGAGGTTTATGAAAGTATCGAAGATATTTGGCCTGATTATCCCAGTAAGGATGACTTTTTCTTTAATGAAGACGAGTATTGATAATCTTTGCGTTTTTTTAAACCTGTAAAATATCAATAACCTGAGACGTAAAATATTACGTCTCTGTTTTATTTATTTAAAAATATCGTAACGTGATTTTGGTCGGATATCTTCCAGCCATTTAAAATGGGATAGAGTTTTGTCTGTTTCTGAAAGTTTTTCTAATGGTGTAAGAGTACCTTCCGGTGAAGATACAAGATTTATTTTATTTATTTTGCTATCCTTTAAATATAAGACAATACTACTGCACTGAACCTTGTTTAGTCCGAATATTCCGTTGTCATCACTGGCATAATATAAAGATTCTCCGTTTCCGTCTACATCAATCTTGTATAGATTATTCTGGTAAATATGCCCGATCATTTTTCTTCCTTTTATCTGATTGTATAATCCTGTGTCCTGGCGGGCAATAATGAAGGCGTTATCGTCCAGATAGGCTGTTTTTGTATCTTTATCTTCAGTTTCGATTTTGATATAGTCTGCTGATAACTGATTGTCTTGAGACCAGACAACAGGTTCGTGAAACATTTGTGTTGTGGAATCTCTGGTCAGATAGACCAGAGAGTCGCATTTCCCCTGCATATCATTTTTAAAAAATTTTACATGATAGTATGCCTTTGCAATTTTTTGTTCGGGAATACTGTCGTCGGGAGATGAAAATAATGTATCAGCGTGTAGAAAGAAGGTGTCTCTCTCTGAGTAATAAATAAGTTGCGCAGAATCAGTAGCCATTGAAGTTTGCAGCGAATCGTTATATAATACACGATTCCCTTTTACAATGATGTTATTTTTTAGGTCGAATATTTCTGCGTCTCCAATTGCCTTGCCGTTTCCTGTTGTTTTTTCGTAATAAATGGTGTTTGCAATAATTTTATTGGTTTCGCGGGTAATAACAGGGCGTTTAAATAAATCTGCCTTGCCTGTTTTTGTGTTATATGTTCCTTCTCTTGCAACAAGATTATTTTCTTCGTTATAAATATTGGTTGGACCTACAATTGAGACAATTCCGGTATTAGGCTGATAAATTAGTGTGTCTGATTTTAATGTATACCCATTGGCCATACCATGTACTTTTGTTTTAAAAAATGCCTTATCTTCTCTGACATGATATTCCCCAATTTTACTGTGAAGGGTGGATGTTGTGTCTTTTATTGTTCCGTATTGATTGTAATAGCCTATTCCGGTATTCATGTCATAATTTAGAGAATCGGAGGTAAGCGTGGTTGATTTGTTTATTAATTTAACGTGCCCTTTTGCTTTGGCGATTTTTGTGTCTCCGTTGTAATTGACGAAATCCGCAAAAAGATGAAGAGTGTCGCTTTTAATTATATGTACATGACTGTATCCGTCAACCATGTTTGTGTCTGCATAAGAGTATGCACTATCGCAAAATATGGTAATATCTTCATGAAGTAAATGGACATTACCGATCAGACGCTGAATGTTGTCGGCGAAAGATTTGTTGTGTACCAGTGAGTCGGCATGAGTTATTTGCACTCTTTTCCTTTGTCCTGTGGCTTTTGGCTGTCCTGTAGATTGAATCCTAACTTTTAACGTTGTATCAGTCTCCTGTGTTGCAGATGTGTGCTGTATCATAGCTTTTTTCTGAACAGTTGTATCAGGCTCCTGTATATTTTCTTTTATCCGGGCATGAACAAATAAAGGGGCTATTAAAAAAAGAAAACAGATAATTTTTTTGTCAATACTAATCATATTGTTTCTCCTTGTAACCGGAAAACTAAATTTTATAACCGGAAAACAAAATTTTGTAATGCAGAAAAAACGTATTATTGTTTTTTCCAGTTTTTAAATTTAAAGTTGCAATTAGAATAGGAATCATCAATATGAATATAAGTTTTAGACTGCTTCCCGGTAATCCAGTTATCCATGGCTTCCATCTTCTTTTTTTGAAGATAAGCATCATCCAGTAATTGATAATCTTCCTGCAGGTTAGCTTTGTGTTCTTCTCTCCTGCTTATTAGTTTTACAATTTTATATACAGTCCTCTGTTTATCATTTTTTGAAATAAAAGGATCGGAAATTTCATTTGGTTTGAGATCGCCTAATACTTTACTTTCTGTAGGATCCAATTCCTCAGGTTTCCATTTTGCTGACATTGTGTATGGATTAATAGCAACACCTCCGCCGTTTCTTGAGTTTTTATCAGCAGAAAAATGAATAGCAGCTTCTTCAAATGTTAATTTTCCAGTGCGAATGGAATTAGCCAGACTGTCAAGTGCATTTTTTGCCTTATTCATGGCTTCTATACTTGGTTCTGGAACAATAATTATGTGACGGGTATTAATTTTATCATCTTTTTTGTCTATTAATTGAATGATGTGGTAACCAAAGTCAGTCTTTATAACATTTGAAACTTGACCTTCTCTAAGATTATAGGCTGCCTCAGCATATGCAGGATCAAGCTGACCTTTTCCCATATATCCCAGTTCTCCTCCATTCGGGGCAGACGGTCCCTCGGAATATAATACAGCTAGCGTGGCAAAATTTTCTCCCTTCTCAATTCTTCTTTTCATCTCACGAAGACGAGCCTTTATGCTGTTTTCTTTTTCTATTGGGATTTTAGGATATATCGAAATCTGGGAATATTCAATCTGAGTGGGTACTATTGGAATTTCTGACTGATCAGCGTTTCTGTAATAATATCGTACCTGACCAGGAGTAACTGTTACCTTATCTCCGATTTTACCTTGCATCTGATTTGTAAGAAGCTGATTGCGGATAACTTCGGACAAATTCATTTTGATCTTTGCCATCGATTCCTTAAAATATTCCTCAACGGCTTTCTCTGATCCAAGATTCTTGATAAAATACTGAATTCTTTGATCCATACTCTCATTTATCTGACTATCCGTGATTTCAATTGTGGTATCCAGTTCTGCTTCGGCTGCCAATAATTTTTCAACAAGAAAGTTTTCCAGGATTTCACATTTCATATCACCGTCAGAGGTGATTCCCTCAGCCTTGTTTTGCATATATTTGGCTTCAATATCAGATTTTAGAATAATATTGTTTCCTACTACAGCTATAATTTGATCAACAGTTTTGTCTTGTGCCTGAATTGTATTTGAAAATACTAAAAGACTGAATATACTAAATATCGTTAACGTTTTCCTGAACATAATTCTTCTATTTTTTATTAAAGATTTTATACTTATTTGATATTGAACCCTCCTGGAAGATGTCGTCTTCCAGGTTTTGGAAAAATTTTATTTTCCTTTTGTTTAATATTACATTCTTGATTTCTTTGTTTACAAAATCCATCGGAGCAATATCTCCGGATAAACGAAAATTCCGAATGCAAATAAAGTAATAATAATTTGTATCACTATCTTCTGCGAACTTGTTTTTTTCCAAAAAGTCAGATTCATTTTTAATTGGATTGGGAAGGAGCTGAAAAACAGACGAAGCATTTATCCACTGATCGTCAAACCTGTCATATAATTTAGTGAACTGCATTCCGTACTCGTCAAGTTTTGCCAGATTTTCCGTAGTAATATTCTTGCACAGAGTTTTTATCTGTTTAATGTTGGCAAGCTCAGAGGGGACTTTTAGAAAAATGGACTTTATGATATTATTTGTGAGAATATAATCTTTTTCGTGGCTGTTATAATAATCATTGATCTCTTCATTAGTGATCAATGTGTCTAATTTCTGTGACAGAAGTTGATTCTTATATCGGTAAATTAGCAGAGAATTTTTATAATCCTCTAATTTTTTACTTACATCTTTCTGTTCAGGTGATAAATTTTCTTCGGCAGTAAGTACTAAAAGTTCTTTTCGGATCCATCTGTTGATAAAATCGTTAATCCAGAGTGTGCTGTCTGATTCGGTTATATATTTGGGCAGAACCTTCTGTACATCTTCTTTATAAAGTATATTATCTCCTACCTGAGCCAGAGGAGTTCGGGTGTCTATAGAAGGAGACTGACACTCTGTAAATAAAAAAAGAAAAAATACTGAAATAAAAAGGATTCTCATAAATTTATACGAATTACAATTTAATGTTTTTTAAATTTAAATATGTTTGTTATCTTTATTTTAGCAGGGATAAACATGGGTTATTATTTTATAAATGAATTCTGATCTGAAGAATTAAAGATAAGATCATGTGGATATCCTTCCCTTACACTTGCCTGGGTAATTCTGATAAATTTTGCCTGTTTAAGTTTTTTTATTGTTTTTGCGCCGCAATATCCCATTCCTGCCTTTAACCCATTGGACAGCCGGATAATGGTTTTGCTTAGAGGACCCTTATATGGAATTCTTACAACAATTCCTTCAGGAATCGGATTGTTCATATTTATTTCTTCATCATTTAATTCATGATATCTTTCATTTATAACTTCTTTGGACTCCATGCCTCTGTATCTTTTGAATTTTTTTCCCTGAATAAAAATTATTTCTCCCGGAGATTCTTCTATTCCTGCAAAAATAGATCCTGCCATTACTGAATCAGCACCGGCAGCTATAGCTTTTGCTATGTCGCCTGGTGAACGGATCCCTCCGTCGGCAATAATCGGTACACCACTATGTTGTAATGCATTGCTAACTGCATATATGGCTGATAGCTGTGGAATCCCTACTCCGGCAATTGAATGGGTTGTTCTTATGGATCCAGGCCCTATTCCTACTTTAACTGCATCTGCTCCTGCAAGTACCAGATCTGTGGCTGCCTCTCCTGTTGCAATGTTTCCGACAATAAAATCAGGATCAGAGTAACGGGATTTTGATTTTCTCAAAATTTCAAGTACTATTTTTGAATGTGCGTGAGCCGAATCAATAACTATTGCATCGACTGAAGCTTTGACCAGTGCATCTATACGATCCATTACATCTTTGCAGATTCCGACACTTGCAGCTACCCGCAATTTTCCATTTTTGTCAACAGACGGCATAGTCGAAGTACGATCATTATTAATATTTGATTTTTCTCCGAAGAAATTATTTATTTTAGCGTTTTTTACCAGCTTTACCAGTTCTACCTGCCTTTTAACAGACATGTTTCTGTGAATGACTCCGATACCTCCCATATTTGCTATTGCTATAGCCATAGGAGCTTCTGTTACCGTGTCCATTGCCGCAGTAATGATGGGAATATTCATAGGAATTCGTTTGGATAACATTGTTTTAATAATAGTGTCTCCGGGGAAAACCTCAGAATATTCAGGTATCAGTAAAACATCGTCAAATGTTAAACCCTCAGAAATTATTTTGTCTGATAAAAAAGACATCCGTTGATTTTTATTGATTATGTTTCAAAATTACAAAAAATTACGGTATAATATTTTTGTTTCTTTTGTTATCCATACAGTAATATCTTAAATTTAATTAAATTTTGTTATGTTCGTGTGTTTCTTGTTACATATTTGAATTTTTAAAGGAATGAATGCATATCAGGATATATTGAACAAATACTGGGGTTATACAAAATTCAGACCCCTGCAGGAAGAAATTATTCAATCTGTAGCGGACGGTAAGGATACTCTTGGGCTGATGCCTACTGGGGGAGGGAAATCAATTACTTTCCAGGTGTATTCTCTGTCGAAGCCCGGAATATGTCTTGTTGTTACTCCTCTTATTTCATTGATGAAGGATCAGGTGGAGAATTTGTTGAAGAGAGGAATAAGGGCTATGTATATTCATTCAGGAATGAGTGGATGGGAGATGAAAATGGCTTATGATAATGCAGTGTGGGGCGATTATAAATTTTTGTATCTTTCTCCGGAAAGAATATTATCATCACGATTTCTGGAACGGGTGGTGCAAATGAAGGTTAACCTGATTGTTGTAGACGAAGCTCACTGTATTTCGCAATGGGGATATGATTTCAGACCTTCTTATCTGCGTATTAAGGAATTACGAAAACATATACCCAGGGTGCCGGTTCTTGCACTTACAGCTACAGCTACTCCTATAGTGGTTGATGATATTCAGGATAAGTTGTCCTTTAGTAAGAAGAATGTTCTTCAGACGAGTTTTTACAGGGGGAATATACGTTATATTGTAAAGAACATGGATGACGGATTATCTTATCTGGTGCGTTCTGTGACAAAGGCCAAGGGAACGGGGATTATTTATGTAAAGAGCCGCAGGAAGAGTAAGGATATTGCAGAATTATTACAGAAAAATAATATATCAGCAGATTATTATCATGCAGGTTTGAATGCAAAAAGCAGAACACGCAAACAGGATGAATGGCAGAGTGAGAAGACAAGAGTTATTGTTGCTACAAATGCTTTTGGTATGGGGATCGATAAGCCTAATGTCCGTTTTGTTATTCATTATGGTGCGCCTTTTTCTCCAGAATCCTATTTCCAGGAAACCGGTAGGGCCGGAAGGGATGGCAAACAGTCATTTGCCGTGCTGATTTCTGATAAGGCTGATCAGCTGTCCTTAAAAAGGCAGGCGAATAAGGTGTTTCCTCCTCTTGATCAGGTGAAAAAAGTATATGGCTCCTTATGTAATTTTTTTCAGGTAGCTGTTGGTTTCGGTAGAAATCAGATTTTTGATTTTAGCCTTGCTGAATTTTCGGGCCGATATCATTTTTCGATTGTTGATACTTTGAATTGTCTGAAAATATTGCAGAGGGATGATTATCTGGAACTTACAGAGGAAGTGGATAATCCTTCAAGGGTCCATTTTCTTGTGCAGAGGGATGAATTGTATAAGTTTCAGGTTGCAAATGCAAAGTTTGATGGATTTGTAAAATTGCTTCTCCGTTCTTATACGGGTTTGTTTTCGACATATATAAATATTGACGAATCTTTTCTTTCAAAAAGAGCGAATGTTTCGATGGATGGTATTTTCTATTTTTTAAGTCAGTTAAGTATTAACAGAATTATTCATTATATTCCAAGAAAAAAGACGCCGTTTATTATTTTTACTAAAGATAGGGTAGAAATTAGTCGTCTTAAAATTTCAAAAGAGAATTATACTGACCGGAAAAAAGATTTTCAGAAGCGTATTGATTTTATGCTTTTTTATATCACTAATAAAACCAAATGCCGAAGTAATATTTTGCTTGATTATTTTGGTGAAAAAAAATTTACACGTTGCGGTAAATGTGATGTCTGTATGTCGAGAAACGATCTTAGTTTGAGTAAACTTGAATTTGATAATATTGTTTCTGAGTTAAAAAAAATACTATCGTTGCCTTGTTCTTTTGAAGATATTATTTTTAAGATCGATAAGAATGAGGATGATGTAATTCAGGTAATTAGCTGGCTCTCTGACAGAGGAAAAATTGTACATAGGATTGATAATCTTTTAGAGTGGACAGATCATATACCTAAAATATAAAAATGAGAATGTCGATAGTACATATGATATTTGATCGTGAATCTAAAGATTTGTATTCATCAGAAGATGATGATTACGATAAGATTGATTGTACTAATATCGATGGAGTAAACGGATATTGTGATGAGCGTGCAGGAAAAATTCTCTGTAAAAAAATCACCAGGTTTCCGTTAAAGGGAGTTCATTTCTTAGGTTCCAATAATTATCATTATATCAGTAAATTTTGGATTGATCGTATCCGGGTTCCGTTTTCACTGGTTCTCTTTGATCATCATTCGGATATGCAGCCCGGAATGATAGATGGATTGTTGTCTTGTGGCAATTGGGTAAAATTTATACTCGATAAAAATTCATATTTGCAGAAAGTGTTTTTAATAGGTACCTCTAATGCATCAGTCAGTACCATTAAAGAAAAGTATTCTGGAAGATGGTTTCTTTTTTCTGAAAAGGATGTTGGGAATAAAAATAGGTGGAAAAAGTTTTTTAAGAAAAATATCAGTGGCCCGCTTTACATATCCATAGATAAGGATGTGTTGAGTGCCCAATATGCTGTTACAGGATGGGATCAGGGGAAAATGAATCTTGCGGAGATGAAGGAATATCTGACTGATTTATATAGCGATGGTAATGTAATAGGGGCGGATGTATGCGGGGATGTAATGAAACATGAAAATGTTTCTGAATTAATGAGAGTGCGAAAGATTGATCACAAGACTAATAGTTTTTTGATAAAAATTATTAGTCTTATAAATCCAACTACTTCGTTATGCTTGTTATGAAAAGACACTAATTATTATAAGAATTGGTGTCAATGTTTTTATTATTTCATTCAAAAATGTATGTTTGCAAAAAATAAATATAAAAAAGATGGTACAAAGAATACAAACACTTTATGTCCTTATTTCTGCAATATTGCTTGGCTTACTTTTTTCACTGCCTTTTGCAGATATCGTATTTGGTAATCAGGATTATCTTTTTGATATCCGTGGAATCGTGCTAAACGGTAAAATTACAATAAGTGGACTTCCGATTGCTATTTTTATAGCTATGACATTGTTGGTTCATGTCGTCGTATTGTTTATCTACAAAAAAAGAATACTGCAAATGAGAATGCTTGTATTTTCAATAATCCTTATGCTTGGACTTTTCGGTATATTTTATTTTTTTACATATTATTCCTTTGACGATGCCGAAATTCATTTTAAATTATGTGTAGCCTTCCCATTGGTGGCTATTATCTTTGATTATCTGGCAATTCGTGCTATAGGAAAAGATGAGGCTCTGATTCGTTCTGTAGATCGTATTAGATGATTTATTCTAATTTTTCTTCTTCATCTAGCTCGTCTTCGTTGTCAAGTTCGTCTTCGAGAAAGGATTCTGCTGCTCTAAGCAGTTCATCTATTTCTTTTTCAGATGTTGGTTTTGCGTCAATCCAGTAAATTTTCTGGTTACTCTCGAAATCTTCTATATCACTTTCTGTAATAAATCTCGGTTTTTCTGTATGAACGATATAAATGGTGTCCTGAGATTCCTGTGAGTTGTCGGCAAGTAAAAATTTTGGTAACATATCTTTTGATTTAAAAATGATGAAAGGCAAATGTAGTGATAATACGGTAATCTTTGTATTTTTGCAACATTAATATTAATAAATGGCAAGAGTCTATCCTGTAAATTTTGAAGAAAAAATTGGTTTTGATAAGATCAGAGGTCTAATCAAATCAAATTGTCTTTGTACCCTTGGTAAAGAACTAACGGATAAGATGATATTCCTTACGGACAAAAAAGAAGTACTCCATGAATTGTCCGGTACAGACGAATTTCTCAAGTTGATAACCACACGTGATGATTTTCCTACAGATTTTTATTTCGATTTAAGATCATCACTGAAAAAGATTAATATTGTAGGACGATTTCTTGAGATAGAAGAATTGTTTGATCTCAGAAGATCTTTAAAGACTATTTCTGCGATTGTTAAAATGATGAGCAATCTGAAAGAGGAAGATTTTCCTGTATTGAAATCCATTGTCAGCGAAGTGGGCTCTTTACCTGAAGTTGTAAGATATATAGATGATATTCTTACGCCCAACGGAAAAATTAAGGATAATGCTTCTGCAGAACTTGCGAAAGTAAGAAGAGATTTGCAGAATATGCAGGGACAAATATCACGACGTCTTCGTAATTTGTTGAAGAAAGCTCAGCAGGATGGATTTGTAGAAGAAGATGCAAATATTTCATTTCGTGACGGGCGTCCTGTTATTCCAGTTCCTTCTTCGGTAAAAAGAAAGATTAACGGTATTGTTCATGATGAATCTGCCAGCGGTAAAACTTCTTATGTGGAACCGGCCGAAGTGGTGGAGATGAATAATGAATTACTTGAGCTTGAATATAACGAAAAGCGTGAAATAATTAAGGTGCTGATAGATCTTGCCAATAAGATCCGGCCTTATGTTAATGAACTTATCCGGCAATACGAAATACTTGGTATGCTTGATTTCCTCAGGGCTAAAGCACTTCTTGCCCGCAGGATGAATGCTGTAAAACCGATATTCGGAGAAGGCTGTATTATTGACTGGGAAAAAGCGATTCATCCTTTGCTTCAGTTTAATCTTGAAAAAGACAAGAAAAAAATTGTTCCTCTGGATATTCGTTTAACTTCTGAAAATCATATTTTACTTATATCAGGGCCTAATGCAGGAGGTAAATCCGTGTGTCTTAAGACAGTTGGGCTGCTTCAGTATATGTTGCAGTGTGGAATGATGGTTCCTATGGATGAAGAGGGAAGAGTAGGGGTTTTTGATCAAATATTTATTGATATTGGTGATGAACAGTCTATTGAAAATGATCTTAGTACATATAGTTCACATTTGCTGAACATGAAATATTTTGTGAAAAATTCAAATGAACATACTCTTATTTTGATGGATGAATTTGGTACGGGAACTGAACCTATACTGGGTGGAGCCATTGCTGAATCTGTTCTGGATCAGCTTAATCAGATAGGAACATTTGGCGTGATCACAACTCATTATACAAGTCTTAAGCAATTTGCATCTGTAACTGACGGAATTGAGAACGGGGCTATGATTTATGATGCCGGTAAGATGGAACCTCAGTTTCGTCTTGAGATTGGTAAACCGGGTAGCTCCTTTGCTTTTGAAATTGCACGTAAAATCGGTATGCCTGAATCTATTTTACAAAAGGCTACAGAAAAAATAGGGAAGGAGCATGTTGATTATGACAAGCACCTACGTGACATTTCACGCGATAAACGATACTGGGAAGCGAAACGTAAAAAGATTCATCAGCAGGAAAAAACACTAGATCAGGTTTCTTTAAGATATGAGGAAAATTTGCAAAAGCTGGAATCTGAACGGAAAAAGATTATCAGCGAGGCAAAAGCTGAGGCACAGCAGGTTATTGAGGAAGCAAATAAAAAAGTAGAGAGTACCATACGGGAAATCCGTGAAAATCATGCTGAAAAAGAAAAGACAAAAGCTATTCGTAAGGATTTGTCTACATTTAAGGAAAAAGTCTCTAAAATGGATTCTCAGAATCAGGAATGGCTGGCTCAGAAAATTCAGCGGATTAAGGCGAAAAAAAAGTATAAAAGACGGGAGGAGAAGCCTGTTGCAGTCATTGTTCCTCCTGAAAATAAGCAACTCAAAGTCGGTGATTCTGTTCGCCTGGAATATCAGAGGACTATCGGTGAAATTATTGAACTACAGGGTAAAAATGCGGTAGTAGCTTTTGGACATATAAGAACTACAGTTAAGATTGACAGATTGGAATATGTGAGCAGGAATGAGGCGAGAAATGAATCACACGAATATAATTTGACAAAAGCGAATGTGTTTAGAAATATTTCAGAAAAGAAGTCTGATTTTAAGTCTGAAGTAGACATTCGCGGTGAGCGTGCAGAAGAGGCTCTTGTAAAAATACAGTCCCTTCTTGATGAGGCTATTATGGTTAACGCCAGTGAAATGCGGATACTTCACGGTAAAGGAAACGGAATACTCAGAGAGGTTATCCGTGAGTATCTGAAAACGGATCCTGCCGTTAAATCATTTAGGGATGAGGATATACGTTACGGTGGTACAGGAATCACTATTGTTGAGCTGAAATAGTCGACTGTTGCTTCATCGTCTTAGGAATTTTTATTTATTCGTGACCATTTTTGTATTATTAACAGAAATAATTACCAGTAGGTGTTCCCTGAAATTGTTGATGCGATATTAAGTGCAACACAGAAATAAACTAAAAAATTATGTTATGAAATTAGGTTATTGTCTCGGTCTTATAATGCTTACTCTTTTGACAAAAGTTAATGGAGATGAAGATTTGTTTTGGAACTTTCAATCAACAAGATGGAATTTGGTATGGGAAGATAATTTTGAAGGTGTAGATGGGAGTAAACCAAAGGCCTCGAATTGGGAAATACTTGACTGTAAAAGGAGAAATAACCCTGATGGACCTGATGGATATTGGTGCTCGGATGATGCATATATTGAGGACAATAAGCTTGTTCTTCGTGTGAGAAAACGTGAGGACAATAACTTTTCTTCAGGAGCAATTCGAACAAAAGGTATTCATGAGTGGCTATATGGGCGATTCGAAATTAAATGTAAACTACCCACAGAGCAAGGATGGTGGGTTGCCTTTTGGATGATGCAAGGTAATGTCGGAAGTGTTGGAAATGGGGGTGTTGATGGTTCAGAAGTTGATATTTTGGAAGCTTTTGGGTGGAATAATATTATAAACCATGCCATTCACTGGGACGGATATGGAGATTCTCATCAATCGACAGAGAAACGTGATGATGTGAAAGGTATTCATGATGGGTATCATACATATGCAATGGAATGGAGCCCAAAGGAGTATATCTTTTTTATAGATAATGTTGAGGTATGGCGAACAGCTGGCGAAGAAGGTACTTGTAACCAACCGGGTTACGTAAAAATAACTGGCGAATGTTCAACTTTGAATTGGGCTACAAATAGTAGATGGGCATTAGATCCGCGCCAGGCTAATTATCCTGATTATTTTTATGTTGATTGGGTAAAAGTTTATCAATTATCTGATAAGTAGAAGTCCAGTCAACGCTCCCTGAAATATTTTTTTCAGTAAAGCATTAGCGGTATCATTCTACATTAAACATTTTCAGTACTCTTTCTTTATACATTTTGCCTACCGGAAGTCTTGCCCCGGGGATTTCCAGGATGTTGCCTTCGAGCGATAGGATTTCACGGATGGATACTATATATGATTTATGTATGCGGATAAATTCTTTTTGGGGCAGGGATTCTTCAAGTTCTTTTAATGAGGCGAGGGCTGTAATATTTTTGCCTGTGGTATGAAAAGTGACATAAGCTTTCTGTCCTTCAATATATTTTAGGTCGGAGAAGTTTATTTTATAGAATTTTCTGTCGGCACGAATTGTGAGGTAAGAGTCGGCAAAAGAGGTTTGAGATGGCATGGGAGATTGCTGATCTTCAACACCTGGGAATGTTGCTATGGATTTGTCTGGTATTTTGTTTACTGCCTGCAGGAAACGTTCAAAGGAGAATGGTTTTAACAGATAGTCGGTGACATTTAAGTTAAACCCTTCCAGAGCGTATTGCTGGTAGGCTGTGGTGAAAATTATGTCGGGGGTATTGGGGAGGATTTTTAAAAAATCAACACCGTTTATATCTGGCATCTGAATGTCCAAAAAAAGCAGATCTACTTTACCTGATTTAATAATATCTATAGCTTTAAGTGGTGAATTATATTCGCCCAGCAATTCAAGCTGCGGTACTTTGCTTATATAATTTTTGAGATATTCCCGTGCCAGCCTTTCGTCGTCAATAACAAGACATTTAATTTTCATTATTAGTACTTTTTAATTTATATCTCAATGTTTATGCATATAGTTAATTCAATTACCTGAACAAAATTAACGAATTTATCCAGATAAAATTTATTTAACTCAGTGGTTATTATGAATAATTATATGGTTTTAATTACCAGTTCTACACTAAATTCATTATCATACTCTTTTATATTTAGAATATGATTCTCAGGGTAAATTAGATTAAGTCTGTGTTTAACATTTTTAATGCCAGTGCCACTTCCGGATAAAGGCTTGTTCTGTTCTGGTATACTGTTTTTTATTATAAAAGTCAGTTTCCCTGAGTCCTCTTTAATGAGAATATTTACGTAACCATCTTCTAGTTCTTCAATATGACTGTATTTAAAAGCATTTTCAATAAAAGGTATATAAAGCATAGGGGCTATTTTCGGGTTGCCTATTTTCAGATTAAGTCGCATACTTATATTCTGGGTATATTTCGATTTCATTTGCTGAAAAGCAATAAAATTTTCAATATAATTAATTTCCGATGTCAGATAAACCCTGTCATTGCTGCAATCATAAAAAACATATCTTAACATTTCTGATAATTTTAGCACGCTTACCGGAGCATTTTCGGATTTCATATAAGTGAGTGAATATATATTATTGAGCGCATTAAATATAAAGTGCGGATTTATCTGTGCCTTAAGTAATTTTAATTCTGTATCTAATTTTTCTTCACGCAGCTGTTTTTCTTTAATCCTATAATCTCGTGATTCATTGGCAAGATGAATTATATAATCAATAAAAAGTACAAATCCAAATTTAATAAAATCCATAAATATCAGCAATGCAAAAGGTGGTATTGTGTGATTGCTGTTAAAGTGGCCACTTAATATAAAATGTTTTAATACTGTGATAGCTATTGCGTAGCATAAAAGAATAAGTACAGATTGTCCCAGATATGAAAGAATCTTTTCGTTCTTATAGTTTTTCTTTATTCTGTATATAGCATATAAATGAACC
>Ga0172377_10000981_pt1 | contig 28254 bp, 21 predicted proteins | sample Pumphouse3metaG_FD_119749 | JGI IMG/M metagenome (GOLD analysis project Ga0172377, IMG submission 119749) | Leachate microbial communities from a municipal landfill in Southern Ontario, Canada - Pumphouse #3 metaG | ecosystem: Engineered > Solid waste > Landfill > Unclassified | place: Canada... | reverse complement strand
GGTTGTGGTAAGTCCACGACCCTCCGCATGGTAGCAGGTTTGGAAGACATCACCAGTGGTGAGCTCTACATCGACGGGAATTTGGTGAACGACGTTCCCCCGAAGGACAGAGACATCGCCATGGTATTCCAGAACTATGCTCTGTATCCCCACATGACCGTGTATGATAACATGGCATTCGGTCTGAAGATCCGCAAGTTCCCCAAGGAAGAGATTGACCAGCGCGTTCGCGAAGCAGCCAAGATCCTCGAGATCGAAGAACTGCTCGACAGAAAGCCCAAGGCTCTTTCCGGTGGACAGAGACAGCGTGTTGCCGTTGGTCGTGCAATCGTCCGCAAACCAAAGGTATTCCTCTTCGACGAACCCCTTTCCAACCTCGACGCAAAACTTCGTGTCCAGATGCGCGCAGAGATCTCTTCCCTGCACAACCGCCTCAAAGCCACGATGATCTACGTTACCCACGATCAGGTTGAAGCACTCACCATGGCAGACGTCATTGTTGTCATGAAGTTTGGTGTCATCCAGCAGATTGGTGGACCTCTCGATCTGTACAACAACCCGAACAACAAGTTTGTTGCCGGATTCATTGGATCTCCTCCGATGAACTTCTTGGAAACCGCTGTTGAAGCAGATGGTTCTGACATCTATGTCAATGAGGGAACCTTCCGCCTCAAGGTCACCGCAGAGCAGAAGAAGATGCTTACCCCCTATGTGGGCAAGTCTGTCACCTTCGGCATTCGCCCTGAGGATGTAGTCTTCAGCAACACACCCAAGGATGGCGAGACCATCAATGGTACCGTCAGTGTTGTCGAACCTCTCGGAAGTGAGACCCACGTCTATGTGTCCACCTCCAAGAGCCAGGTCATCGGTAAGATTGAACCCAGTCTTGTTCCCGCTCCGGACACCAAGATCTCCTTGATCCCGGATATGGTGAAGGCAAAGTTCTTCGATCTGGAGACTGAGCAGGTCATCAAGGCCTAAGTTCATTGCCAGCAATTGTACCGGCCCTCTTTTGGGGCCGGTTTTTATTTGTCTGAAGATGGCAAGCAAAAGATGCACCAGCCTACGCTATCATGCAAAGGGATGCCAAGAGGCATGCATGACTGATCTGCACGTGCCAATGACTTGAAGGGGATCTCTGCAATCTGAGGAACTCTTGGCAGAAGGATGTTCGATACGAGCAATAATCCGTAGCTCTGTATCCTTCCCTTTTTGTTTCTGGAAAAGCAGATGGCATGATGCCGTTGAAAGCATCCCTTCCCCCCTCCTGATAAAACAGACCCTCATGGAGCAGATGATCCACGAGGGTCTTTGCGTATCAGTTGGGAGGAGTATCAAGCTACTTTCGATGATCTCGATTTGGAGTACAAGTCGAATGCAACGGCAGCGAGCAACACAAAGCCCTTGATAGCTTGCTGCCAGTCAGTACTGATGCCAATGATTGACATACCGTTGTTCAGCACTCCGATGAACAAGCCACCGACGACTGCCCCAATGATGGTGCCTACACCGCCGGAGACGGCGGAACCGCCGACGTAACACGCAGCGATGGCGTCCATCTCAAAGTTCTGCCCTGCTTTCGGGGTGGCCGAATTGAGCCGGGCAGTGAATACCATTGCAGCCACTGCAGCCAGAATCGCCATATTGGTGTAGATCCAGAACATCACCCACTTTACCTTGACACCTGACAGCTCTGCAGCCTTCCTGTTTCCGCCAAGAGCGTAGATATGACGACCTTGGACCGTCTTGGAAGCAACAAACTGATACGCTATCACGAGGATGCCCAGAAGAATCAGGATATTCGGGAAACCCTTGTACACAGCAAAGACAACCGTGAAAGCAACCAGAACCGTGGCAATGAAAACAACTTTCGCAAGCCAGACCCCGCCAGGAAGTATGTCAAAATCATACTGCTTCTGCTTATTTCGTTTTTGGATTTCGCTGAAGATGATCAGTGCAACGATGAGCAAGCCGATCAAGAGGGTAAACACGTGAAAATGCAATTTCCCGACTTCCAGTCCCCCAAACGGATCAGGAATATAGCCGGACGAAATCAGCTGGAATCCCTTGGGGAAAGGAGCCTTGGTCTGTCCTTTCATGATGACCTGACCCAAACCACGGAAAATCAACATACCGGCCAAGGTGGCTATGAATGGCGGAACGTTCACGAACGCAATCCAAAACCCTTGCCACATGCCTATCAAGGCACCAACCAGCAGGGCAACCAACATTGCCACGTACGGATTCCACTGCAGGTCCACCATCATGACACCACACAGTGCCCCAATGAAACAGACGATGGATCCGACAGAAAGGTCGACGTTACCTGTCAACGTACACAGCAACATACCAACGGCAAGAATCAGGACATAACTGTTCTGAAGCACCAAGTTCGTCAGATTAACGGGCCTGAAAAAGATGCCATCCGTCAAGAGCCCAAATGAGACCATCGCCACGGCCAAGGCGATGACCATCATATACTGCCTCACATTCTTTTTCAAAATTGCAATCAAGCCACTCATCCCACACTCCTTCTCGTACACACACAGTTGAATAATTATCGGATCATCTACACAGTCACAAACAGAGTTGCCTCAATTGTTCAGAATATTACGCATGATCTCTTCCTGGGTAGCGGTCTCTCCAGAGAGTTCTGCGGTGATCCTTCCCTCACTCATTACATATATCCTGTCACTCATCCCAATGATTTCCGGCATTTCGCTGGAAATCAGAATGCACGCCATCCCTTGTGCGGCAAGCGAATTGATAATCGTATAGATCTCATGTTTCGCACCGACATCAATGCCGCGGGTGGGTTCATCAAGAATAAGTACTCTCGGGTCACTGAACAACCATTTTGAAAGAACAACCTTCTGCTGGTTGCCTCCTGAAAGGTTCCCTGTCAACTGGAGAATTGTCGGCGTCTTGGTATTGAGACGCTTGCAAAAATCCTCCGCTACGATATTCTCCTCGTGCTCATTGATCACCGACATGTTGGCAATCTTCTTCAGCTTGGCGATAGTCGTGTTTTCCTTCACATTCTGAATCATCACCAAACCCAATTCCTTGCGGTCTTCAGGAACATAAGCAACCCCATGCGAAATTGCCCTGGGGATTGTGCTGATATCCACCTCAGAACCCTCAATCATTGTTTTCCCGGAAATGGTCTTCCCATACGAGCGTCCGAAGACACTCATGGCAAGTTCTGTACGCCCGGCGCCAACCAGACCGGCCAACCCGACAACTTCTCCGGAGCGGATCTGCATGTTCACCCCGTCAAGTTTATTGCGCTCCGGATTATCGGGATTCTGGACTGTCCAATCCTTGATCTCAAACAGTACGTCCCCAATAGGGTTGTCCCGTTTGGGGAACATATCGGTGATTTCCCGTCCAACCATCCCTTTGATGATCCGCTCTTCGCTGATTGATGCTTCGCCGTTTTTCGTTCGTTCGACTTCCAGTGTTTCGATGGTCTTGCCGTCCCTAAGGATGGTAATGGAGTCCGCAACGGCGGCCACCTCATTGAGTTTATGGGAGATCAACACGGAAGAGATGTTGCTCGTATCCCTCAGTTCCTTGAGGATCTCAAGCAAATGCTGACTGTCTTTTTCATTGAGTGCGGAAGTAGGCTCGTCAAGAATCAGGAGCTTGGCATGCTTGGCCAACGCCTTTGCAATCTCAACCATCTGTTGTTTGCCTACCCCAAGCTTATTGACCGGCAGGTTCGGATTCTCATGAAGCCCGACACGCTCCATGTATTTCAATGCATCTTCACGGGTCTTGTCCCAGTTGATGACATTGAACTTTGCCCGCTCATCACCGATGAACATGTTCTCTGCAATGGAAAGATAGGGACTCAAAGCCAGTTCCTGATGGATGATGACAATCCCAGCCTGTTCACTTTGCTTGATACTGGAAAAGGTGCAGCGCTTGCCTCCAAAAAGGATGTCTCCTTCATAGGTTCCATACGGATACACACCTGACAGGACTTTCATCAATGTTGATTTTCCGGCGCCATTCTCGCCAACCAAGGCATGAATCTCACACTCCCTGACATCGAGACTGACGTCATCGAGTGCTTTCACCCCGGGGAATGTCTTGGTGATATGCTTCATTGAAAGCAGAATAGAATTGTTTGGCATACAGGTCCCTCACATTACAGACCGGAACCCGATTCCAATTCAGCCTCAGGCAGATGGCACCGGGTTCGCGATCATGCGATACAATTCCGGCTCCCGCAAGGAAGCCGGACAGATACTCTTACAGACCAACTTCAGCAGCAGAGTGGTAGCCGGTATCGACTACTTCAGCTTTCAGGTTGTCCTTGGTCACAATAACGGACTTCAGCAGTACGGAGGGAACAATGTACGGCTTGCCATTCTTGATGGAGTCGTTGTTGTAACTGGTGGTATCGAGACCTGCAGGAGTCTCACCGCGCATGATGGTGTCTACCAGCTCAACGGTAGCCTGACCAAGTACACGGGTATCCTTCAGGACGGTTGCATACTGCTCGCCGGCAAGAATCGACTTGCAGGAAGCTACGATGCAGTCCTGTCCACCAACAACCGGCAGCGGCTTTCCGGCAGTGCCGTATCCAACAGCCTTGCAAGCTTCAAGCGTGGAAAGACTGATCGGATCGTAGGGGGAGAGAATTCCGTCGAGGGTCTGGTTGGTATAGTGTGCGGAAAGGAGGTTCTCCATTCTGGACATTGCCAACTCATTGCTCCAGCGCAGTGTTCCGACTGTATCCATGCCCTTCTGGCCGGATCCAATCTTGAGGGTTCCATTGTCAAAATAGGGCTTGAGCCTATCCATGGCGCCGTCATAGAACTTGTAGGCGTTGTTGTCGTCAGGGGATCCACCGAACAGCTCAATCAGCAACGGCTTCTTCGCAGGAGTGTCCAACTTCATGCCCTGGATAAGAATGTCACCCATCTGCTGGCCGACAGCATAGTTGTCGAATGACAGATAGTAGTCAACATTCGGGGACTTCATGATCAAGCGGTCATACGCGATTACAGGAATCTTGGCTTCAGCAGCTTTTGCCAATACATCGCTCAATGCAACGCCGTCAATTGAAGCAATGACGAGCACTTTCGCATCCTTGGTGATCAGATCCTCAATCTGACGAACCTGGGTGGGAATGTCGTCATCAGAGAACTGCAGGTCAACTTTGTAGCCAAGAGCTTCCAAACCTGACTTTACAGCCGCTCCATCCTTGTTCCAGCGTTCCTCTGACCTGGTAGGCATGACCACACCGATCATCCCTTTGTCAGATGAAGTTTCGGCCGCTCCTCCAGCAAACATCATGTTCATTGCCATGAGAAGTACCAATCCAACTACCAGCACCTTTTTCATACAGAGCCTCCTTAATGTGTATGCGTTAACGTTCACGCACCATCGAAAACAAAGCATCAGAAACGACGCTTGATTAACTCTATCATCGGTACTGGTAGCCGTCAAGAATTTTACTTGAGGGATTTTCTGGGGAAATTGGAGAATATGGGCGTTGGAAAATCCAGCGGTAACGTTACTTAAAGCAGCTGGGCCACCGCCGCAAGGACAGCTGGTGGCCAGGAGAACCCTACTCTTCCCCAGCTCTTACAGCAGGGCGTTCTGTCTCCAGCGAATGTCCTCTACAACCAAATAGCAATTCCCGTCCACCTTGCGTGCAAGCTGCAGCACATGCTTGGCATCCCGACGCTTCACTTGCACAAACAGCAGGATGACCTGCCCGTCCCTTCCCTGTCCTTGGAATTCCGTAACCCGAAACCCCTCATCCCTGAGACGCTTGGCGACTTGTGCACCTTCGACAGAGAATACCTTCACCACCTGATCCCCGATCTTGAGCAGATTCTCCAGTGTCATGCCGACAAAGGTTCCCGTTGCGAAACCCAGGGCGAATGCAAAGGCGGTAAGAGGATCGGAAAGGTCATTGAGCACTTTGGATACGGCAAAAACCCAGACAAGGGATTCAAGAAAAGCGATGCCAAAGGTAACCATTCGCTTGCCGCGAATAATCATTGCATGGCGCAAGGTCCCAAGCGATACATCAAAGACCCTGGCTACAAAAATGACCAGGGCCAACAAAAGAGATTCTGTGGTAAATATTTTGCTACCCTCATGTTAGTGATGAAATGGATGCACGATCCACCCACACCATACAAAGGATACCAGAAAGAAACAAGCCGGTAGCTCACACTCCAAGTATTCCCATATAAGAATACTTGGAGCTGTTTTGTGCTATGCGAACAGAGCGTTGTACAGACTCTTCACTGCCGCTTGCGCTTGGCCGGCATCAACTCCGAGCAGAATCGAAGTATCGCTGGATCCATAGTTGAAGAAATGCAGCTTGATTGCATCCTGGGCAAGAGCAGTGGTGCTCTTGGCGATGAGAGCAGGTTCATCCATCACTCCGGCACCTACGATGCCTACGATGGCATGCCCATGGTCAATCGAAATGGAATCAAGGGCAAACTCGCTCTTGATGCGCTGACACATTGCATTGAGCACACTTTCACTGGCCTGGGTGGTCTCGAAGAACCAAACAATGCTGTCCACCCCGAACAGGGAGAAAGAAGGCCGGACACCGAAGATGTGCAACATGGTCAGCAGTGCATGCCTGATTCCATTCTTCTTGAAGAGCATGAGTTTCCTGAGGGAAAGGCGGCTATACCCCGTCTTTGCAGAAACACCAGCCAGCGGGTTGCCGTCGATCTCCCGGGAAGTGACGATCATGGTTCCCCCGTCAAGCGGTGCATTGGTGTTCTTCACATTGATGGGAATCCTGGATGCAATGACCGGGGCAATCGCCTCCTCATGAAAGACTCCAGCCCCTACTCCGGCAAGCTCCCGGACTTCACGATAGGTCATGGTCTTGATGACTTTCGCATGCTCCACAAGGCGGGGATCGACGCAGAACACACCCGAAACGTCCGTCCAGTTCTCGTACGTCTGTGCCTCGGCTGCACGAGCAAGAATTGCTCCGGTGATGTCAGAACCCCCACGACTGAAGGTTTTCACTTTCCCTTCACTGTCACAACCGTAGAAGCCGGGAACAATGTACTTGGTACCCTTCTTCAGGACTTTCCTGAGGTTGTTGTAGGTCTCCTCATGTACCGTCCCGTCATCCTTGATGACAATGAGCGGGTCGGTATCAAGGAAGGTCCACCCAAAGTATGCTGCAACCATACGCGCAGCAAGATGCTCACCACGGCTTGCCGCATACTCGGCACCATGGCCGGCATCAATCATTTGCCTGACTTCTTCCAGGATTGCCACAAAAGGCTTGGCATCCATCCCCAAATCGGCAAGGATATTGGTGTAGCGAAGGGCTACTTTCCTGAAAAGCTCACGGCAAGACTGCCCCTGCTGGACAAGAGCATTGCAGGCATAGAGCATATCAGTCACTTTCTCATCATCTTTGCTCCGTTTACCTGGAGCCGAAACGATGACGATCTGTCTCTGAGGGTCAGCATCAACAATTGATTTGACTTTCTGTATTTGCTTGGCGTCAGCCACTGAACTGCCACCGAATTTGCATACGATCATGGGGAATCCTCCCACCTTTCTAGGATGTCTCTAGAGCGTATTGTATTGAAGGATAGCATGTTGTGCAAGTGAATCTGTTTTTCTGAAAATACATGACAGACAGCGTATTCACTGCTACTCTACGTACAAGAGGGAATCATGCAGGACTCAAAACGTTCGATAGTTGCCTGGGCGTTGTACGATTGGGCGAACAGTGCCTTTGCCACCACCGTCATGGCGGGTTTTTTCCCGGTTTTCTTCACGGCTTACTGGGCAGTGGGCGCAAGCAGCGAGCAAGGTACCTTCTATCTGGGCTTTGCCAACTCCCTCGGGTCTCTCATCGTCGCCCTCCTTGCACCCTTTTTGGGTGCCATCGCAGACTGGGGAAGCTACAAGAAACGGCTGCTCGCATTCTTTGCCCTTCTTGGATCTGTCATGACGGCCAGTCTCTTCATTTTATCGTCCGGCTCCTGGCCGTTGGCTGTGCTCTTCTACTCGCTGGGGGTGGTTGGATTCAGCGGTGCCAACACCTTCTACGATGCACTGCTCCCCTTCGTGGCTTCAGAGAAGAAAGTGGACTTTGTCTCTTCCCTCGGCTATTCGCTGGGGTATATCGGTGGAGGTCTCCTCTTTCTGGTAAACGTGCTGATGTTCCTCAATCCCTCTTGGTTCGGGATTGCCAGTCAGGAAAGCGCAATCAAGATCAGTTTCGTCATTGTCGGTATCTGGTGGGTGGCGTTCACCATTCCCCTTCTGGTATTGGTGAAGGAGGAACAGAGGGAGAAAACCCTTTCCCTCAGGCAGTCCATCAGCAAGGGCTTGCATGTGACGACCGAGACGATCAGGAGTTTCAGGAAACTGAAAACCATTGCCCTCTTTCTCGCTGCGTACTGGCTCTACATTGATGGGGTGGATACCATCATCCGAATGGCGGTCAACTACGGTTCCAGCCTCAACTTTCCCAGTGACTCACTGATCATCGCCCTCCTGATCACCCAATTCGTTGCCTTCCCTGCAGCCCTCGGCTATTCGGCTTTCGGTAAGCGCATCGGGGTGCGACAGGCTCTCATGGTCGCCATTGCAGCCTATATCATCATTGCCATCCTGGGCTTCTTCATGACAAAGGTGCTGCACTTCTATCTTCTGGCCATCTGCATCGGGCTCTTCCAAGGTGGTATCCAAGCCCTGTCGAGGTCCTATTACACCCGTCTCATTCCCAAGGAACGGTCGGCGGAGTTCTTCGGCTTCTTCAATATGCTGGGCAAGTTCGCAGCAATCATCGGTCCGGCACTGATGGGGATTGTCACCCTCATCACCGGCTCGACCCGCATGGGGATCCTCAGCCTGATCCTGCTGTTTGTGGGAGGGTTCCTGTTGCTCAGGCTGGTGAACGAGGAGAAGGGACAAGCGGAAGCAGAAGCGTACCTGCAGATCAAGTGAATTGAGGCGCCTTTACACACTTGTCCGGGTATGGTATTACTGAAGCCTCAGATTCGATTCGCAAAGGAATACCATGCAACAGTTGCAAGAAAATAAGATGGGGATCAGACCGATCCCCTCACTGGTTTTATCCATGTCATTTCCCATCATGCTGAGCATGCTGGTGCAAGCTCTCTATAACATCGTGGACAGTATGTTTGTCTCCCACTACAGCCAGGATGCCCTGACTGCGGTCACCCTCGCCTTTCCGCTGCAGAACCTGCTCATCGCAGTAAGCGTCGGGACATCAATAGGTGTCAATTCATTGCTTTCACGAAAGCTTGGGGCGAGGGATATCGAAGGAGCGCGGATGGCGAGCGGCAATGGGCTCACTCTCTCGGTGATCAGCTGGGCTTTCTTCGCCCTTCTCGGCCTCTTCTTCTCCAAGCCTTTCATAGGTTTCTTCTCCAACGATCCTGTGCTGGTGAACATGGGAACACAGTACATTGCTGTCTGTCTCTTCTTCTCACTTGGCATCTTCATCGATATCACCTGTGAGCGTATTTTGCAGGGTACAGGAGATACCTTCCACCCCATGATCATCCAAGGGACCGGGGCAATCGTAAACATCATCCTCGACCCCATCCTCATCTTCGGCCTCTTCGGTTTTCCCCGGCTTGGTATCCTCGGAGCAGCGATAGCCACCGTATTTGCCCAACATGTCTCAGCCCTGCTTGCAATCCTCTATGTGCGCAAGAATCATGAGATTCGGCTGACCAAGGCCTCCTTCCGCCTGAGAAAACAGACGGTGAAAGACATCTATGCGGTAGGGTTTCCTTCCATCATCATGCAGGCGATCGGTACCATCCTTACCACCAGCCTCAACAAGATCCTCATCGGCTTCGGAACCAGTGCCGTCGCGGTATTCGGCATCTATTTCCGCCTGCAGTCCTTCGTCTTCATGCCGATTTTCGGTCTGAACAGCGGCATGATCCCGGTCATCGGGTACAACTATGGGGCGAAACGACCCAAGCGCATCACCCAGACAATCCGAGTGGGAATGGTGGTTTCCCTGAGCATCATGACTGCGGGATTCTTGGTCTTCACCTTTCTGCCGCATGTATTGCTTGGGTGGTTCAATGCAACCGATGAGATGCTTGCCATCGGTATCGTTGCTATGCAACGCATCAGCCTCTGCTTCATTTCCGCAGGCTTCTGCATTGTGCTCATGGCAATGTTCCAAGGCATCGGGGAAGGCTATGTCTCCATGATCATCTCGGTGACCAGACAGCTGGTGTTCCTGCTCCCTGCAGCCTATCTGCTCGGGCGCTTCCTCGGTCTCGACGCCCTTTGGTACTCGTTCATCATCGCAGAAAGCGCATCCCTTGCCCTGACCATCTACTTCTTCATTCACCTGTACAAGAAGCGGATCAAGACGCTGGGAGCATAAGCAAGAAACCTGTACGTTGCAGGTAAAGAAAAGAGAATCCCCGCTTCCTTGCCGATGGCAAAGGGGGCGGGGATTTTCTTGCTTACTCCCACTCAATGGTCCCAGGGGGCTTGCTGGTGATGTCGTAGAGGACACGATTCACTCCAGACACCTCGTTGCAAATCCTGCTTGCAGCATTCTGGAGCACATCAGGGGGGAAGCGGAACCAGTCAGCGGTCATTGCATCCTCGCTGGTCACTGCCCGAAGCGAGCACACTTCCTCATAGGTACGCTCATCACCCTGCACTCCCACGCTCTTGACCGGAAGCAGACAGGCAAGCGCCTGCCATATGTCATGGTAGAGCCCAGCCTTGCGAATCTCCTCAATGAAGATGGCATCAACATAACGCAGGGTATCCAGGCGTGGCTTGGTAACCTCGCCAACACACCTGACCCCAAGACCCGGACCAGGGAACGGATGACGGGTCACCAGCTCCTCGGGAAGACCAAGCTCCCTGCCGAGTGCACGAACCTCATCCTTGAAGAGTTCCCGGAGCGGCTCAAGCAAATCCCACTTCAGGTCTTCGGGAAGGCCGCCCACATTATGGTGGCTCTTGATCGTAGCCGACGGTCCGCCGGAGGGACTCTTGCTTTCGATTACATCCGGATAGAGCGTTCCCTGGGCAAGGAAGGAGATTTCCCCAGCCTTGCGGGCCTCATCATAGAAGGTGTCGATGAATACCTTGCCGATGATCTTGCGCTTGGCCTCGGGCTCGGTAACGCCTTTGAGAGCGGAGAGGAAGGCTTCTTCTGCGTCAGCATACTGAAGACGGATCTTGTAGTTGTCCCTGAAAACCTTCTGGACCATCTCAGCCTCGCCCTTGCGAAGCAGGCCGTTGTTGACAAACACACAGACCAGTTGGTCTCCGATGGCTTCATGGATCAAAACCGCTGCCACAGCCGAATCGACGCCGCCGCTCAAACCGCAAAGCACCTGTTTGTCACCAACCTTGGCACGGATGTCCTCAATCGCCGTAGCAATGAAAGAACCCATATCCCAGTTTTGCTCTGCCTTGCAGATTCCCAGGACAAAGTTCTCAAGAAACTGCCTGCCCTGTGCAGTATGAACCACCTCGGGGTGGAACTGCACACCGTAGAAACGCTTTTCATCATGTTCCAGTACCGTATACGGACAGTTGGGGGTACTGCCGGTCTGCACAAACCCCTCGGGCAGGGCAGAAACGGAATCCCCGTGGCTCATCCACAACCGTGAGTTGGCACTGATGCCCTTGAGCAGCGAAGACCCTTCGGTCAGTACGGTAAGGTCGGCAAACCCATACTCACGCTTATCGGGACGCTGGACCTCACCCCCGTTCTGGATGCTCATCACCTGCAACCCGTAGCAAATGCCCAGGATGGGGATTCCAAGGTCGTAGATCGCCGGGTCCGGGCGGGGGGAACCCTCAGCCCTGACCGAAGCAGGACCGCCACTGAATATGATGCCCGTCGGCTTCATGGCCTTCAATTCCTCTGCACTGGTGGTAAAGGGAACAATCTGGCTGTAGACGTGCATCTCCCGTACCCTGCGTGCGATCAACTGGCTGTATTGCGCACCAAAGTCCAGCACTACAATGGTGTCATGGGAGAATTGTTGCATGCAGCACTCCTCTATCTTCTGAATTTGTTGCGAGTATACCGAAAAGCTGTGCGAATTGCTACCAAGCAAGCGAACGAACAGGAGGATAGGCCTTCTTGACTGCACTGGATACACCAAGGCCCAGAACAAAGCCTACGCCACTCTGTGCAATATTGCCAGGAATCTCAGCAGCCGCCACACTGACCGTACTGATGAAGAGTGCAGAGAGGGCAAAATACCCCAAGGAAACGGTCGCGATGCAAACCAGACCGGCAAGCAGCTTCCTTGCAAAAGATACTGCCTCATTACCCTTCTGACGGACGATGAGTGCAATCAGCAAACCTTCCACTCCGTGCACCACGAAGGAGATCGGAGCCCACTGGGCATAGCCGCTGATCAGGTCAGCCAAAGCTGTTCCCAAACCGGCTGCAATGAAGGCAGACCAAGGACCAAACGTGAATGCGATGAAGCAGATCGCAACATCACAGAGATTCAGATATCCCTTGGCAGTCGGGATACGAACCACGAGCGTAAACACCACCACTACGGCCGTCAGAACGGCTACCATGGCTACCTTCAAGGCATTTCTATTCTGTTGCATTATGTATCTCCTATCGAACCCTGAACAGGGCCCAAAACACTACCAGCATGATACAAGAAAGCAGAATATGGGTAAAGGGATGTCGGTAGGAGGAGAGATCCTTGTAGCTGGTGCGTTTTTGTTCACGACCGAAACCACGCAGTTCCAGGCTCATGGCAAGATTGGGAATGGAACGGAGTGCGAAAACCAAGGCACTGGTGAGTGTGGGCACCAAATCTTTCAGCCGCTGGAAGATTCGCTTTCCCTGTTCACTCTCCGCCTCCCTGAGGCTGTGGGACTCAGCAATCTGGGAAAAACTCTCTGCAATGAAAGGAATGTAGGTGAATGCAAGGGTGACCACCAGACCAGCCTTATAGGGAAGGTGGAAGGCCCGAAGGGCAAGCATCACCTCCTGCATGACAGTGGTGGCAAACAGCAAAGTACAAGCATACGTGATGCCGATGAAGCGTCCTGCCAACCGTACAGCCTGTTCCAGTCCCTCTGCGGTGATGAGCGTGAAAGAACCGATGGTGACCAGGCTCTCTCCATCCCGTACATTGAACGGCATGAAGAGAACCATGAACAGCAACATAGGCAGAATGGAAAGGAAGGTCTTGGCAATGTGGGAGAAGCCGGTGTTGATCGCGCCCAGCAGTACGAGCAACCCTACCACCGTGTACAGGCCTACCAAGCTCACCGGCAGGAAAAACCAGATGCAAAGCAGAAGTACGGAAAGCAACTTTGCCCTTGGATCAAAGCGATAGAGCAAGCCCTTTCCCGCTACGAAGGTGTTGATCGTCATAGTGCGCAGAGCCTCCCCTTCTCTATGGAGTACGTTCTCTGCTCCACCCGTTTGGCAAACTGCTTGTCGTGGGTGATCAGAAGGATGCCGGCCCCATTTTGCCTGAGGTCCCTGATGATCGACAGCGCAGTATGATACGTCAGGGCGCTGTCCAGCTCATCAAGGATGTAGAACGGTCGTTCCAAAAGGTAATAGACGGCTGCCTGAAGAGCCTTGCGCAGCGGATAACTCATGGTAGCTGGAGTATCGGAGAGGGAGAGCCCGAACAGATCGGCACAATGCTCGACTTTCCTGCGGATCTCTTCCGACTTCAGGTCACGCCTTCTTCGCAGTGACCAGGAGAGCTCATCCTGTACGGTGGGAAGAAAAATCTGCAGATCGGGGTTCTGGAAGAGATACCCCACCTTCTTGGAGAGCTCTTTTCCTGACAAAGCGGAGCCATCCACCTGTATGGAGCCACCCAGATACCCATCCAGGCCGCAAAGTATCCGCGAGAAGGAGCTTTTTCCGCTTCCGTTCGGACCGACCAAGGTAACCAGCTCACCGCTCTGGAGTGTGAAATGCGGAACATGGACTTTGAAGGAAGCCTCTTCCAATGTGCTCATCCTTCTGCGTTCGGCAACCAAGTCGGTACAGACCAACTGTCGCATGACGGGTGGAGCGCACACCTGGGAATCCAGTGGGTTGGCAAGATCATCCTGGCAAAGCTGGGAAAAACGGCAGAGCAACTCCTTTCGTACGGGGGAGACGACCTTCTTGCCGTCCAATAGGAGCACTTGGTCAAAGAGCTTGTCAAACTCGGCCAGATAGCGGCTGGCAAGCACCAAAATGGTCTTGTTCCCCTTCTCTATCAACTCCTTGAGTTGGTCCCGCCACTTCTGGTCCAGATCATCAAAAGCTTCGTCCAGGATCCAGAATCGGGCATCGATTGCCTCGGTGACCGCAAGCAGGACACGCTTGCGCTCTCCCCCGCTCAGCTCCTGCGAACTGGAGGTCCTGAGTCGATCGAGGCCCCAATGCTTGAGTGCGGCTTCAACCCTGCCTTTGATCTCTTCCTGTGATAGGCCCAAGGATTCAAGGGGGAAAGCCACCTCCTCCTCCACTGAATTCGCCACAAACTGCTCTTGGGGGTTCTGTGATACATAGGTGCATTCACTGAGCAGTTGCCAAGGCTCGACAGCAGAGAGATCATTGCCGAACACCTTGAGGTTCCCCTCAAGCGTCCCGGGAAAATATTTGGGACAGACCCCGCAGATGATCTTCGCCAACGTAGTCTTTCCCTTGTCGAACGGAGCGAGCAAGAGCGTCTTGCTGCCCGCTTCGACCTCCAGACTCAATCCTTCGAAGATGCTGTCACAAACATTTTCCCCATAGCTGTGGTAGGTGAAGCTGAGGTTTGTGATGGAGAGTGCTTTTTGCATAGACACCCTAGACTTCGCCAGGGAGCTCGTCGAACCGCTTGGCGATGGTCCCATAGACCACCTCGTGGAGATTGGCTATCTGATTCTCATCCAATGTTGCCGTATCGATGGGTTCTGAGATGGAAAAATATGCATGCACCCGCTTTAGCCCATGCAGATGTTCCAGTCCTGCACGAAGGCCCTTGATCGTAATCGGCACGATGACAGCCTTGGACCGGGTAGCCAGTTTCAGGCTCCCGTTCTTCAGCTCACCGATTTTCCCGCTCTTGCTTCGTGTGCCCTCGGGAAAGATGAGCATGCTCCTCCCATCCTTCAGGTACTGGACCCCTTTGAGAATGGCTTTCACTGCATCGTGAGGGCTGGTCCGTTCTATGAAGATGCAACCCAGTGCATAACACCAGAGATTGATGATGGGTATCCGCCTCACCTCTGCTTTCGCAAGGATACTGGCCCAAAGCTTGGCAGGCCCCACGAATGCTACGATATCGAGCATGCTTTGGTGGTTGGCCATATAGCAGATGTTCGTTGCCGCGGGCAGATTCTCCCGTCCATCAACATGCACGGTGATTCCGAGAAAGAAGAGGATGGAGCTGCCGATGAAGTGACCGCTGTGTTCCAAATGGCGCTCGGCTTGTTTCCTCAGGCCAAAAAACCTGAGCAGGAAAGCAGGAACAAAGCCATAGAGGGGGGAGAGGATCAAAATGGGGAGGACAAACAGGGCTGCAAACGCAATACGAATCTTTTTCATGCAATCTCCTCCAACGTGCTAGGAAAAGTCCTGCGTTTTGTACAGTTTGGCATAGTGGCCATTTTTCTGGAGCAACTCGCTGTGGGTGCCCGACTCAACCAGTGTACCCTCATCAAGGACCAAGATGCAATCGGCATTCTTCACTGTCGTCAACCGATGGGCGATGACCAGAGCGGTCCTCCCCTTGGATAGACGGGCAAACGCTTCACTGATCAGCTCTTCGCTTTCGGTATCCAGACTACTGGTAGCCTCATCGAAAATCAGGATCGGAGGGTTTTTCAGAAAGACCCGTGCAATGGAGATGCGCTGTTTCTGTCCACCACTGAGCAGTGTCCCGCGTTCTCCGACCTGGGTATCAAGGCCCAGGGGAAGCGAGCGCACGAACGAACCGAGATTTGCCGCATCAAGAGCTGCCCAAAGCTGCTCATCGGTTGCATCAACCTTGCCGTATTTCAGGTTCTCGCGGATGGTGTCGTCAAACAGGAAGACATTCTGCTGCACAAAGCCGATATTCTGGCGAAGGGAACTCTGCTTGAGCGAGTTGATATCCTGCCCGTCTATGAGAATCCGGCCGCTCGTCGGCTCATAAAAACGCGGAATGAGGGAGGCAAAGGTACTCTTGCCAGCCCCGGATTCACCAACCAAAGCAACCGTCGTGCCACCGGTGAGGGTAACCGTGAGGTCTTTCAGTACGTCTGAGGACGAGTTGTCATAGGAGAAGCTGATCTGGTCGAAAACGACCGTTCCCTCCTCGACCTTGAGAGCCTTCGCATCCTTTGCATCCTGGATGGAGGGATCCTCGTCCATGACTTGGGTAAAGCGCTCAAAACTTGCCATACCCTGCTGAAGCTGCTCGGTGAAGTTGATCAGGCGGTCGATGGGAGGAAGCACCACCCCGACATACAGGATGAAGGTCACCAAATCATAGCTTTGCACCTTCCCCATGAAAATGAGGATGGTTCCGCCGGCAATGGTGCAAAAATAGTAGAGCTCACGGAAGAAACCGAGAATTGAGTGGTAGCGGCCCATCACCCGATACTGGCCCATCTTGCTGTCACGCAGCACGTCGTTGACCTGATTGAACTTCGCTTCCTGGTACGACTCCCTTCCGAAGGATTTCACCTCACGAATGCCCATCAGGGAGTTTTCCACGTTGCTGTTCACATCGGCAACCGTGGTGCGCACCTTGCGAAACGATGCTTTCATCCGCATGCCATAGTAGATGCCATAGAACACCATGATGGGAAGCGGAATCATCGATACCAAGGAGAGCGGCACGCTGTAGGAGAACATGACGATGTAGGACCCGAGAATGGTTGCCACACTGATGAGCAAATCCTCCGGGGCATGATGGGCCATTTCGGTGATCTGAAACAGGTCATTGGTAATGCGGCTCATCATGTGGCCGGTCTTCGTCTTGTCGAAATATCCGAAGGAGAGCTTTTGCAGATGGGCAAAGAGCTCGCTGCGCATGTCAGTCTCCATCTTCACTCCCAGAATATGCCCCCACGTCACCCTGATGTACTGACAGACAGCCTGCAGGATGTAGATGAGAAGCATCAAGCCGAAGATGATGACCATGTTGCGCAGATTCTGGGAGGGTATCTCCACCCTGAGCAGTTGCCTGGTCAAGGTGGGGAACAGGATGGCAAGGGCGCTGGCAAATATGGCAACACCCATGTCAAGAAAGAACAAACCTTTGTATGGACGATAATAGGAGAGAAACCGTTTGAGCATGCTACTTCTTTCTCCCGAACAAACGGGCAAAGAATCCCTTTTTCTGTTCGGGTTGCTTCACCTCATTCGACTCCTTTGCCCGGGCTGGGGCAGCAGTCGGTTTGCGTACACTCGTATTGGGAGCTGAAGCCTGCACCTTGGGAGCAGAACTCTTGGGCGCAACTTCGCCACCTTCGCTCTGGTACTGCTGCTTGTAGTAGGCAAGTCGTTCCTCAAGCGAGAGATTCTGGATTTCGGCATAGCTCTTCGAGCCGCTTCTTCTGCGTCGGTCGCGTTGTACCGGTTCATCCCTGCGAGGTCTTCTTTCCTGTCCTTCTGCTGCAGCCATAGGTCTGCGTGGGCCACGAGGCCTGTCACCCTGCTCTCTTGTTCTTCGTGCAGGCTCGGGCCTTCCTCCGGGGCGCTTGCGGTCCCTCGGACCACCCTTGGAACGCATCGTGGACGGGGCATACTCATCGTTGCTGACCAGATCACGGAACGAATACGAGGCACTCTTGTCCTCAACGGCAGGCAGGTCTCCCTCAGCAGGCCAGATTACGGGAATCTTCATCTGGATGTAGTTCTCGATGGCCTCAAGGTTGAACACGTACTCTTCATCTGCAAACGTGATGGACTTGCCGCTCTTGCCGGCACGGGCAGTGCGCCCGATGCGGTGCACATAGCTCTCAAAGTCATCCGGGATATCATAGTTGACGACCAGCTCAAGGTCATCGATCTGCAGGCCGCGGGCTGCAACATCGGTGGCAACCAGGAATTTGATCTTCCCTTCCTTCATCCGCTCAATCGTCTGAAGACGTTTGGACTGGGGAAGGTCACCCATCAGATACTTGGTGGGATAGCCATTGAGCGAGAGACGCTTGGAAACCTCGATGCACCTTGCTTTCGTGTTGGTGAAAATGAGGCAGTTGGCAGGATCTTCCTTCTTCATAAGCTGCAAAAAGAGATGAAACTTCTCAGCCTTGCTGATGTGATAGAGCTCCTGGGTGATTGCCTTTACGGTAATCTCCTCGGGTTGGACCTCAAGCTCGACCGGTTCGTTCATGAACGACCAGGCGAGGTTGCGGACCTTGGTACCCAACGTTGCGGAAAAGAGCATGGTCTGTCGCTCGGTGCAAGGACGGAGCAAGCTGAACATCTTCTGGATGTCCGGGTAGAACCCCATGTCGAAGAGACGGTCAGCCTCATCAACCACAAAGATGTCAAACTCCCGGAAGTCAATCTTGTGCATCTTCTGGTAGTCCAGGATGCGTCCGGGGGTGCACACGAAGATGTCACACCCTTTTTCGATAAGCTCATCCTGTTTTCCATACCCGACGCCACCAAAAAAACACCCTACCGTTATGTTCTCCACCGATTGTGCCAGCTGAAGGGTATCCGCTTCAATCTGAACGGCGAGTTCACGGGTAGGGGCTACGATGAGGGCCTTGGGTTTGCCTTTGCCTGCTTTTTGGGCTGCTACAAATGATTCCAGGATGGTCAACACATACACTGCGGTCTTGCCGCTGCCCGTCTTTGACTGGGCCATGACATCTTTGCGGGTAAGACTGACGGGGAGGACTTTCTCCTGCACCTCGGTACAGTCGGTAAAACCCGCGGCTACGATGCCTTTGAGCACTTGCTCACTTAAGGGTAGTTCAGTAAATTTCATTGGTACTATATATCGCCTTTACAAGAAATAGCTGTTTCCATGGGAAAAAGTGGGCTGCATGAAAGAGCCCTACCCAAATAAGATAGAGGAAAATGCTGGCCTTGTCCACCGTAGGAGCAAAGGTTTCTCAGTCCTGAAGTTCCCAACTGCGCACCAGATCCCTGATCGCCAGTATCTTCGTGAACGGGGCACTGAACGACTTGCCGTCCAGGGAGGCAAGCGGCATGGCCGCCATGCTGGTGGCACTGATGAAAGCCTGCCCGTAGGTGCCCATAGCCAGATCCTCAAGGTAGGGAGCCTCATAGACGACACTCAGCCCAAGCTGGACAGCAGCCTTGATCACCCGATCGCGGGTAATGCCCAAGAGCACCTCATCATCGGCAGCTGTGTAGAGACTGTTCTCTTTCAAAGCGAAGAAATTACTTCGGGTACCTTCAAGAACCCTGCCGGTACGGTCCACCAACAGTGCCTCAAAACACTTCTGACGTTTCGCCTCTTCCACAGCCAGGTAATTGAGCAGCAAGTTGCCGGTCTTGCAGGAAGGGAAGAGCCGCTCGCCGTAGTAGCTGATCGCTCCGACCCCTTGGGTATACTGGGTCTCGGGATAGCTCAGGATCGTGGAAGCAGTCACAAAGAGCTGTGGCTCCTCCCCACCGTAGATCTGGATGCGAAGGCTCGCTTGCCCAATTGCATCAACTTCCATCAGCCGATGAACAGAGTCGGTTATCTGCTCGTGAGTGAACGGATGGACAAGCCCGATACCCTTGCAGGAGTGCTCCAGACGATTGAGATGGTCTTGCAGATGCACCACCTTGCCTTCGATGATCCTCAGGGACTCATAGGTGGAAAACCCGAACTGAACGGCCCTGAGGGTTATGGGTACCACAGCATCCTTGCGTGCGATGACCCTCATGTTATGTATTGCGTGCTCTCCAACCATGTGATTCCTCCTTAGGGATACTTGATCAACTCACGGGGTTTGCTCCCGTTCGGGGGTCCCACGTAGCCAAGCTCTTCCATCTGTTCCACCAGACGGGCAGCTCGGTTGTATCCTATCTTCAGCCTTCGCTGCAAGTAGGAGGCTGAGGCGCATTTTCGCTCTACCACGATGGCCAGAGCACGTTGCATCAGCTCACTGTCATCATTCACATCAACTGAGTCATCATCATCACTGTCACTCGCCTTGGGCTCGTCCTCCTCAAAGAAGGATTCATCAATGTAGTCGGGCTCACCCTGGGAGGAGACAAAGCGCACCACTTCCTCGACTTCCTGGTCACTGAGGAAGGATCCCTGAATACGCTCGGAGGCAGGATTGGAGGATGACATGTACAGCATATCCCCCTTGCCCAACAGTTTGTCGGCACCCTGCTCATCAAGAATGATGCGGCTGTCGGTGGCACTGGTGACGGCAAACGCAATTCGGGTGGGAATATTGTTCTTGATCACCCCGGTGATGACATCAACCGAAGGCCGCTGGGTGGCAAGCACCAGATGGATTCCCACTGCACGACTCATGGCGGCCAGACGGCTGACCTTGCTCTCCATATCCTTGCCCACCAGATGCATCAGGTCTGCAAACTCATCGATGACCACCAGAATGTACGGAAGCTTCTCCCGTGCCAGGTGGCTGGTCTCGATCTTCTCGTTGTATCCGACTATGTTCCGTACATTGATCCCCTGCAGCAGCTTGTACCTGCGATCCATCTCATATAAACAAAAATCAAGAGCCTTGAGCGTACGCTTGGCCTCCGTAATGACCGGAGTCAAAAGATGGGGAATCCCATTGTAGATATTCAGTTCGACAATCTTCGGATCCACCAGGATCATTCTCACCTGTTTGGGACTGCGTCTGAACAGTACCGAGCAGATGAGAGAGTTCACACAGACACTCTTTCCGCTGCCTGTGGAACCTGCGATGAGCAGATGTGGAGCCTTGATGACATCAACAACAACAGGTTGCCCCATCAGGTTTCTGCCGAGCACCATGGGAATGCCCAATCCATCGGAGAGGGAAGGAAGCATCTCCCGAAATCCTATGATGTCACGCTTGAGGTTGGGAATTTCCACCCCGACGGCAGACTTGCCCGGGATCGGAGCCACTATGCGTACCTGCGTCGCCGCCAAGGCAAGTGCGATGTTGTCGCTGAGATTGACGATGGAGTTTACCCGGATACCGGGCGCAGGCAGCAGTTCAAACATGGTGACCGTCGGCCCTCGCACAATATTGGTGAGTTCCACAATGATGTTGAACTGCTGCAGGGTGGACACCAGTACCTCTCCCCGCTTGAGGGTGACCTCATCGACCACATCCCCTATCTTGGGGTAGGTGACAAGCATAGACTCATCAGGATACTTGTAGCTGAGCCGACCCCTGCTGATGAGCGCGCTGGAAAGCCCTCCCACCCCGCTGGAAACCTCGAGCTGATCGGCTTCTTCCTCCGGCTCAGGACGGGGAGGCTCCCCTTCCAGCTCACCGCCGTTGATCGGCTTGGCAGTACTCATCGGATAAGCAAAAGAGGGCGTACTGCTCTCCTTCATCACAGAAGATTCCCGCTCTGGTACAGGAACAACCGGCTCGGGAACGTGTTGCGAAACGTGCGACTCCTGCTCCGAGAAGAGTGGGTTCTCCGGCTTTTTCTCATACTGCACCGAAAGGATGCGTTCCTGTACCGAGAGAGGCTCATCAGCACCCTGCCCTTGGTTCTGTTCCACTGCCTGCGCGAGCATGCCGCGGGCTTTGCCTGAGCTGTCACTGCGTCTTGAAGCAATTCTCTGCGGAGCCTTTCCGACGGCTTCAAGAGCCCCTTGGAGGAAACCCGAGAGTTGTGCAGCTTCCTTTTTCGGTTTCTCCGGCTGTTCCTGCTGTTTCTGTTCAGCAAGTTCCTGTTGCTTGCGCTCAAGATACGAGAGTCCGTTGTTGCGTTTGCGCTCCTCGGTCAAGGCATGCAACGCACCGATGCTGACCATCCCGTTGACCTTGATTTCCTCAACCTCGATGACATTCTTGCTGGCAGGACGGAGGGAAGCGGAGGATTTGCGGGAGAGACTTTCCAGGGGAGGGACATCTGCAATGGGAGGGAACTGAACCTTCTGTGGTTCGGAAAAGGAGTTGCCCTCTTCCTCCTGCAGCGGTGCAACTGGCTTCTTGGAAAGAACGACGGTCTCTTCTTCCTCACGCTCCTCTTGCTTCTGCTGTCGCTTCTCATGTTTCTTCTGTTTCTTGGTTCGTCTCTCATCCCGTGGAGCCGGAGCGAGATGCTGGAGCCGCAACTCCTCCCGAAGCCGCTGCCGTTCAGCCTTGTGCTGGTGATAGCGGTCCAACGCATCCCCAATGAGGGTGACAGCCACAAAGAGACCTGTCTCAGCGAGGAAGGCAAGCAAAACCTTCAGCGAAGCAGAGCGTGCGTCAGTTGAATTGGAGAGCAAGGAAGCGGCAAACATCGGCCGATCGCTTCCCTGCATCACATGCGAGAGTGTGTACAAAGTATAGGCCATCAGGGCAGTGACCGGAATCAGGAGAAAGGAGAACCGTTTCTTACCCCGGAAGGAGAAGATCATGATCGTCCAGACCAGGAGCAGGAAGGCAACTGGGACGAGTCCGAAACGGGTGGGCTGCGCACTGAACGAGAAGAGCCTGCCCAGCATGCGATGCATGGAAGCAAGCAGTGCGTGGTTGATGCCCAACAGGGGAAGAGCTGTTATGCTGCCAAACAGCAACGTCCCGAAAAGGCAGACCAACCCTGCAATCAAAGACACCCGCCCTTTCTTCTCCTTCACAAGCAACTCCTCGTACGTAAACACCCATTTTTGCAAATGGTATCAAATCTTTTGCAGGAGGCAAAGCATGCGGCTTGCCTCAAGACGGGGGACTTCCAGATTCACAACCGAACTCTCCCACCGGCTTTTGCAGCGGACCTTCACCTGTCCCAACTCCTCCTGCACCTGCTCCAACTGAGCTTTGTAGGCACACACGACCCCACCCTCATTGAGTATGGGAGCCACCAGATCAAGAATATCATACAAAGGATGGAATGCGCGAAAGGTTATCAGGTCAAACGTTTGCCTGATCTCTTTCAGGTCCCGGTCAAAGACTGTCACCCGATCGGAGAGCGAGCATCTGAGCAGTGCGTTGCGTAGAAAATCCACCCGCCTGCCCATACGTTCGACCAAAGTGAAATCATACGATCGCATGGCAATGGCCAGAGGAATGCCGGGAAGCCCTGCCCCACTGCCCAGATCTGCAATCCGGGCGTGTGGAAAAGAAGAAGCAAGCTCTGACATGGTATGGCAACCTGCAAGACTGTCCAGAATGTGGCGGATGATCAGATCCTCACCTTCAGCTCCCACCAGCTTGTAGACCGGGTTGAAGAGTTCAATCTCCGCAATGTAGGCATCCAACTGTCCTCGCTGTTCCTGATCAAAGTCCAAACCCAGCTTTGCAAGCCCCTCTTCAAGCAAGGCGGCATACTTACTTCCCATGGCGGCCTCCCCTGTCCAGATGGACGATGAGTACGGCGATATCGCTGTTGCGAACCCCATTGATGCGTGAAGCCTGTCCCACCGAAAGGGGGCGGATCTTTTTGAGCTTCTCCCTGCCTTCGGCACTCAGGCCCTCAACCGCATCGTAGTCCAGCTGGTCATCAATGACCAAGCTCTCAAGTTTCTCAAACCGATTGATCTGCCGCTCCTGGCGGTTGATGTACCCCTCGTACTTCACATCAAGCTCAACCTGATAGAGAATCGGTTGCTCAAAGGAAGTGAGCTCAGGCATCTGTGCCTCAAGGTCGGCAATGGTGACTTCAGGCATCTTCAGCATCTGGAGGGCACTCTTCTCTCCCATCCTTCTCTTTGCCAAAAGGTCCTTGACCGTCTCCATCCGCTCAAGCTTGGCTTGCAAGCGCTCAAGATTCTCCTGCTTTTGCAATCCCACCGCATACCCCTTCTGGGTAAGGCGTTGGTCGCAGCTGTCATGGCGAAGATTCAGCCGGTATTCCGCCCTGCTGGTAAACATCCTGTACGGTTCCTGGGTTCCCATGGTAACCAGGTCATCGATCAACACCCCGGTATAGGCTTCATTGCGGCTGAGTACCAAGGGTTTCTCTCCTTTCAGTTTCTGAGCAGCATTGATACCAGCCATCAGGCCCTGGCAAGCAGCCTCCTCGTAGCCACTGGTACCATTGGTCTGCCCGGCAATGAAGAGGTTCTCCACCAGCTTGCTCTCAAGCGAAGGATAGAGCGCCTGCGGATCGATGAAATCATACTCCACCGCATAGGCGGGGCGCATGATCTGGGCTTCCTCAAGCCCTTCGATGCTGTGGATGAAATCCCACTGCACGTCTTCGGGAAGGGAGGAAGAGATGCCGTTGAGATACATCTCCTCGGTTCCCTCACCCTCCGGCTCCACAAAGATCTGATGACGTTCCCGGTCGGGGAAACGAACCACCTTGTCCTCGATGGAGGGGCAGTAGCGGGGGCCCTTCCCCACAATCTTGCCCCCATAGAGGGGGGAGCGGTGGATGTTGGCCCGTATGATCTCGTGGGTACGTTCGTTCGTCCAAGTGATATGGCAGGGAAGCATCGGCCGATCGACACTATCATAATCAAAGCTGAAGGGCATCATGATCTCTTCGCCATCCTGCAGTTCCATCTTGCTGAAATCAAGGGTGCTTTTTCTCACCCGTGCCGGGGTTCCGGTCTTGAGCCTGCCCACAGGAAACCCCTTGCTGCGCAGGGCTGTTCCCAACCCAATGGCAGCAGGTTCATCAAGACGACCGTTGGGAGCATCGTACTCGCCGATGAAGATCCGACCTTCCATGAAGGTTCCTGTGGTAAGCACCACAACACGGCTGGTGATGGTATGTCTTCGCTGTGTCACCACACCCACCAGTTTCTTGCCTTCCTTGTCCAGGACAAGGTCCACCACCTTATCCATGAACAGGGCAAGGTTCGGCTGGGCTTCCAGCGTCTCCTTTGCAAGACGGGCATAGGTGAACTTGTCTGCCTGCGCCCGGGGTGCCTGCACTGCAGGGCCACGACGCCGGTTGAGGATCCTATACTGGATCATCGATTGGTCTATCAGGTGGGCCATCTCCCCACCAAGGGCGTCCACCTCCCTGACCAGATTGCCCTTCGAGAGGCCGCCTATGGCAGGGTTGCAGGAGAGTCGCCCGATTGAATCGAGGTTCTGGGTTATCAAGAGGGTCTTGAACCCCATTCTGGAGAGTGCAAGGCATGCCTCAATACCAGCATGGCCTCCCCCTATGACAATTGCATCATAATCCATCTTATTTTCCTACACAGAATCCACTGAAAATTGTTTCGAGAATGTCTGAGGGTGTCACTTCCCCGGTGAGCTCGCCGAGGTTCTGAAGCGCTTCACTCAGCTCAACGGCGATGATATCAAGCGGGATATCCAGATCGACGAGAGCCAAGGCACGCTCCAATGCGGTGCCTGCATCGGCAAGCAACCGGCTCTGCCGTTCAGACTCAATGACTACCAGATCATCCCCACTGGCGTGGGAACCTCCACTCAGACGTTCGGTTATGGTGGAAAGAAGCGTAGCCACCCCTTCCCCTGTCTGCGCGCTGATCGCAAGCCTGCCTTTCGGAGACCTGACCAAGTCGCTCTTGTTGTACACCACAATGGTGCGATCGTCTTCGGCTGGGATATGCGAAAGATCGGTGCTGTCCACCAGATAGATCACCAGATCCGCTTGTCCCATCAATCGCTCTGTCCTGCGGATCCCCTCACTTTCGATTGCATCGGAACCCTCACGCAACCCCGCCGTATCGTAGAGGCGAATGGGGATGCCCTCTATGCTGAGGTCAGCTTCGATATAGTCGCGGGTGGTTCCCTTTACCGGGCTTACGATCGAGCGCTCCTGCTTGAGCAACAGGTTGAAGAGCGAGCTTTTCCCTGCATTGGTGGACCCGGCAAGCACGATGCGCGCTCCTTCACGGTAAAGCCTTCCCACCTGGTAGGTATCAGCCAAAACCGCGATGTCCTTTCGCAGGGTCTCCAGCTGTTCGCGGGGAAAGACAAACTCATCCAGCTCATCCTCCGCATAATCCAGCTGCACCTCTACACTTGCCGTGACGGCAAGGAGCCGCTGCTTGAAATCCGCAATCTGGTTTCTCAGGCTTCCTTCCAGCCTCCCCAATGCAAAAGCACGGGCAGTCTTGCTCTGGCTGCTTACCAACTCCTGCACCGCTTCGGCTTGGGTGAGATCCAGCCTCCCATGCAGGAAGGCTCGGAACGTGAACTCACCCCCCTCGGCACTCCGCATGCCCAGACGCCCGAGCAAAGCAAGGATCTCCTTGATGACAGACAGCGACCCATGGCAGCTCAGTTCCACCGACTCCTCGAGGGTATACCCGTGGCCATCAGTCCAGACTGAAGCAACCACCTCATCGATATCTTCCCCCGTTTCTGTACGAAGGTAGCCATGTACGGTGGTGGCATTCTTTGCTTCCACCAAGGCTTTTGGGCGTGAAAAACAGGGAGAGAGGGTCTTGAGGCAACCTTCCCCGCTGATGCGGATCACCGCCAAGGCACTCTGGGCCCATGCAGTCGCCAACGCATAGATGATGTCGTCCGTCACATATCTTGTCATACCGGCGAGTATACCGCTCGGGGCCGACGCTTGCAACAGAAGTGCCACCTTGGCTATGATGCGGCCATGAAAGAAACAGCACGCTTCAGAAGCTGGATGTACCGCACCATCCGAGATTTCTTCGACCAGAAAGGGTACACCGAGGTAGACACACCGATGCTCTCCCCTACCCTCATTCCCGAGTCTACGATCGAGAATTTTGCGACCCGCTTCGAGAACCCCTTTCTTCCCTCAACCGAACTGTATCTGGTCCCCTCGCCGGAGATCTTCATGAAACAGCTCATTGCCGATGGTATGGGCAGCATCTATCAGATCAGCCACTGCTTCCGCAACAGCGAGCAGCTTGGGCACATCCACAACCCTGAGTTTTCCATGCTCGAGTACTATACGGTAGGATTTGACGAGCAGGACTCAATATCCCTTACCGAACAGCTGTTTTCTTCCCTCCTTCCCGAAACAGGGTGCGAGGATCTGCGTCCGCCTTTTGACAGGGTCACCGTACAGGAAGCGATGCGTATCCATGCAGGAGTCGACTTGGAGAAGCATCAGAAGCAAGCATCGCTTGCCAATGAGGCCAGAAGGCTTGGCCTTTCGGTGCCTGATGAGCCGGAGAGTTGGGAAGAGACGTTCAACCGGATTTTCCTGACCTTTGTAGAGCCGAATCTAAGCAAAGAGCGCCCCTTGGTGCTGGAAAAGTACCCGCGTCAGATCGAATGCCTGGCAAAACCCGAGGGCAACTACCGAAAGCGCTGGGAACTGTATGTCCGCGGAGTCGAGGTGGCCAACTGCTACGACGAACTGCGCGACCAGCAGGTGATCGAACGCTACTACACCGAGGAGTATGCCCGTTTGGTTGGAAAGAGAAGCGAAAGCGGATCGGTCATCCCTGATACCGATCCTTCGCTGGCAGCAAAATTTGCGTCCATGCCCCCTTGTTCAGGGGTAGCCATCGGCTTGGATCGCCTACAGATGCTGCTGATGGGAAAAACCACCCTTGAGGGGGTGATTCTTTTTCCCCTTTCTGGTATGCTGACCAGTGGAAATACGCGCAACTAGAACTATATGAGGTAATAAGCATGATTAAAGCAGGTCAAATCGACAAGGGAACCGCCCTGTTGATCAAAGGACAGCCCTTTGTATGCATCGACCGTGAATTTGTGAATCCCGGCAAGGGATCTGCCTTCGTTCGCCTGAAGCTCAAGAGTCCTTCCACCGGCCAGACGCTCAGCGAAACCATGAAGACACAGGACAACGCCGAGGACATCACCGTGGTCGACAGGGACTGTCAGTATCTGTACAACGATGGGGAGAATTTCCACCTGATGTTGACCGATACCTTCGAACAGATTGAAGTGCCGATGGGCAACTTCCCCGACTATCAGTTTCTGATGAAGGATGGTGAAACCTACCGCTGCACCTTCTGGGAAGCACAGATTCTGGATATCCAGGTACCCCCCAAGGTAGTCTTCCTGGTAGCCGAGGCTGAGGAAGCTGTCAAGGGTGATACCGTACAGGGTGCAACCAAGTACATCACCACCGAAACAGGTCTGAAGGTCCGCGTCCCCATTTTCATCAAGCAGGGTGAGAAGATCCGGGTCAACACCGAGACGAAAGAGTACTTGGAACGAGTCAACAGCTAGTTTCCGAACCTGGACACAAGACCTCCACGCGTATGCAGGGAGGTCTTTTTT